>MDSW01005185.1_pt1 | contig 11296 bp, 7 predicted proteins | sample 811171 | NCBI WGS metagenome assembly MDSW01 (sample SAMN05326641, study PRJNA326480) | marine metagenome | isolation source: seawater | place: Atlantic Ocean: North West | collected 2012
AGGCCACCGACATCAACCTGAAGCTGCGCATCAGCAAGGAGTGCTTCGCGGACAGCGAGCAGCTGCTGTACATCGACGTCACGGGTCTGTACTTCACGTTCGTGGAGCTCCGCAAGGGCATGTTGTTTGCATCTGCGTAAGCAGCGCGCTGTCGCCGCGTGTGTGTGTGTATGACTGTGTAGGTGCAACCACACAACAAGCACTGTGTTCCGCCACCGCTGCACTACCACTGCATGTCGCCACACGCAGAGATGTGAATGCACGCGCCACCCCCACATCCACCACTAGGTTTTCCCCACTCAGACCCACCCATGGTTCAAACACGTGGGCTGGCCTGTGAGCACATTTCGTTCCACATGGCGTCTCGTCCACGACGTGTGCGCAAAGCGCCCAGCAGTATTTACACCGACGCACGATGGGCAGAGGAGATGGCCCATTTCCGTACCGCAATCCAGTCGGACGAGTGCAAAACGGACGACGGTGCCTCCCCGATTGCCTCTCGCCCCTCCACTTCACCTGTCGTGCCCTTGTCCTTGGAGCAGTGCACCGCCACAGCAGATGCACTGTGGCAGCTACGCGTGCGCGGAGCAGCGGTGGTCGAGCTGTGTGCAGCGCCTGAACGGCTTGTCGTCACGTTCACGCCGACACACAAAGTGTTGGTTGTCCGCCGTGCCGTCCAGCGCAGCGACACGGAAGCGGTGTTGACCGTGGAGCCGTTTGCGGCACGGGTGGAAGATGTGCCTTGTGGCGAGGTCCTGGAGTGGTCTATGACGGATGTGGACGTGTCGAACATCCCTGCAGTCTCGAGCAGTGAGGACAGCAGTGACGGGGAGGACGAGATCAGCGGCGACGATGAGGTCCACACCAGCGACGAGGAGTTCCTTGTTCATGACGAGGACGACGCCCAGGGCAACCGCACGGGACACGACGACAGCAGTGACGCAGAGTGGGTGGCCTCAACATCAGAGGATGAGAGCAGTGACAGTGAAGACGAGTGGGACGGCAGTCATGAGGAGGCCACGGGACGTCGACTTCGCATCCTGAAACGCCTGTGCCCCTCTGACGCGCTGTGGGAGCTGTTCAAGGAGTTGTCCGAGTACGAGCGCGAGTTGGAGGAGCACACAGGTAGCGATGTGGACGCAGAGGAAGAGGAAAAGCATCGCGAGCTTGTGCGCGCAGAGCGCGCCATGTGTATCGAGCGCTTGCAGAAGCACCGTGCCTTGGTGCGCAAGTGGTATGCGGCATGTAAGGTTGCAACACGAAGCTGTGTGCTGACCTCGCCCAAACGTTGTGCGATGATCAAGTGCCATATGCAGCGACTACGTGTGTGGTGCGATCGCGTTTAGCGCTATGTTAACATAACACTCGATCGACACTCGAAACTCGAAACGGAGCAAAATGTTTACACAGCACACATACACACAATCGGACACAGTCGCTGTCGAAGCCACCCGCAGCAAGTGACCAACATACACGCAAAAAAATGAGAGGTGTCCACAGGGGAGGACTTGAACCTCACCATCTCTCCAAATTACGGTCGGAGTGTGCTACCACGTTGCACCACCTGTGGTGTGTGGCACCATCACGCATGTTGTTGCAGCATGCTTACGCCGTGCTTGCGGGTGGCGCCTCGCCGTAGGCGTAGTTGCAGGCACGCACGCACATGCCCGCAGGCGTGGTGGTGGGTTGACCGTCCTTTGTCACGCACGGACTCGCCACGCCGCCGTGTGACGGAGCGGCACACTTGCCACTGGCTGCCTTGCGGAGCTGCTCCTGTGCCTGCTGCCAGTCTTCGAAGGTCACACTGCCTGCCACAGGGTGCTCGTCGTTGACTTGCAGCACCAAGGAACTGCACAGTGCCACCGCGTCCTCCACGTCGTTGTCCGTGGGCTTCGTGGTGCAAGAGCCCCCTGTGCACGCCTGCGTGTGCGCCTGCAGCGCGCTGTTCACGCACTTGTTGAAGCGCCCCGTCATGTACGCAGTGGCGCAAGGGAGCTTGAACTGTAGAGTGCCGTCGGCAGCCGTCGTGGGTTTGGTCACCACCACGCCACCCGAGGTGCCGTTCAGGTAGGCATTGCACACCGTCGATTCGGCGCAAGAGATGCAGGTTGCCACGTCCGACGCATCTGTGGAGGTGCACCACCCTGCACCTGCAGCTGCGCCGACGGAGGACGCCGTGGCGCCGCTGTCGGTGCTTTGGTACGACCGCATGCAGCCAACACTCACAGGGAAAGCACTCGTCGGGACGGGGTGCGTGGCGGCGTCGTCCGACGACTTCACGGCGCGGTATCCGCCGCCTGTGGCAGGTGCCAACCCACACAACCGCGCGTAGCACCGCTGGGCCTTTTCGTCGCTGCTTGTGGGCTGCGTGCCACTGCCGCCGCTGTAGATGTCCTTGCATGCAGGCTGCTGCTGCAACCACCAGTGAGGCACCGTCGTGACGCCGTGCTTGAATTGGTTCGTCGCGGCGTCCCAGCACGGTTGGCAAATTTTCGCCCGCTTTACCGCCTCGCGCTGGGCATCGCCTTTGATGGAAGGCAGCTGCGCGAACGTGCCCGCAAAGCCGTTGGGATCGAGACACACCTTGGTGGGCAGCGTCACGGGTCCACCATGTCGCGCCTCCGCCACGGCTTGAATGATACGTTCGTCGTGAAGGGGATCCGTGACCATGCGCCAGTGTTTGAACGGTCCGCGCTTCATCTGTGCCAGCACCCACAACACAATGGCGGTGATGGTGACCATACCCGCACACACTGCAAGCACGAGAAATGCGTGATGGCGCCGTCGGCCGTGGGCCTTGGCCTTGGTGATCGCGGCATCTTGCCGTGGCTGTGGTACGGAGGACTCCATGAACGCACGGCGTACTCGTGTGCGTTTCCTTCTTTGAAATGAGTGCGAGGGAATGGCGTGGTGGCGTGCGTGTCGCCGCGATTTGTAGAATGCACGGACACAAACGTCGTAAAGCCCCGTTTTTGGTCGTCGTTGTTGTGCTTGCACACACCAACGTCATGTCATTGCATGTATGGGCGGGTGTCGTGGCGGTGGCCATGCTGTGCCTGGCAGGTGGTATGGATGCATATGTGCGGAGCGTATGTCACCACGACCACCACACCAACACGGTCCACGCTGCAGCACTGGGTGTCCATCTTCAGTGGCTGCGAGATATCAACGGCGCCTTTGCTGATCTCCAAACCACTGCGATGGTGTACGATGGCTCGATGGCGTGTTGACGTGGCCCCCATGTGGTGCCCTCTCTCCTCCCCCGCTACGGTGCTGTGTCGCCATCCTGCGGCGTCATCACGCCGAGCTCCAACAACACATTGGCCGCTTGCGCGTCGCTCACGATGGAGCCCGTCTCCAGGTCTTGGCTGCGACTGCGTCCCGACGATGCACACGGTGGGGTGGTGTGGTACGAGGTGTGGGTTTGCGGCACAGGCGGCGGCGAGCTGGGCGACATGTCCACCATGACGTGTGCAGCATCTGCCATGCGCATGGGTGCCCGCGGAGGGCGCCCCGTGGACGACGAGTGCAGGACCAAGGCGGGGGACCACGAGGTCTGGTCACCACGCCCGACCCCTGAGCCGTCGTCGTGTGCTTTCCGTTCTTCCTCCCCCTGCAAGCCATGGTGTGGCGGTGGGTCCTGCTCCTGCGCGGGATGGCGCCTGGACACTCCCGAAGCGTGAGGATCAGGGCGACTGCCGCTTGTCGTACTGCGCTTGAGGTGCGCTTCCGCCGCCGACAGCGGCTGGTTGCGGCGTCTGTGGTACGGCAACTCATTCATCGCCAAGGCCTCCTTGATGCTCAGGCGCTTGAACATCTCGTTCCAATCCTGGCGCTCTGCGACGATGGCATCGCTGGCACGGGGCTGCTTGTCGTTGTTCCCCATCATGAAGCCTGTCTCTTGGTTCACCAGCAAGATACGGACATTCACAACGTCTCGCACAAACGTGCGGAAGGCCTCCTTGCACGACCCGAAGTTCGCGTAGCGCTGTGACACCGTGAGGAATGTGTCCACCATGGTGTGGAGGTACGCCGACGCCCGCATGTACAGTGTTGCACGCTCGTTCAGCTTCAAGTCCGTCATCACGGCGGTGAAGTAGTTGTTCACGAGGCTTGCGATGCTGGTCACAAAAAACATGATGGTAAAGACCGTCCCATTGTCCCGTACATACGTCGTGTTCTGCAGCAAGAACAACGCCGACACAATGACGCCGAAGAAAATGAGGAACCGCCTGTACTTGCCTGCGCGTTCGCGGCCGCGCTCCGCCTTCCGCTGGATGGCGTCAAAGAACGGCACGAGACGGCGCTGCATCCACAGAGCTTGGTGTGCCTCCAAGGAAATGCCGTCGGCCTCCAACAAGGGCGCAAGCTTTGTCGCCAGCGAGGCTCGCCTGAGTGTCGTGGTGCCCGAGCCGCTGCACGGACACAAGAGCGACAGCTGTGGACACATGCGAGGACCATCGACGACACTGGTCGCGGCGATGGACATGCCTCCTGACAGCATCGGGGCGTCCACCAAGGCATCCACACCTTGGTCCTGCTGCTGCTGCTGTGTGGTGTAGTGGTTGCCGCTGCGACCATGGTGGTTATCCCTGTGGGCGTCGTCCCCCTGGTCCTGACGTGCTTCTCGCGGAGGTTGGCGACGCCGCTGGCGTTGCTGCTGTAGGTAGGCGGGTGTGTATGCTCGCGCACGAGACCACATGACCGCGTCACGCATCATGTCGTGCACTTGGCGGTCACGGTCGTTGACCTCTCGCGGTCCACGGCGACGTTGTGTGCCAAAGGGAATGCGGCCGCTGTCCGACGCACTGAGGCCGTCGTCGTCGAGCTCCATCGCAATGAAGTGAAGGGAAGTACAGGGAGGGAGGAAGGTCTGCGTCTCAGTCGACTCGCCTCAAGGATCCTCGTTTGTGACGACACCGTCCTCTGGGGCCAAAACCAACACCCCGCGGAGCGGTCCCTACCAACACACGCGGCACATACCATGGCTTTGCGCGGCGGTGTGGCCGCCCAAGGGCGACGGGGTGTCATGTTCCGCCTCCCCCACAAGGTGCGCATCCACAGCAACGTCATGGCCGCGGTCCACGCGCAGTGCAACAAGGCTGTCCCAAACGACGAGCGGCAGGACGACGGGGCGCGCATGGGCAAGCTGTCGAGGCAGGGCCAGGGGAAAATGGAGGACGACGGTGTGCAAGGTGGACGGGCGGACAACGCGTGCATCAACCCCAAGCTGCCGCTGGTGTTTGACCGCCCCACCATCCTCTCAGGCGACGTGGCGGTGGGCAGGTACTCGAAGCAGGGCTACGTGGACAAGGCGCTGTTTGACGACACGACGAACGACTACAGCAACCCTCAGTTGGCGCGCAAGTTGAACAGCAACATGCGGCGTACGCCCGTGGTGGTGGCGGCACTCCCGTTCGACAAGTCCAAGACGTACTCGCAGCTGCGGACCGTGTTCTGCACCATGATGAACTATGTGTTGCGGCGGCAGACACAATGTGCCGTGCTGGTGGCAACGGAACAGCGCGGGGTCTTTGTGCTCCGCACCCGCCACCACAACAGCAGGGAGGCGGGCTGGGATGCGGCGTTCGAGGCGTTTCCATACCGCAAGGCCGTCACCCACATCTGCAAACGTGGCGCCGCGAAGTGTACGAGCCCCGAAGTGTGCGCGCGGTGGGCCGCCGCGGACAAGGCGATTGGACTCGCCCTGAAGCGAAGCTTGGGGGAACTGTGCCCCCAGGGCAACGACGACAACCTCCGTGCGTGCAACACCGTCATGAACGACGAGGAGCTGATCAAGTTTGTCATGAACATCAACCGAGCGCTGCACCATCACCTTGGGTTTGCGCAGGCCCGTGCCGCAGACCGCCTGCACCGTGTGCCCATCTACCTCCAGTGGTGTCGCCTGGACGCGGACTTCACACAGCCCGTGAATGTAGAGATTCGGGTGGTGGACGACAACCGCGTGCGGTGCTTTCGGCAAGCGCGCGAGGGGGGTGAAGGGACAACATACACGATCCAGCTGCCTGCAGCACCAGGACACCCAGGTCACATGGGGGATGCGTACGACGCGCACGTACATCGTGCATATGTGGGGTTGGACGACAGCCTTGTGCTCCACGCCCACGCGCAAGACCCGCGGCGTCCACCTGTGGTGGCCAAGGCGCTCGAGGACAACCCAGACCACGGCGCCGCAGTGGTCCCCCGCCACGTGGCAGTGGCTCCACAGGTGCCTGTGGACGACCCGTACGCCAACCTCGTCAACGGTGGACCGTGGCTAACACAGGAGGAAATAGCAGCCGCAAACGCCGCAGCCGCAGAGGCTGCAATGGCCGTCGTGGATCCCGCCCTGCTTGCTGCCTTTCGTGCTGACGGCGGACCCGACCAACATGGTGCGGTGAATCCCCACGCAATCTACAGCACACCTGTCGCCGCTCCCTCAGGTCCTGTCCAGTCCGCTCGCCGTAGTGTGACGGCAACAAGCGGCAACCAAAACAACACGGGGCGGCTATCGGCACAGCAAGCAGCGGTATTGGATAGCGTGGATCTCGACAATGTGTTGGTTCCGATTGTGGATGCGGATGGTGCCAGCGTCGCGAGCACCGACAGTAGTGGAAGCGACAACAGCACAAATGCATTGCTCCGCATGAGCCGTGTGGTGCCCGCGCAGAACGCTCACCCGAACGTCTTTGATGGAAGTGACGACCCTCAAGATAGCGCAGACGACGGCAGCCTGCTTGGAGATGGCAGTGATGTTGACTCGGTTGCAGGTGATGGTGATGGCCCATCCGATATTCTCGCTGCATTGAAAAAGCGAGGTCCCGACTATGGAGGGCAGGAGGGCTTCAACGAGATGCTCGAATACTTTGAAGGTGGCGCCATTGCATCTTCGCATCGCCACCTTCGTCGTGGAGAAGCAGCGTCAACCCTGCCGATGCTTGGGGGAGGGTTTGCCATGTTGTCGCTGTCGCGTTGTGGGTCACGTCGACAGCGGTCTCAGGTGAACCGCGCACCAAGCACTCGTCAACGCAGTCACAGCCCGTCTGTGATTGTGCTGTAGGAAGGTAGATGGACGTCGAAGCCGTACCTACACCCATTCATTGCCTGTGTGGTGCTGGACCCCGTATCGACATTGCTCACGGCTCGAACAACGTTCAATACACCAGAGCTTGCAAACGAGATGCTGTGGGCGTTTGGCCGACAATCACAAAGTTAACTTTTCACATTCACGCGATTCGAAGGACACCACCCTGTGCCTCGCATCCTCCACAACATTCACACCACACATTCCCCTTCATTCTCGTTGTCGTGCTTCACAACCCACGTATCGCTTGACACCGTCTTTGGTAGCTATGGGGAACGAAGTGAGCATTCGCTGTGGCGACAGGACGGACACCAGCTTCGAGGACATGCTCAGGAAGGACTATCCAGCAAATGACGCATCCAAGGCGCGTTTGACAATGATGCGCAGCTTCCTTGCACGCGAAGACATGGCGGATGCGTCCATTTCCCTCGAGGCCATCTTGTCGGTGTACCACAAACTGTGGGGCATCAACACCCAAGACGACTTCATGTCGCTACTCCACGGCGTTGTCTGGAAGAGCAAGTTGCGTTGCTCGAGGGCTGTGCTTGCCCATCCATCGCTCGACGTCGGGGTGCGCAACGACAAGGGAGAGACAGCACTGCTGTTCGCGCTGCTGTACAGCCGCTCGGATGCAGTGTGCGAGTTGTTGCTGACGAAGCCTGCCGTGCGTGCATCGGTATTGGTGTCCGACGACGACAAGGCCAAGTGCTTGCACGCAGCGGCCAAGCGACCCAGCGCGGCCATTCTGATGCAGCTGCTGACGACCGAAGCGTGGGCGCTCGATCCGACTGCACGCGACAAGCATAACGCCACCTTGTTCGTGTCGCTGCTCCTTCACCCAAGCTACGGCGAGTCTCAGCAGCAGGCGTTTGAGTGGCTGCTTGCCCGCAACGACATGAAAGCGCTGCTTAACGATGCTACCTGCATCACTCCATTGGTGGCAGCTTGCCATGCTGGACGAACACAGTGTGTTCAGCAACTTCTTGCAGCGGGAGCCAAGGCGGCAGTTGCAACTGTCGAGGGCGAAACGCCGCTCATCGCGTGTGCGGAGTGCAACGACGAGGACCAAGGGGTCGAGTGCGCCAAGTTGTTGCTACAGCAGGAAGACAACACGAGTGCCCTGGTCAACCATCGCATCGAAGGCAGGGTCACTGCGCTTCATGTCGCATGCAAGAGCGGGCGCGTGGGTTTGGTGAAGTACTTCCTCTGTCATGGGGCCGATGCTGTGGCGCGTTGTGACCGCGGCACGACGCCGCTCTTTGCTGCGCTCCATTCCGACAGCAGCGACGAACTTGTGCCGCTGCTCGTCGCTCGCGAAGACGTGCAGCACCAGTTGCGGACGCAGCCACTGGCGGAACCGACGCATCCCTTTCACGCGGCCATCCAGCACGACAACAGGACGGCCTTGAATGCCATGCTTCCGTTTACCGTGGCCAGCAAGGCTGCTGGGACAACGGAGAAAACAGCAGGAGCTGTGTAGTCGCTGCATGTGTACATGGGGTGTGGTGTCCAATACCAACAACCACATCATCTTGTGCATCTTCCCTTCTGTGTTGTGGCCCACTGCGCCATACACAACGCAAATCACGATGAGCGAAGTGAGCCGCCAAGGACGCACCACCATCTCAACAATGCCAAGTCAAGTCAAACCCAAGTGCAGCAGCAGCACCAAAAAGTTAACTTTGTACGGTGCCACCGCGTCGACAGGGCTACATCCCTCCACTCCAACCGTCCACACTCATTCCACTCACATCTTCTCCCTCTCCTCCAGTTCCCTTCGCATCCTCCTGTGTCTGTGTGAACACCGTGTGTCGTGGGCACCATGGGAAACGAAGGAAGTACGGACCGCAGCAGCCAAATTGCAGAGGCCTTCGCGGAGGCATTGATGGAGCATTCGGAGGGTGTGGAGTCTCCACAACAAGAAGAACCAGCTGCCAACGACGCCTCGAAAGCCCGCGCCTCCATGTTACGTGAAATTCTGAAGCGTGGCAACGACACCAGCGCCGCCATTCCGTTGGAGATGTTGTTGACCATGTATCACAACCAATTCGGCATCAACACACAGGACACTGCTCTGCCAGTGCTTCATGCAGCCATTCGCAACGACAAGCTACGATGTGCGAAGGTGGTGCTCGCCCATCCCGAGATCGACGTCGCCGTGCGCACCAACAAGAAGGAGAGCGTCCTGCTGCTTGCGCTGAAGTATGCGTCGGATGAACTGTGCGAGCTGCTGTTGGCCATGCCTGCTGTCTGTGCTGCGGTCTTGTCAGCCACCGAAGACAAGGTCGAGTGCATGTTCGCAGCAGCACAACGGTCCTCGGCATCCGTGCTGATGCGCATGTTGACGATGGAGGATGCCCACATGTTGGACCCTGCGGCACGCGGGCCGAAGGGATGCTCGCTGTTTGTGCCGTTGCTGCTGAACCCAGACTTTGACGACTCCCACAAGCAGGCGTTGGACTGGTTGCTGGCTCGCGACGATATGCGCGCCTTGCTCAACATCCCTGCGTACCTGACTCCCCTCGTCGCAGCGTGTGGTCGAGGGTGGCTGCAGTACGTCGAAGCACTCCTCGAGGCAGGAGCCACGCCAGGGGCACCATGCACCGACGGAGAGACGCCGCTCATGAGATGCAGTGTGTGCGAGGATGAAGACCAAGGCCTCGTCTGTGCAACACGGTTGCTGCAGCATGACGATGCGGGTACATTTGTCAACGCAACGTGGAAGGACACGACCGCCCTGGCGCTTGCCTGCCACAAAGGACATGCGCGCATCGTCCGTCTTCTCCTTCAGCACGGTGCCTCGGCCTCGATGCAGTGTGGGCACGGCACGACACCGCTCGCCCATGCAATTCGCTCGCACAACAGCGAGGAGATCGTGCCCTTGCTGCTGGTTCGCGAGGATGTGCAGCGCCAGCTGCGTGCGCAGTCGGTGGCGGAACCAACCCATCCCATCTACGCGGCCATGGAGTGCGACAACAGGGCAGCGCTGGACGCCCTTCTCCCGTTTGTATCGCCCCAACCAAGTGCGGTCACGACGGAAACGGATGCGTCGTAGTGGGCAAGTGTCTGTGTGTTGTGGTGGGGCTGCGTGCGTCGATAGGAAGACACAAGGCAATATAGAATGTTGGACACAGCACCACAACTACAAAAACGCACGCAGCGTGCCCTCTTCACCGCCACAGTCGTCTTCGTACTTGTCCGCAAAGGCGCGTGCCACGCGGTGTGCGTTTCGCTTGGACAGCGTGCCATCGGCGCACAGCGGTACACCAGACAGCAAGTAGCTGCTGCGAAGGAACTTGGCCTTCTCGGGGCCTTCTTTGCCGTGCCGCACGCTGCGCAACCCACGCCACACAAGGTCCCACAGTTTGCAGCGTCCGCGCAGCGGTACATGCGCTGCACGCAGCTGCTCGTCAATGTCAAACACCTGGCCTTTCGGCACACGTGCAGCATCGTTCGTGGCATCCACAAAGGCTTGCAGCTCAAGCACGTCCGAGCTGATGCCGACGAACGTGAGGGTAAACTGTGTCGTGGAGGCAGGGTGGTGATCGCCACGTGGCTCGGTGGCACGGCGGCGCGCAGGCGAAGGGGTCGTGGTTGTGGGGACGGAACTCGCCCTCGTTGTCCCTGTTGCTGGCCCCACCGCCTGCGTGCGTGTGTCGTCCACCTCGCGTCCATGTTCCTCCACCTCGTCCGCCTTCGTTAATGAGTCGCCTGCATCGTCCATAGGACGGTCGTTGCCGCGCCCCGCAGGTGCCCCGCGCCGTGGCGCAGGAACAAAGTCCGCTGCAGGGTCGTGCTGCACCGCCATGGATGCAGCCTCCAGCTTCGCCATGCCTTCGGACAAGGGGCGGCATTGCAGGTACACACCGCGGCCTCGAGTCCGTACGGCAGCGGCACGTGCCACAAGGGAGGTGCGCATCTGCGACACCGTCAGCGACGGCATGTGGTTCACGTCCACGCAGTGGCGGTTGTAGGCTTGCACGGTGCGCACGGGCAAGTACGACGCGCTGAACGCCTTTTCCATGGTGTGCCGCAACGCCGTCGCCACGACATGGTTGTAGTACAGGTCATCCCCCATGCCAAAGACACCGAAGGCAGGGGACATGGGAAGGTGGGTCCACCACTGGCGAAAGCGCTGGGGGCCCACCACACGGGTACATGTGGCGGCAGAAGCTCCGCCCTGCACTCGTGCTGTTTTCCCTGCACGCACCC
>MDSW01074147.1_pt1 | contig 11296 bp, 9 predicted proteins | sample 811171 | NCBI WGS metagenome assembly MDSW01 (sample SAMN05326641, study PRJNA326480) | marine metagenome | isolation source: seawater | place: Atlantic Ocean: North West | collected 2012
TGGTTTCGTAACTTAAAGATCTTCTTCTTTAGGAATTTTAAAAAAATTATCTACAATTTGATTATTAGTTTTTAAGTTATTAATTATAAAACTAACATTATTAGAATAGGCGTCTTTAGTTTGCCAACCTTTTAATTCTAATGTATTTTTATCAAAAAATATTTTAAGTTTATTAGATTTTTTATCTATAAATTCAAATTCTATAACATTTAAATCTATTTCTGAAGGCTCATTATTTGTTATTAAATTTAAAACTTTTTCTTTATCGAGAATTATAAAAAGTGGTGTTGATTTTAAGGGATAATAATAAATTTTTTTATACTTTTTTTTAATTATAGCAACTGTTTTACCATTAGAAATCAATGTTTTTTGCTTATTATTTTGGTAATTACATTTAATTAGTAGGGGATATTTAATAAAGCAATTTCCGATCTCTTCCTTTTCATCAATTTTTTGTTTAAAATCAAAAGTTAAAGTTTCAGTCAATATTAATTTATTAATTAAATTTTTTTTTAAATCAGCATAAGCTATATTTGTAAATAATAGATAAAAAATAATAATTTTTACTAGAAAAATAGTTTTAATTTTCACAGTTGGTTTATAAAATCTCTCTTTTACCGACATGATTTGCTTGACCAACGATACCTTCCTTTTCCATAGTTTCCATAATTCTTGCAGCCCGATTGTATCCAATTTGTAATTTTCTTTGTAAAAAACTTGTAGATGCCTTTCCTTCAGATTTTATAATATCCACTGCTTTATCATATAAATCATCTTTATCACCTTCTATTTCTTGTTCATTAACATTATCATGATCTTTGATAATTGTTATTTCATCAATATAATCAGGTTTACCTTGTGATCTTAAAAAACTATTAACCTTTTCTATTTCAGTTTCTGAAACAAATGGTGCATGAATTCTTACTATTCTATTTGCTGCAGACATAAATAACATATCACCTTTTCCTAATAATTGTTCAGCACCCTGCTCTCCTAAAATTGTTCTACTATCAATTTTTGAACTTACTTGAAAAGAGATTCTTGTAGGAAAATTTGCTTTAATTGTTCCTGTAATAACATCAACACTTGGTCTTTGCGTTGCCATAATAATATGGATTCCTGCTGCTCTGGCCATTTGCGATAATCTTTGGATATAATTTTCAATTTCTTTTCCGGCTACTAGCATTAAATCTGACATTTCATCGACAACAACTACAATATAAGGCATATGTTTTTTGTGTTTCGAGTTGTAGCTGTCTATATTTTTAACACCTACGCTTGTCATAAGTTTATATCTATTTTCCATTTCTTTTACTGTCCACCCAAGTGCAGCTGTTGCTTTTTTTGCTTCTGTAATAACCGGACACAATAAATGTGGTATTCCTTCGTATGTCGATAATTCAAGCATTTTTGGATCAATTAAAATCAAATTACATTTTTCTGGAGTGTACTTATATAACAAAGATAATATTATAGTATTGATACAAACAGATTTACCCGATCCAGTTGTTCCTGCAATTAATAAATGAGGCATTGCTGATAGATCGCCAACAATTGGAATACCTGAAATACTTTTTCCTAGCGCTATTGGTAATTTTATTTCTTTCTTATTAAATCTATCATCATTTATAATTTCATTTAAAAATACGTGTTCTCTTTTCAAATTTGGAATTTCAATACCAATTGTATTTTTACCTGGTATTGTAGCAACTCTTGCAGATGTCGAACTAGTATTTCTTGCTATATCGTCTGATAAATTAACAATTTTTGAAACTTTAATACCTGAAGCAGGCTCAAATTCGTTTAAGGTTACTACTGGCCCATAACTTACTCTTTTTATTTTACCTTCAACTCCAAAGTCTAATAATATCTTTTCCAAAAATTCTGAATTTCTCCTGAGCTCATCATTATCAATATTTTTTTTATTTTTTGTATCTAAATTTTTCTCTAAAAAGTTTACTGGTGGTAGTTTAAAATGACTGTCATATTTCTTAACTTCCTTTTTTTTAGGTCTAATAGAAAATGGTAAAATTGGTTGTTTATCTTCAACCAAGGTTTCTTTTATCTCTTTTGTGTCAGCATCTAAATTAGTACTTTTATAATTATTTTCTGTACCTCTTTTATTAAATAATTCTATAAGTTTTTTTATTATAAAAAATGGAAAATTTAAAATTCTAAGAATTTCGTTTAACTTTAAGTCTAAGCTTAATATAAAAAATATAATTGATATTAATAAAAAAAAGTAACTAAAGTATAAATTTTCCTGTAAAACTGGAATTAAAAGTATTTTTTCTTTTAATAAGTTTCCTGCAAAACCGCCATTCCCGTTGTCTATGAGCCAAAAAGAATCATTACTGAAAATACTTATAAAAATTGTACCAAAAACAATGTAAATTATTGTGAAAAAAGGCTTTGTAATAAAATTATTAATTTTCTTTTTTGTTAAAATTTTTATTCCCCAAATAAATAAATTTACTATGACAAAAAAGCTGACTAACCCTATGGCTTGTAAGAAGAAATCTGCAACTACACTTCCGTAAAATCCAGCAAAATTATTAATTTCAACATTTTCAGGGTTATATATAAAATTAGGATCACTCGGTGAGTAGCTTAAAATTGAAATTAGAAGAAATATACTAATTAGCGCTAATGTCGCGCCCATTAATTCAATTAATCTGTTTTTAACAAAACCGTTTATTTTTGCTAAAATTTGAGAATTCATATTTTTTAAAGTCTAATAAATAACTTTGTATCATTGATTAATAATTGTTAAAATTAATTTATTAAAGAATAAAATCATGAAAAAGCAAAAAGTTTGTATTATTGGTGGAGGTTTAACAGGTTTAATAACATCTATTATACTTTCGAAACTTAATTTGCATGTAGATCTGGTCGCAGGTAGAGCAAAAGAAAATATTAATTCTAATAGGACAACTGCTATTTCTCAAGAAAATTATAATTTTCTAAAAAAAATGAAAATAGTTGATTCTTCCAATTTAGATTTTTGGCCATGCTCAAGAGTTGAATTATATACCAAAAATAAAACAGGTAAATTTGAGGAAATTTTTAAAATTAATAAAGATAAAAAATTAGAAGAAAAAATTTTATACATGATTAATAATGCTCAGTTTAAAAAAAAATTAAATGAAAATATAAAAAAAACAAGTTTAGTAAATATGAAATCTGATAAAAATGTTTCTGATATAGTTTCAAACGGTTTACTTAAAAGCTTACAATTTAAAAATTTAGACTCTTCAAAATATAATTTAATTATAATTTGTGGAGGAAGTGAATCAAATATAATTAAAAAAAATATAAAAATTGATGCACTTAAACATACCTACGACGAGTGGGCTGTTACAACCATAGTTGAACATGATTTATTTGAAAACAATACGGCAAGACAAATATTTTTGGATAATGAAATATTTGCCTTTTTACCAATTTCTAATAATAAAACCTCAATAGTTTGGTCAGTTAAAAAAAATTTAGCAAAAAATCTTAATAAAAATAATGAAATTAAAACTTTTTTTAAAAAAAAAGTGTATGACTATGCAAAACTATTTTTAAAAAAACCCAGAATATCTTCTAAAATTGAATATAGAGATTTAAACTTTATGATTAGAAATAAGTGCTACGTTAATAGAGTTTTGTTGCTCGGAGATAGTTTACATCTAGCGCATCCATTAGCAGGTCAAGGTTTTAATATGATTTTAAGAGATTTAACTGTTTTAGAGAAATTATTAAAGCAAAAATTAAATTTGGGGTTAGATATAGGAAGTTTGGATATATTAGAAGAGTTTTCAAATGAAATAACACCAAGAAATTTCGTTTATTCTATTGGAATAGACTTTTTAAGAAAAACTTTTTCTATAAATGATAAATCATTTAAATCATTTAGAAATTTAATAATTACAAATTTAGATAAAAATAATCTTGCCAAAGATTTTGCTTATAATATTGCAAATCGTGGGCTAAGATTTTAATTTAAACTTCTTTTTTCTCTTTCAAATTTGAGTATTTTTTCTTTTAATTTTATTCCGCCATTACCAGAAAATCCTCCCAAACTTCCGTCAGATTTAATAACTCGGTGGCAAGGTATTATAAGTGGTAATTTATTTTGGCCACAAATTTTTCCAATATATCTCGGAGATAAATTAAATTTTTTTGCTAAATCTCCATAACTTTTAGTATGTCCCTTTTTAATTTTTTTCATTTCATTCCATATTTTTTTTTGTGTATTGTTACCAACTAGTTTGTAATTTGCTTTTATGTAATTTGTTTTTTTTTGGAAATATTTAAGTAAATTTTTTTTAAAACTTTTTAATACTTTTGTGTTAGAACGTTTATTAGATTTACTAAATTTAATCTTAAATATTTTATTATTTTCTTCAAAAGCTGTTACCCAGCCTATCTTAGTTTTAATAGTTATACTTTTCATACTTATTTATTTGTTATACTAAAAAAGTTAATAATTAATTATATTAATATTATAAGATGAATTAATGAATATTAAAAATTTAGAATTTAAAAAAGTTGAGGATTTTTTTATAAAACAAGTAAAAGCTAATCCAAACAATCCTGAAGCCAATTTTAATCTTGCGCGTGTTTATAAGGAAAAAGAAGATTATGTAAAAGCTAAATTTTTTTATGAAAAAACCATTAAAATTCAACCGAGAAATTTCAGCGCATATAACAACCTGGCTAATATTTATAAACAACTAGGAAAATTCTCTAAAGCAATTAAGTTATATAAAAAAGTAATATCTATTAATCCTGCTCATAGTAAAGCACATCATAATTTAGGAAATACTTATAATCAGCTAGGACAGTTTGCTAGTGCAAAAAAAGAGTTCAAAAAAGCATTTCAGATTGAACCATTAAACTTAGAAAGTCTTTATATTTTGAGTGATTTAGATCAAAAAATATTAAATTCAAAATTAAGGAAAAAAATTGAGTCCTTAATACTAAGTGAAAAAATTTTAAAAAAAGATATAGCATATGGAAATTTTTTACTTGCGAAATATGAATATAAAAAAAAAAATCTTAAAAAAGAGCTAGAATATTTATTAATAGGGCACAAAAACTACTACGAGGAAAAAAAGGTTTTTTTTGAAGGGGCAATTAATTATTGGCTGAAGTATTTGCCTAATATTAAGGAATTAACAGAATTAGATGCGCCAGAAATAAAAAGCAAAATTAATCCAATTTTTATAATTGGTGTTCCCAGATGCGGGTCTACGGTAGTTGAAAAAGTGATAGCATCTGGAAAAAAATCTTTACCTATAGGAGAGGAATGTGGAGTAATAAGTGCAACAACTGGTGAATTAATAATAAACGAAAAGTCTCTTAAACTTAATTTAAACAATTTAAAAAATGAAATTAATGAAAAATATAAAAAGTTAAATCTTATAAACTCAGAAAGCAATAATGTCTTTACAGATAAGACCTTAGAAAATTTCTTTTTTTTACCTTTGATTAAAAAAATTTACCCGGAAGCAAAAATAATTAATTGCAGACGAGATCCTTTATCTAACATAGTTTCAATATTAAAAAATAATTTATCAGAGGTTCCGTGGGCGCATCACTTAGATAATATTTTTACTTATTTAGATATTTATTATAAAAAAATTGATTTTTATAAAATAAAATATCCTAATTTTATCTATGATTTAAATATTGAAAATTTTCAAAATAGTCCTGAAAAAGAAGCAAAAAAATTAATAAAATTTTGCGGGCTTAGTTGGGATAAAAAATGCTTAAAGTTTTATAAAAAAGCAAATTTAATATCCTTTACTTCTAGCCATAGACAAATTCGTAAATCTATTCATAAGGCTTCGGTAGATAGACAATTACCATATAGAAATTTATTATATAAATATGGAAAAAAATATGATTGGTTTAAGTAAAAAATGACAATTTATGCTTTATCATCAGGACCAGGAGTTTCCGGCATAGCTGTGATACGTGTATCAGGGTCAAATACTGCAAACGTAATTAAAAAAATTACTTTAAAGAATTTGCCATCTCCTAGGGTCGCTACCCTTAGAAAATTCAATAAAAATGGATCAAAAGAGATCATCGATGAAGGTGTTGTTTTATGGTTTCCAGCTCCAAATAGCTACACTGGCGAAGATTTAGCTGAATTTCATATCCATGGCAGCAGAGCTGTTATCAAAGCAATGCATCTTGCTATATCAAAGATAAAAAACTGTCGATTAGCTGAACCAGGTGAATTTACAAAAAGAGCTTTTTATAATGGAAGGATAAATTTATTAAAAGCAGAAAGTATCGCTGATTTAATTTCTGCAGAAACAGAAATACAAAGAAAACAGGCCTTAAAAATTATGAGTGGAAAATCATCAGATAAATTTAATAGTTGGAGAGAAAGGTTACTTAAAATTTTATCATACGTAGAAGCAAAAATAGATTTTCCTGAGGAAGACTTACCTAGAAACATCTTAAAAAAAATACACAAAACATCAAATGATATTTTAAGAGAAGTAAAAAAAACTTTAAATGATCAAAAAGTTGGTGAGCGAATAAGAGAAGGTTTCAAAATAGCAATTATAGGCCCTCCAAATTCTGGAAAATCAAGCTTATTAAATTACCTTTCAAAAAGGGATGCTGCTATTGTTTCTGAAATTGCCGGTACCACAAGAGATGTAATAGAAACTCATCTAAATCTTGATGGTTACCCAGTGATAGTTTCTGATACAGCTGGAATTAGAAACTCAAAAAATGAAATAGAAAAAAAAGGAATAAAAATAGCCTTAAAACGCGCTGAAGATGCTGACCTAAGGTTAATTATTCTATCGGCAAATAACGTTAATTTTACTGGTCTTTTGAAGGAATTTCTAAGAAAAAATGCTATTTTAGTTATAAATAAATCTGATTTATTAAAAGGAAAATTAAACAGTAAATTTAAAAAATATGATCATGTTTTAATATCAATAAAAAAAGATATAAATTTAAATAAATTGATTAAAAAAATAAAAAGCAAATTAAAAAATAAATTTACTACATCTGAAGATATATTAATTACAAGAGAAAGGCATAGACAAAATTTAATTAATTGTGTTCAGTATTTAGAGAAATTTCAAAAGAAGAAGTCCACTCAAGATTTTGATAAAGCTGCTGAGGATTTAAGATTGGCTACAAGACATTTAGGAATGATAGTAGGAAAAGTAGATGTTGAAGAGCTATTAGGTAGTATTTTCAACGATTTTTGCATTGGTAAATAAAGTAGTAATCGACTTGTAAATCCATATTTCATCTGTAGATTCAGGCTATGAAAAATGATTTATCATTTGATGTAGTTGTCATTGGTGGTGGACATGCAGGATGTGAGGCCGCCGCAGCTTCTGCGAGAATGGGTGTTAACACTGGTTTGTTCACACATAAAATTGAAACTATAGGAGAAATGTCCTGTAACCCGGCTATTGGTGGATTGGGCAAAGGTCATCTCGTCAAAGAGATAGATGCTTTAGATGGTGTGATGGGTGTTGTTGCTGATAAATCAGGTATCCAATTTAGATTGCTAAATAGAAGCAGGGGTCCGGCTGTAAGAGGACCCAGAACACAGTCGGATAGAGCGTTATATAAAAAATATATGCAGAAAACGCTCCTAAGTTACTGTAATTTAAGGGTTTTTTCAGACCCAGTAATTAAGTTTATTTTCGATAAAAATCAAGCAGTAGGCTTTTATACAAAGTCTGGAAAAAAAATAAATTGTAAAAAAATGATTTTAACAACAGGAACTTTTTTAAACGGGTTAATACATATTGGTGATGAAAGAACGCCAGCGGGGAGACACAATGAAAAACCTTCAACAGGATTAAGTGAGCAGTTAAAAAAATTTGAAATGAAATTAGGAAGACTAAAAACTGGCACACCACCACGACTAGATAGTTCTACGATCAATTATAATAATTTAGAAAAACAAGATGCTGACAGCGACCCAGAATATTTTTCTTTTTTAACAAAAAAAACATATAACAAACAAATTGCTTGTAGTGTTACATATACAAATAAAAAAGTTCACGAGATTATAAAAAGAAATTTAAAAAAAAGTGCAATGTACTCAGGAAGTATTAAAGGAGTGGGTCCTAGGTACTGTCCGTCGATCGAAGATAAGATTGTAAAATTTTATGATAAGACTAGACACCAAATTTTTCTTGAACCAGAGGGTTTGAACGACAAAACTGTTTACCCGAACGGTATTTCCACATCTTTACCAGCTGCAGTTCAGGCCGAAATACTTAGTAAAATCAATGGGTTAGAGCATACTCGAATAATAAGGCCTGGATATGCTATTGAGTATGATTATGTTGACCCACGAGAACTTAATTCTACTTTAGAAACAAAAAAAATAAAGTCGCTTTACCTTGCGGGACAAATAAATGGAACAACAGGATATGAAGAAGCGGCAGCTCAAGGGTTGATGGCAGGAATTAATTCTGCATTATCGATCAAAGAACAGGAGCCATTAATATTAGATCGTGCTCAAGCTTATATAGGTGTGATGATAGATGATTTAGTCACTAAAGGTGTGGCCGAACCATACCGAATGTTTACTTCACGAGCCGAATATAGATTAAGTCTGCGAGCTGATAATGCTGATATAAGATTAACCCAATTGGGAATTAATATTGGGTTAGTTCAGGCTAGCAGAGCAGAGGCATTCACTAAAAAAGTAAATAAAATCAGTAAGTTAAGCAATAGTTTAAAAAGTCTTAAAATATCTCCAAATGAGGCCCAGAAATACAATATAAAAATAGCAAAAGATGGAGTAATAAGAACAGCTTTTGAAGTTCTATCAAGAAAGGATGCTTCACTGCAAAAATTAAGGAAGATTTGGAAAAACATTCCTAAGGCAAGCAAGGAAGAGGAGGAACAGATTGAAATAAGCGCCCATTATTCAGGATATCTTGATAAGCAAGAGGCTGATATTCTAGCTTTTAGAAAAGACGAGAATTTACTAATACCTGAAGATATTGATTATAATAAACTAAGCGGTCTTTCTAATGAGGTTAAAAGTAAATTTAAGCAAATAAGACCAAAAACTCTTGGTCAAGCTTTAAGAATTGATGGAATTACACCTGCTGCAGCATTTATATTGCTTTCACATGTAAAAAAAGCCTCATATAAGCGTAAAACAGCATAAATGGATAGAGAATATCAAATTAACACATTCACTAGATTATCTCGAGTTTCACGTGAAACAATCAGAAGTTTAAATGAATATGAAAATTTACTTATAAAAGCAAATAAATCACTAAATTTAATAGGAAAATCTACAATAAACCAGATTTGGTATCGTCATTTTTTAGATGCATTCCAAGTTATTGATTTTATTGATAAAAATGATAATAATTTAATTGATCTAGGATCTGGAGCGGGATTTCCAGGTTTAATACTGGCAATAGCAGCTAAGGACCGAAATATTCCTATTAAAGTAACTTTAATAGAAAAAAGTAAGAAGAAAACCTACTTTTTAAATGAAGTAAACAAAAAATTAAATTTAAACGCTCGCATAATTTGTCAAAATATCTTGGATGATGATAAAAAAATTTCAGGTGATGTATTTGTAGCAAGAGCTTTTAAACCTTTTCAGATAATTTTAAAACTTATTCACAATAAAGTTGCAAATTATAAAAAATTTTTTGTTTTTCTAGGAAAAACAGGAAGCCAGGAACTACTTCAAGCTTCAAAAAAATGGCATATCAAGTATAAGCAAAGAATGAGCATAACGAGCGATGATTCGTTCATAGTTGAGATAAATAAATTAAAGAAAATAAATTGAAAAGCACGCAAATTATATCTGTAATAAATCAGAAGGGTGGAGTTGGAAAAACTACCACTGTTATAAATCTAGCTACGGCATTATCTTTTAAAAATAAAAAGGTATTAGTAATTGATTTGGATCCGCAAGGAAATGCGACAACAGGTTTGGGTCTGTCAAATATGAGCAAAGGAAAAACTATATATGATGTACTTAACGGTAATTTAAATTTTGAAGATACAATTCAAGATACGAAAATAGAAAATTTAAAAATAGTATCATCAAATGTAGATTTGTCTGGCTTGGAAGTTGAAACTGCTAATGAAAATAGAAGAGCCTTTCTTCTAAAAGATAAGATTGAATACTATATAAATAGTTCAAAAAATGATTTTTCTTATATTTTTATTGATTGTCCTCCATCATTAAGTTTGCTTACAGTTATGTCCCTTGTTGTTGCAAAATCACTACTTGTACCTCTACAAACTGAGTTTTTTGCTTTGGAAGGATTAAGCCAATTAATGAAAACAATTGATAGGATCAAAATAAAACTAAATCCTGATTTAGAGATAAGAGGTGTGCTTTTAACAATGTTTGACAAAAGAAACAAGTTATCATCGCAGGTAGATAAAGAGGCAAGAGAATTTTTTAGCGAAAAGGTTTACCAGACTGTAATTCCTAGAAATGTAAGATTATCCGAAGCTCCATCACATGGCATTCCAGTCTTGATTTATGATAAATTTTGTACTGGAAGTAAATCATATTTAAGCTTTGCTGAAGAGTTTTTAAAGCAAGAAAATATAATGGAAAGCGCAGCATAATATAGATGGAAAGTAGATTTAAAAAGGGTTTGGGCAGAGGATTATCTTCGTTATTAGGAGAAAGTTCTGAAAAAAAAGTAACAACTAACAAAATTTCAATTAAAGATTTAAAAAGAAATAAATTTCAACCAAGAAAAAGTTTTAGTAAAGAAAATTTAGAAGAATTAACAAATTCGATAAGAGAACAAGGCGTTATACAGCCTATAGTAGTACGTCCTGATAAAAATGATGACGGAAAATATGAAATAATAGCGGGGGAAAGAAGATGGTTAGCATCTCAAAATGCTGGTCTACATGAAGTTCCTGTAGTGGTTCTTGATATTGATGATGTAAAATCTTTAGAATTTGCAATTGTAGAAAATGTACAAAGGCAAGATTTAAATCCAGTTGAAGAAGCCAGAGGTTATCAAAGACTTATTGATGAGTTCAGTTATAATCAAGAAAAACTTTCTAAGTTTATAGGAAAAAGTAGAAGTTACATTGCAAATTCACTGAGAATGCTGACACTTTCAAATGATATTCTGCTGATGGTGGAAAATGGTAATTTATCCGCCGGTCACGCAAGAACTTTAATTGGCATACAAAATGCAATTGGTATTGCAAAAAAAATAATAGAAAAACAGCTTTCTGTCCGACAGGCAGAATCTTTAACAAGGCAATTTAAAAATCAAAAACTAAAACTAATTCACAAAAA
>MDSW01010357.1_pt1 | contig 11295 bp, 11 predicted proteins | sample 811171 | NCBI WGS metagenome assembly MDSW01 (sample SAMN05326641, study PRJNA326480) | marine metagenome | isolation source: seawater | place: Atlantic Ocean: North West | collected 2012
GGAGCAGGAGAAATTTTGCTTACCTCAATGGATAGAGATGGAACAGGTAATGGTTTTGATATAGATATTACTAAACAAATTGCTGATAATGTATCGATACCTGTTATTGCATCTGGAGGTGTTGGGAATCTTCAACATTTAGTTGATGGAGTAGTTAAAGGTAATGCTTCAGGAGTTTTAGCTGCATCAATATTTCACTATGGTACATTTTCAATTAATGAAGCTAAAAAATTTATGAAAGAATCGGGTGTTTTAGTTAGGTTATGAAAAATAAAGAAAAAATTTTATCTAATTTATATGATGTTATTCAAGAGAGAATTAATAACAACGCTAATAATTCGTATGTAAATAATTTACATAAAAGTGGAATTCAAAAAATTGCAGAAAAAATAGGAGAAGAAGCGGTTGAAACTATAGTTGCTATTCTTTCTAAAGATAAAAAGGATATAATTCATGAGAGCGCAGATTTATTATTTATGTTATTAATTGCTTTGGCAGAAAAAGATATTAATCCTAATGAAATTTTTGATGAATTAGCCAGAAGAGAGGGAGTTTCTGGAATCAAAGAAAAGGAGAATAGGTAATTGAAAAATCTTGATAGCACATATGATAAAGAAAATATTTTTGCTAAAATACTAAGAGAAGAAATACCTTGTTCTAAAGTTTACGAAAACGAATTTTGTCTTGCTTTTAAGGATATAAACCCACAAGCTGATGTTCATATTCTTGTAATCCCTAAAGGAGAGTATGTCTCTATGGATGACTTTTCATCGAAGGCAAGTTCTGAAGAAATAAATTCATTTTTTAGAGCCGTAGGTGAAATAGCAAGACAACTAGAGGTAAGTAATTCGGGATATAGAATTATATCTAATCACGGACCGGACTCTCATCAAGAAGTTCCCCATTTTCATTTCCATATTCTTGGTGGTAATCCATTAGGTCCATTATTGACTAAAGACGGAAAGTAAACATCTCTACTTTTTTATCAGAGGTAAATTCAATTGCGAAGCATTTTTTATTATAAAGATTGATAGAGGCTCTTTACGTCCTTTGATATTTACTTTTTCTGAAATAAAATTAATACTGTCTAATTCTGCAAAGTCTAAAACTTTTTTGCTAACTAATAATTCTGATTGAAAATCTTTGTTTAAACCTTCTAATCTGCTAGCTGTATTTACAGAGTCACCAATTGCAGTAATTGATTTAGAATCAGCATAACCCATATCTCCTAAAATTACTTTTCCAATATGAATTCCTATTCCAATTTTAATTGGGTTTTCAAGATCCTCTTTGAGGTGAAAGTTCAGGTCCTGAATTCCTTCAGACATAGACCTTGCTGCCCTTAAAGCTGATAGACAGGCCTCTTTTGGTGATTTTTGAATACCAAATAGAGCCATTACACCATCGCCTATGAATTTATCTATTTTTCCACCTGAAACTTCTACTGCTTTACCCATAGTTTTAAAATATTGGTTTAAAATAAATACTACATCATAAGGGAGCTTCTTTTCAGCTATCGAAGTGAAAGCTCGAATATCAGCGAATAGTATTGCAATGTCTTGTTCTGCTCCGTCATAATATGAAGGTAAATTTTTTGAAGACTTTATTGAACTATCTGGAGGCAACAAAGGAGTTATAGTTAGGTCATGCATTGGAGTTATTTGACAAGCTAGCCTTGTATTAAAGTTTAAGCCAACCCTTTCAAGAACTTTTTTTTCTTCAATAGAAGGCTCTTCTAGGTGTTCTTTTCCATAAGATACTCTTACCCTACATGTTGAGCATCTCCCTTTTCCTCCACAAACAGATGCATGAGGTATTCCAGCTATTCTACTCGCTTCAAGAACTGTAGTGCCTTTTTCAACAGATACTATTTTTCCATCAGGGTAAGTAATTTTTATTAATTTATGCCTTTTTTTATTAACCCACTTAACTAATCTAAATAAAAATACTGTAATAATTAGGGCTAGGTAAACTATTAAAGCTATAAAAATATATTGAAAGGCTGTATCCATCATTTCTTTAGAAAACTTAGGAGGTATGTAATATCCCTCCTCATATAGAGTTTTAATTTCTCTTCCACCACTAACAAAGCCCAAAAAAGCAGTAACTGGTAAAATTATGACCAAAGCATACAAATAAGAAATTTTTCTTTGAAACCAACCTTTGAATCTAAGCCAAAAATACAAACCTATAGTTCCATGAAACCAAACTAAAACAATTAATATAGAATTCATTATACCAAAATGTATTTGATCGACCCAAAGCGTATATAATTCATTTTGATAAGTGTCTTCAAAATTAAATAACTCGTGAGCACCTCTAGTTCCTATTACATGTATAATTAGACCAAGTGGAAAAATTAGTGCAAATATTGTTTGTATGCCTTCACCAAATGACATTTTCAAAGTTTTTCTATTTGATAGTGTAATTAATACAAGAGATAAGTGGGTTAAAAATGAAGAATATAAAAGAAAAGTTCCAAATGGATTTCTCCATATGAGAATAAATATGGCTCTTCCTCTCTCCATTGCATCTATAGATATTAAACCAAGTGAATGGTTTAAAAGATGCATACATACGAATATGTAAACAATTATTCCTGACCAAAGTCTAATTTTAGAGTATAAGCCTGCTTTCATAATTATATTTTAATTTTATAATCTTTTAATAAGTCTGAAAATTTTTTTTCTGGTCTTGCACCGTAATGTGTTATCATTTCTGTTGCTGCTATATTTCCCAAATTACCACAGAAATTTAATTCGTAATCATTTGATAACCCGTACAAGAAACCTGCTGCAAATGCATCTCCAGCACCATTTTTATCTATTACCTTTTCAACTTGAATAGGAGGTATAATAAAATTATTATTTTTTGAAACTACTTCTGACCCTTTATTACCTTTGGTAACAACTAAAATTTTACAGTATTTTATAACATTCTGTATTGAATTATTTATATTGTTTGAATTATAAAGCGCTTTAATTTCATCCTCATTACAGAAAAGAACATCAATATCATTTTTAATAAGCTCTAAAAATTCGTCTCTGTATCTATCTACACAAAATGAGTCTGATAATGTAAAAGAAACTAATATATTATTTGCCTTAGCTAAATATATAGCTTTTCTAAGTGCTTTCTTTGCTTCAGGAGGGTCCCATAAATATCCTTCCAGGTAACAAATATTTGTATCAGTAATAATTTCTTCATCTATATCATTTTCATCTAAATCTAAACAGGCACCTAAGTGGGTACACATAGTTCTTTCACCATCTGGAGTTACTGAAATTAATGATGTAGCTGTTGGTGACCCTTCAGATGATTTAATTGAATTAAAAATTACTCCTTCACTATTTAGCGATTTAGAAAATATATGTCCATATTCATCATTTTTTACCTTACCAATAAATGCAGGTTTTCCTCCAAAAGAAGCTATACCAACTGCTGTGTTGGCAGCTGATCCTCCAGATATAATCTCTTTAGGTTTGCATTGTGAAAGAAGGTGATTTGACTCCTCTTGACTCACTAAATTCATACTTCCTGGAACTAAAGAGTTTTTTTTCAAAAATTCAAATTCAGTAGGATTCACAATATCTACTATCGCGTTTCCAAATGTAACAACATCATAAGTTTTATTTTTCATAAATATCCCAAAATTAAGTATAAATTTGTTATGTTTTAGTATAGCTTAGCTTTGATTTCATATACCAAATTTTATTTACAAATTAAAGAAACATAACCCTAAAATGATTGTTAGTGCATTAGGAAAATCAATAAATCAGCTATCTGACCCAAAATTTAAAAAAGTATTCTTTAAAACTGCTATATTAAGTACCATCTCTTTATTAACTTTATCAACTATTTTTACATATTTTTTTTTATTTGCTTGGTCATCATTTGGTTTACCCTTTGGGTCAATTATTTCTGGTATTGGTGGTATTATTTTCTTTTTTATTGGAATGTGGGTTTTTGGTCCAATTATAGCAATTATTTTTAATGAAATATTTCTGGATGAAATAATTATAGCAGTAGAGAGTAGATATTATAGTAATTTAAAAATAGATGTTAAAAATAAAATTTTTAAAGAAATAAAATTTAATTTAAGATTATTATTTAATTTAATCCTACTTAATTTACTAATTCTTCCTTTTATATTTTTTCCACCAATCTATTTTGTTTTATATTGGCTAGTAAATGGTTATCTGATTAGTTATGAATATTTCACTATAATAAAAATAAGATACAATAATCAAAATTATAATTTTTCGAAAAAAAAATATGTATTATTTACTTTTGGAACTATAATTTCAATTTTATTTACTGTACCGGTAATCAATTTTTTTGTTCCAGCTATTGGAATTGCAACAGCAGTGCATATATATAGAGAAATTGTGAGTGACAAATGAAAAACCCATTTAGCATAATATTTTTTTTAATTATTCTATTTTCTTTCTTTTTAGGTTGTTCAGAAGATGCTGCTAATATTTTGGAAATAGAAAACATTCAAAAGATAACAAATAAAAATGAAAAAAAACCAGAAAATAAAAAAAAATACATGGAAAATAAAGAAAAAGAAAAAAAATTTACTTTAAAAAAAAATAATAAAAAACAGAATAAAAATTTAGATCAGGAGCCTTCTTTTATTGAAATGCAATATTCTGAACTTGTTAGTTTAATTGGACCCCCACATATAAAGAGAAAAGATTATCCTGAAGAAGTTCTGGTGTACAAAAATGAAATATGTGTTATGTACTTTTTTCTATTAAACAATATTAAAACAAAGAACAAAAAAATAAACTTTATTTATATAGAAAATAAAAAAAATACGAAAAATGATTGTATTAAATCATTTTTAAGCTATTCAGCTGATTAAAATTTTTTATGTTTAATTTTAAAAATAGACCAAAACATAATATGAGTAATGATAATTTCTATGATGATATCATTTTAAATATAGTACTTAACCCTAATAGATCATTGACTAAATCAACCTTTTATCTAATTATTATTTTGTTATTAATTATAAGCATTTCAGTAGGCTTTTTTTTCTACACATTAGGGGCGTGGCCTGTCATAGGTTTCTTTGGTATTGATATCCTATTTTTTACGTTAATATTTTATTTTCACAATAAGTCTTTAAAAATTTCAGAAAGAATAATATTAACAAAAAATGAAATGATTATCGAAAAGATAAAGCCATTTGGAAAAAATTTAATTGTAAAATTTGCGCCACCAAATTGGATAAATATTACTATAAAAAAATCTATATACAATAAGTCCAGATTGATTATTCATTCACATGGTTCAGCAATTTTTGTTGGAGATTTTTTAACTAAAGTTGAAAAAATCCAATTGGCGGATTCACTGAAAAATGAAATAAATAAGTTTAGAATTTAAATATTCAAATTCAAGACGTCTTTCATAGAGTAGAGTCCCTTTTGTTTTTTAGATAACCAAATTGCTGCTTTTATTGCTCCTGCTGCAAAGAGACTTCTATTATCTGCTTTATGTTTTAGTTCAATTATTTCATGATCGCTTGCAAATAGAACAGAGTGTTCTCCAGTCACGCTTCCTCCACGTAATGAAGCAAAACCTATATTTCCAATTTCCCTTTTTTTGTTTATGCCATTTCGAACAATTTCACTATTTTTTGCTAACTCAATTTTCCTTCCTTTAGCAGCTGCTTTTCCCAATGCTAAAGCTGTTCCAGAGGGAGCATCAACTTTATGTTTATGATGCATTTCAAGAATTTCTATATCAAATTCCTCCTTTTCTAATATGTTTGATAATTTATTTGTCAATTCTAAAATTATATTTATTCCTATGCTCATATTTGCAGAGTATACTATAGGTATATTATTAGAGGCTTTTTCTATCTCTTGTTCAACTTCAGGGCTAAGTCCAGTTGTTCCGATTACTATACTTTTTTCATATTTATTAGCAAATTTAATATTTTCTATTGTTGAGCTAGGAGTACTGAAGTCAATGATGATATCAGACTTTTCGAAAAATATTTGTCTATTTGATACTATAACTTCGCTTGAATATTCTGAATTGATAAGTTTGCCTATTTCTGGATTATTTTCTGCCTCTAAACCACAAGCTAAACGGCACTCTTTATGATTTGAAATGAGTTTAATTAGAGTTTTTCCCATTTTTCCAGAGCAACCTGAAATTCCAATATTTAATTGAGACATTATTAAAAGCCTTTATTTCGAATAAATCAAAAAACATTAATATCATAATAAAATTTATTCTTAAATATTAATAATAAAAAAAATATATTTATATTTTGTATATTAGGTACGACCTTGTTATTATCGAATAATATATTTTTTAAAGGATGGTTTAAGGATGGCTTCTACAGATATTGCTACTCAAAAAACTTCAATAAGAGGACTTGGGAAACATGCAATTATGCCAGAATTAAGATGTGATGATGAATATTTACTTAATTATCAAATGGCACTTTCAAGATTTTTGAGGGAAAAAGTTCAATCAAAAAATATTAATATTTACAAGAAAAAAGTAGAACCACGTTTTAAAAAAAAATACGGTCGATCACCAAAATCACGGCATGAAGTTAGAAAAGCCATGCTTAAAGAACCTGCCTATCAGTGGTGGGCATGTTTAAGGCGTCATTTACAAGAACAAAGTTCATCATTTAAATTTCCTATTGTTGAAAGGCAAGTAGATAATTTATCTGCAATAGCAAAAAATTACCGGAAAAAGAAAAGCCTAGGTTCTTTGAAATTAAATAACAAAACAAAACTTCCGAAATATCAAACTGCAATGGATATGCATTGGATGCCTGGAAGTTATCATACCGAGGTAAGTGAATATGATGTCTTTTCTGGAGCTATGTATGACTTGGGAGGTTTGTATATTGGCACCGGAGGTAAAATGGGTCCATATAATGATGGACCTGGATGGGCGGCTATAAATTGGTTAAATAAAAAATACCCAAAATTTTTACCATATAGAGTTCTTGACCAAGGATGTACAGTGGGACACTCAACTCTTGCTTATGCAGAAGCTTGGCCTGAAGCAAAAGTAACAGGAATTGATTTTGCGGCTCCAGTATTACGTTATGGGCATGCAAGAGCCGAATCTTTAAATAAAAAAATTAATTTTGTTCAATCTTTAGCAGAGAAAACAGACTTCAAAAGTAATACTTTTGATTTAGTTGTGTCTTCTATGTTTCTTCATGAAACTTCAACAAGAGCGATCAAAGAATTATTTGTCGAGACTTTTAGGATATTAAAACCAGGTGGCCTAATGCTTCACGTAGAACAACCACCTTTTCATCTGATCAAAACAGTTTTCGAACAATTTGAAATGGATTGGGATACTCATAATAATAATGAACCTTTTTGGGGTCCAATGCATGATTTAGATTTAACAAAAATTTCCACTGAGTCAGGTTTTAGAAAGTCGAATGTTTTTGAAGAGTTTTGCCCTTTTGTTATCCCACAAGACAACGGAACAATTATAGAAGCAAAGGCTGGGAATTGGTTTCTTTTTGGTTCTTGGAAATAATTAAATATAGATAGTAGAAATTACTTTCTTGAACTAAAAATAAACCAGGAACCACTTTCTATAGTTTCTATTTTTCCTCTAATAAATTTTGCGCCAGGGGCAATTTTTTGAATTATATTATTTTTTTTAAATCCTGAGTATTCTGCCCAACTTGTTAAATCCATGTCTCTAAAAGCACACCTCATCGGTTCATTATTATACCAAGTATCCCATTCTCTAAAAAATTGTTCTACTGGGCTTACACCATGATACTGGGGTTGTTCATTATGTAGCATAACACCATGTGGTTTAAGTAATCTAAAAATTTCTTTCCCAATATTTTTTAAATTTTTTTGAGGGATTTCATGTAAAAACATTGATGAAGTAATTAAGTCAAAAGAATTTGACTTAAACCCAGTAGATTCTGCATCTTTTTGATAGAAGTTAATCGCTGTATTTAAATCGTTAGATCTACTAAATGCATATCTTAAAACAGGAGCACAAGCATCGATCGCATATATCTCTGACTTAGGCCAAAATATTTTGAGCGGCAGTGTCGAATGCCCTATAGTGCAACCTAAATCTAGAATTTTTTTAGGCTTAAGGCTAGGAAAATGTTTTTTAATAAAAGCAATATTAGCCCATCCAGCACCATCACTATATTTACCTAATTCCCCACCTGTTGCTAGATAAAGGCTAGCAATATCATAGTTTGAGCCAGCAAATATTCCTTTACCTGCATCAGAGTTATAACCGTTTGGCATACAGTGAATATCAATTTTAGTAATATAGCTTGGAACAGTAAGTTTTGAGTTCAAAAAAATATTTCCAAGATTTTTTTTCTGATTTTTATATTTCATATTTATTTGAGACTCTTCCCTGTGGATTATTTCTCCACGATTATGATAACTCATTTCTTGGTTATTTCTCTTTAGTGAGCTCCATATTTTCCATAAGAAATCCATCTTCATAAAATTTCTAACTTCCTTACGATTTTTTGGTGGTCTTTTATAAGCTTTTAAAAATTTAGACTCCTGTTTATATTTCCAACTTGCTTTGGCAGCGGGGAGTATCTTTTGAGATACAAAAAAATTTGAAGTCATTTGAAAATCTAAACGAGATATATCGTCATGTAAAAGCTTTGGAGAAAGTAAATGTTTTCCTTCGTGCCTTATTGAAGATGGTTTTTTTCTATTACTTCTTTCTGGGTGCAAAATTTAAACCTTAATATTAATCTAGATTGCTTTATCTCAGTCTTTTAATTCATCCCACAATTCTTTTGCCTTTGAAAAAAAACCCTCTGACTGAGGGTTTTGTGAACTACCTTTACCTTCTTTGTCAAATTCTTTTAGAAGTTCTTTTTGTTTTTTGGTTAAATTTATTGGAGTTTCAATATTTGCTTCAATATGTAAATCACCACCTAAATTATGACCTCTTAACGCAGGCATTCCCTTTCCTCTTAGTCTAAACTGTTTACCTGATTGAGTGCCAGCAGGAATATTTATTTTGCCTCTTTTTCCGTCCAATGTAGGAACCTCAACATTTCCCCCTAATGCAGCAGTTGTAATAGATATTGGAACTTTACAGAACAAATGGGGTCCCTCTCTTTGGAATAGATTATGCTGTTTAACGGACACAAAAATATACAAGTCCCCGGGAGAACCGCCTCTCATTCCTGCTTCACCTTCACCAGAAAGTCTAATTCTTACGCCACTTTCAATCCCTGCTGGTATGCTTACTGATAGAGCTTTATCTTTTCTCAATCTTCCAGTACCACCGCATTTTTTACATGGGTTAGTTATTTGATAACCTGCACCTTGGCATTGCGGGCAGGTTCTCTCAATTGTAAAAAAACCTTGTTGTGCTCTTACTTTTCCTCCTCCATTACACATTCCACATACTTGGGGTGAACTATTTCCTTCAGAGCCAGTGCCTTTGCAACTTGTACAAGATACAGATGTTGGAATTTTGACTGTAGCTTTTTTCCCTTTGAATGCTTCTTCAAGAGTCACTTCCATATTATATCTTAGATCTGCTCCTCTACCTGAAGATTGATGACCACCACCCATAAAATCACCAAAAATATCTCCAAATATATCAGAAAAAGAAGAAGCAAAATCAAATGCTGAGTTACCACCTGGTCCGTGGCCCATTCCTTGCTCAAATGCAGCATGACCATAACGGTCGTAGGCTGATCTTTTATTATCATCTCTTAAAACATCATATGCCTCTGAAAGCTCCTTAAACTTTGCTTCAGCTGAAGGATTGTTAGGGTTTTTATCAGGGTGATACTGCATAGCCTTTTTTCTATAGGCTTTTTTTATATCAGCATCAGAGCTATCACGGCTAACACCTAGCAATTCATAATAGTCGCTTTTCGACATAAATATTTTTCCAACAATTTAAGTTTAAGAATGCTAATTAAGGTAACATATAAAATATCAAAGATTAATCTTTTTTATCATCGTCAACTTCTTCAAAATCAGCATCAACTACATCCTCATTTTCACCAGATTTATCAGGATTATTTGATTCTTCAAAAGGCTGATCTGTTCCTGGTTGTGCCCCTGTATTCTGTTCGGCCTGGGATTTATAGATTGCTTCACCTAATTTCATTGAGGCTTGAACTAATGTCTCTGTTTTTGTTTTTATTTCATCTAGGTTATCAGAATCTTTAGCAACTTTAAGTTCCTCGATTGCATTTTCAATAGTAGTTTTTTCTTCTTCAGAAATTTTATCTCCGTGCTCTTTAAGATTTTGCTCAGTGCTATGCAGTAAACCTTCAGCCTGGTTTTTTGCTTCTACTTTTTCTTTTTTTGCTTCATCCTCACTCTTATTTGCTTCTGCATCTTTTACCATTTTTTCTATTTCATCATCACTCAGCCCACCAGATGCTTGAATTTTAATTTGCTGTTCTTTACCGGTACCTTTATCTTTTGCTGAAACATTAACAATTCCATTGGCATCTATATCAAATGTAACTTCAATTTGCGGCATCCCCCTAGGTGCTGGAGGAATTCCGACCAGATCAAACTGACCAAGTAATTTGTTATCAGCAGCCATTTCTCTTTCACCTTGCTGAACTCGGATTGTCACAGCAGACTGATTATCATCTGCTGTAGAAAAAACCTGAGATTTTCTTGTTGGTATTGTTGTATTTCTTTCAATAAGTCTTGTGAAAACTCCACCTAATGTCTCTATTCCAAGAGATAGTGGAGTAACATCTAGCAATAAAACATCTTTTACATCGCCTTGAAGAACCCCAGCCTGAATAGCAGCCCCCATAGCAACAACTTCATCTGGGTTAACACCCTTATGAGGCTCTCTTCCAAAAAAGTTTTTGACCCTTTCTACAACTTTAGGCATACGTGTCATTCCACCAACTAAAACAACTTCATCAACTTCACCAGCAGTAAGACCTGCGTCTTTTAACGCTTTTTCACACGGTATAATCGTACGATTAATTAGTTCTTCTACTAGTGCTTCAAGTTTAGCTCTTGTTAATTTCATTGTTAAATGTTTCGGGCCCGCTTTATCAGCTGTTATAAAAGGGAGATTAATTTCTGTTTGCATGGAACTTGAAAGTTCAATTTTTGCTTTTTCTGCTGACTCTTTTAATCTTTGAAGGGCAAGTTTATCTTTTCTAAGGTCAATTCCATTTTCTTTTTTAAATTCACTTGCAAGATAATTAAGGAGAGCTATATCAAAATCCTCTCCCCCTAAAAAAGTATCACCATTAGTTGATTTAACTTCAAAAACACCATCACCTATTTCTAGAAC
>MDSW01218590.1_pt1 | contig 11295 bp, 8 predicted proteins | sample 811171 | NCBI WGS metagenome assembly MDSW01 (sample SAMN05326641, study PRJNA326480) | marine metagenome | isolation source: seawater | place: Atlantic Ocean: North West | collected 2012
ACCGGCAGTTCTACGGGACCTCATCTTCATTTTGAAATTAGAGACACAAAAACACAACAAATTATTAATCCAATGTTATTTGGGTTAACAATACTTGATCGAACAAAACCTATTATTAAATCCATCATTATTTACCATGAAAATGGAAAAAAAGAAATATTAAAAACACAAAAAAATAATTTAGGAGATTATAAAATACCAACTACAATTAAAGCACAAAACAGCTTCAATGTTAGTGTTCAAACATATGACTTACTAGATGCCGCTCCTAATAAGAATGGAGTATATGAAATAGAGTTATTTGTAAATGATACATTATTTTTTCATAATAAAATCACAAAATTCAGCTTTAATGAAACACGTTATATAAACTCACATATTGACTATGCATATTATCAAGAACATGGGGTGAGATTTCAAAAATGTTTCTTGGAACAAAATAACTATTTAAGCACAAATCAAAAATCAACTAATCATCAAATCGGAGAATTATTAGATTCTGGCACACATCACATAAAAATTATAATAAAAGACAGCTACCAAAATACATCATCTTTAGAATTCAATGTAGAGTTATATAAAAATCCTACAATACAATTAACAAACAATGAAAACATGATTAATTCGAAACAAGTTTTTGAATTTAAAAATGATGATTGTGAAATATATATACCAAATCACAGTTTATATAAAGACCATCTGTTTGTGTATGAAAAATATACTGATTCTAATATGACATACCCCGTTTACAAAATACTAGATGACTCTATTGCTTGTCATAAAAGCTTTATATTATCTATTAAAGATCAAGACATAGATCAAAAATTACGAAAGAAAGCTGTTATAGGTAAAATAAAGAACAATCAAATTGATTGCCTTAAAAGCCAATGGAAAGAAAACAAAATTATTAGTAAGTCTAAGTCATTTGGTGCATTCACTATTTTGATTGATACTATTAAGCCTACTATTCAAATACATAAAATAAGCAATCAAAATATACAGTATATTATTGCTGATGAGCTATCAGGAATTAAAAATTATAGAGGAGAAATTGACGGAAAATGGGTTTTAATGGAGTATGATTTTAAAACAGGTATTCTACAACATACTTTTAAAGATAAACCCAAAGGGATAAACCAACAATTAACAATATCTGTATCAGATCATGCTCATAATACTGAAATAATAAATAAGATTTTTTTTAGATGATGAAAAAAAATATTTTATACTGCTTATTTATTTATTCTTTATTTATCATTGGACAATCTGACCAAGTCTTTATCATTAAAGGGAAAGTTACTGATCAATACACCAAAAAACCAATGAAAAATGTTAATTTATTTTATGGTGAATATGGTACAATTACAAATAAAAAAGGTGCATATACATTAAGATTAAAAATCAATGAAGACAATCAACCTTATATGATTGCATCCCACCAAGGATATAAAAATGACACCACTATTATTATTAATAATAAAATCATCACTAATAAGAATATTGAATTAGAGCCAAAATCTACATCATTAGTAGAAGTTGATTTAGTCTCAGAAGAATCAAGACAACAAGGTGTTACTAAAATTGACCCAAAAATACTTGCAAAACTCCCAGGTTCAAGCGGTGGAATTGAACCAATTGTTAAGTTACTTCCAGGTGTATCCTCGAATAACGAACTAAGCAGTCAGTACTCTGTTAGAGGAGGTAATTATGATGAAAATTTAATTTATGTAAATGGGATTCAAATCTATAAACCTTTTTTAGTTCGAACCGGAGAACAAGAAGGCTTAAGTTTTGTGAATCCAAACATGATATCTTCAATAGAATTTTCTTCAGGTGGATTTCAGTCAAAGTATGGTGACAAACTATCCTCTGTATTAGATATAAAATACAAAAAACCGAAAGCAAATAATTTACTATTTTCAACCAGCCTTTTGGGCGCATCAATCAACGCGGAAGGCATAATATCAAAAACAAAAAAACACACACATACAATATCATATCTTTTAGGAGGAAGAATACGAGCCAATGATTTTTTACTTAAATCACTCGACACAAAAGGAGATTACAAACCACTATTTAAAGATTTTCAAACATATTTAACTTATAAAAGTTCTAAATATCCAAATTGGGAATTTAGTCTATTGAATTATTATTCTCAAAACAAATATAAAATGCAACCACAAACTAGAGAATCAAGATTTGGAACTATACAGGACCCTCTACAATTAACAATTTATTTTGAAGGTCAAGAAATAGATAATTACGAAACAACCTTAACCGCTGCCTCATCTGAATACTCACCAAATAATTTGTTGAAACTCAAATTAACATCTTCTTTTTTTAGCACTAAAGAACAACAATTTTATGACATATTAGGTGAATACTGGCTTTATGAACTAGACAATAATATAGGCTCTGAACAACTAGGAGAAGTGACTTTTAATAGGGGAATTGGAGCATATATGAATCACGCTAGAAATGTTTTTAACGCGAATGTATGGAACATCTATCATGATGGTAATTATATTCTTAATAACACAGGTGGCACATTAACATGGGGTGCAAAATATCAATTTGAAAATATTAAAGATCAAATAAGAGAATGGTCCATGGTAGACTCTGCAGGCTATGCTATATCACCATTAAATAACAACAATTTGAATCTTTATGAATTTATAAGTGGAGAATCTTCTTTAAAATCTAATAGAATATCATCATATGTTCAATTTTCAAACAATTTTCAAAGTAATAAATCCCAAATATACCTCACTATTGGATCTAGAGTAAATTACTGGGACTTTAATAACGAAATCTTTATAAGTCCAAGAGGCACATTAAGTTTTAAACCCAATTGGACTAAAGACATCATGTTTAACATATCTTGTGGATCATATAATCAATCACCTTTTTTTAAGGAATACAGAGATAATACAGGAATACTAAATAAAAATATTCTCTCACAAAAATCGATACATTATGTGATTAATTCCGATTATCAATTTAAATATCTACAGCGACCGTTTAAATTTACTGCCTCAGTATATTATAAAAAACTTTGGAATATTATACCATTTGAAATTGATAATCTACAAATAATTTATGCAAATGAAAATAATGCACATGGATATGCAGCTGGAGTAGATTTTAAGCTGTTTGGAGAATTTGTTCCTGGAGTAGATTCATGGGTGAGCTTATCTATTTTAAAAACACAAGAAGACATAGACGGTGATAATCATGGATATATTCCTAGACCCACTGATAGAAGAGTAAATGGATCCATTTTTTTTCAAGACTATTTTCCTCAAAACCCTAACTATAAAATGCAATTAAGTTTAATCTATGGAAGTGGCCTACCATATGGCGCCCCTAACTCAGAAAGATTTCAACAAACAGCGCGTATACCATCATATAAAAGAGTGGACATCGGTTTATCCAGAGTAATTAAAAAAGAAGGAGCTGTTAGCCCGGTGAAATTTATAAATTATTTTAAATCTATTTGGGCCAGTATTGAAATATTCAATTTAGCGAATATTCAAAATACTTCATCATATATTTGGATAAGTGATGCTTCAAATAATTACTACGGTGTCAATAATTATCTCACTGGAAGAATCTTAAATTTTAAATTAAATATAAAATTATAACCTCCTACTATTTTAGTTTTTAACAAATTTTAAAATACGATTATTTAGTTTAATGAAATATGTGCCACTGGTCAAGAATGAAACATCTAAAAATGTGTTATTAATTTTATGAGATAACAATAACTTTCTCCCATAGATATCTAAAATAGATATATCTGCATATTTACTATCAAGATAAAGATTATCTGTGACTGGATTAGGATAAATAGATAAATTACTAACATCATTTATTTCATCTATTGAAAGATCACAATTGGTGCTATTAAGTAAATTAGATCGTTCGTTCAATAAGACATCTAGCATTATATTAGCTTGACAATCAGTAAACATAGACATGCATGCATCATTAGTATAATCCATAAAATTCATAGTCATATTAACAGACTGACATGACTGCTGAGGAAAAGAGGGGCATCCATAAGTTGGTGATGAAATTGCAGGTGTGTCATCACAATTATCCCAATCTGAACAACCAGCATAAAAAGTATGCTCAAGGCCAAAGTAATGACCTATTTCATGCGTGCCAGTTCTTCCTAAATTATAATAAGGATTATCTGTAGAAAATAAATCAACTCCAAAGTACTTATAATCTATTACAACACCATCTAATTCAGGAGAATCACTTACGTCTCCTGGCATAGTTGCAAAACCTAAAGTATTACCTGACAAGTCACAAACCCAAATATTTAAATACTGTTCTGTATCCCAAGCATCTACACCACCTGAATCACTATATTTCATTGAATCATTAAAACCTTGAAAGGTTTCTGTATCTGTATAAACTCGATTTATACCTGAACAATTATTTCCATTTGGATCTACTTGAGCTAAACAAAAAGATATTCCTACAGTACCAATCACATTTTCAAATTCTTGTGGCACGGAGCTTATCTCATCATTTATAGCATTATAATCATTATTTAAAACATCTATTTGTGAAAAAATCCGTTCATCTGATATATTTTGATCACTATTATTATATAATACATGTATAACAACAGGGACGGTATAATTAGCATATAGCATATTATTACTTGCAGCATTCTTATTAAGCGTATTCAATAAGCCTCTTTTGTTTAAAGAAGCTCTATACTCATCCGTTGAACATCTGTTAATTTGACCATAAGAAGAATATGAAAGTAGAAGACAAAAAATATAACTGAAGTATTTCATAACACAAAGTTACAAAATATAAAAGAGGAGTTAAAAATTAGAGAGAGTGTTCTTAATGATATCAATACAATCTAGCAATTGTTTTTTATTAATAACAAGTGGAGGGGCTAATCTAATAATATTGCCGTGTGTTGGTTTTGCCAATAATCCATTATCTCGAAGCTTTAAACAAATGTCCCAGGCAGTACTACTTTCTGGTGAATCATTAATAACAATAGCGTTCAACAAGCCTTTTCCTCTAACATTTGTTACTAAATTGTTCGATTTCATAAATTCCATTAATTCATCTCTAAATAAACAACCAAGTGAATATGAATTTTGACATAAGTTTTCTTCTTCAATCACACGTAAAGCAGCAATAGCGACCTTGCAAGCAAGTGGATTTCCACCATAAGTTGAACCATGCTCACCTGGTTTAATACACAGCATAATATCATCATCTGCTAGAACAGCAGATACCGGGAATACACCTCCAGAAAGAGCTTTACCTAAAATTAAAATATCTGGTCGAGCATCTTCATAATCGCAAGCAAGCATTTTACCTGTCCTAGCAATTCCCGTTTGAACTTCATCAGCAATAAAAAGAACATTGTACTGATTACATAATTTTCTCACACCAGCTAAATAACCATCATCTGGAACAACTACACCAGCTTCTCCCTGAATAGGTTCAACCATAAATGCACATACATTTGGATCCTTAAGCTCTAACTCTAATGCATCTAAGTCATTATAAGGAACAAGATCATAACCCGGCATATAAGGTCCAAAACCTGTATAAGAAGATGGATCATCAGAACTAGATATTGCAGCTAAAGTACGACCCCAAAAATTGCCTTTCGCAAAAATAATTCTAGCTTTATTTTCAGGTATGTTTTTTTTTAGATAACCCCATTTTCTAGCTAGTTTATTAGCAGTTTCACCACCTTCCACACCTGTGTTCATTGGTAAAACCTTATCATATCCAAAAAAATCTGTTATGAATTTTTCGTAGTAGCCTAGAACATCATTATGGAATGCTCGAGATGTTAGTGTTAATTTTTGAGACTGATCATTTAATGCTGTAATAATAGAAGGATGGCAATGCCCTTGATTAACGGCAGAATATGCAGAAAGAAAATCATAATATTTTTTTCCTTCAACATCCCACACAAAAACACCCTCACCTTTTTTCAACACAACTGGTAAAGGATGGTAATTATGTGCACCATATTTTAATTCAAGATCTATAATACTTTTTGAGTTCATTGTCGATAAAGATAATTATTTTTGCACTATGCAGCTAATTAAAAAAAAAGAAAGAATAAAAATACATATTGATGATATAGTCTATGGTGGTAATGGAATTAGCAAACAAGAACACAAAAAATCTGATAATTTTGTAGTTTTTGTGAAAAATGGCATCGAAGGACAAATAGTTCTAGCAGAAATCAAAAAAATTAAACCTAATTATGCCGAAGCTGTAATTGTTAAAATTATCAAAAAAAGCGAACTACAAAAAAAAAGACCATACCAAAAAATATCTGGTGCGCCATATTATGATTTAGATATTAAATATCAAAGAAATAAAAAACGCGATTTAGTATTTGAAGTATTTGAAAAAATTGGCAACATTAAAAATATTAAAAAATATTATGACCAATTTATAGCCTCACCAAAAACATGGCACTACCGAAATAAAATGGAATATGCCTTTTCATCTATAATTTATGATAAAAAAAAAGACTGTGATGTTGATGAGTTTGGACTTGGTTTCAAAAAAGCAAACACATGGTGGATGGTAGAAAACCTAGATAAAGATTCTGGTCTTTTTGATAAAGCATGGGAAAATTCACTCAAAGAAATACGAGAATTCTGTGCCCAAACTAAACTACCCGCATGGAATATACCTCAAAAAAAAGGTTTTTTTAGAAACTTAAATATTCGAAAAAGTTATCAAGCAAACAAACTACTTATTGAACTTGTTACAAGTTCAGAGCAAGTGGAAAAGTTTAATGTCAAAAGTTTTGTGACCAAAATACTAGCAATTCATGAAAATAGAATAGAGGGAATTATTCACACGATCAATGATAATATTTCTGATAGAATTGACTATAAGAAAGCAAAATCAAAAGTAGTTTTTGGTCAAAACATAATAAATGAAAAAATACTTAATTTAAATTTTGAAATTTATATGAGTAGTTTTTTTCAAACTAATCCACTGTGTGCTGAAAAACTATATGCAAAAGTAATAGAATATAGTACAATAGAAATGAATTCTAAAAAACCTGTTATTCTAGATTTATTTTGTGGAACTGGAACAATAGCTCAAATGATTGCACAAAAAAAGAACAACGTCAAAGTAATAGGAGTAGACATTGTTTCTAGTGCAATTGAAAATGCTAAAAAAAGTGCTAAAAAAAATCAAATTAATAACGTAGAATTTTACACTTTAGATATTGGAGATTTCTTATTTGAACATCCTGATTTAAAGGATAAAATTCACACAGTTATTGTCGATCCTCCAAGACCAGGTGTTTCAAAGAAGAGTCTTAAAAAAATAATAAACTTAAATTGCGATAACATTATCTATGTCTCTTGTAATCCAAGCACACAAGCAAGAGATATCAAAATACTCATGGAGCATGGCTATATAATTAAAAAATTCTCTATTGCCGATCAATTTCCACACACTCACCATATAGAAACAATATTTATGTTAGTTAAATCACTAGATAATGTATCTTAGCAAGAATATGAAGAACAAACAAATAATTTTAAATCAAGAAGAAATAAATAGTAAAATTAACAGAATAGCTGTTTCTATAATAGAAGACTATTATCAAGAAACTGATATCACAATAATAGGATTTGAAAAGAATGGATACATTATTGCTCAAAAAATAAAAAATATAATAGAAAAAAGACATAATATAAATGTGTCACTACATAAGATAAAAACCAATGCATTATTTGAATATAGCATAACGCCAAAAATCACTGCACGAAAATTGAAAAATGTGTTTTTAGTAGATGATGTTCTCAAGTCAGGTAAAACTATTATATATGGAATTAAAAAAATTCTTGAACATAATATTCAATCATTAAAAACAATTATTTTAGTAAATCGAAATCATCACCAATTTCCTGTGTCAGCTGATTACGTTGGTTTAAATTTATCAACCACATTAAAAAATCATATAGAGGTAGTATTGCAAAAAGAAGAAACAGTATACCTAACTTAATTGATTCAAGACATTTAACAAAATATCTAACTGATTGTCACAAAAACCTAAATTAGTTACAAATCTAACAGTTCTATCACCCATAAAAGAAACTTGAACACGATTGTCATCTAATAATTTTTTAAATAATTGAATATGTGAACTTTTAATATCAAATAATACAATATTAGTTTCTAAAGGACGTATATTTTCAATACAACTTATTTGACGCAAATAGCTACCAATACTCTTGGCACGACGATGATCATCTGCCAATCGATGAATATTATGCTTTAGTGCATATTGACCAGCAGCAGCCAAATAACCAACTTGCCGCATACCTCCACCTAAAGACTTACGAACTCTTTTGGCTTCATTAATAAGACTATTATTACCTATTAAAACAGAACCTACAGGAGCACCTAAACCTTTTGATAAACAAATAGATATAGTATCAAACAATTTACCATATTCCTCTGAAGAATCTGATTTAGCAATTAATGCATTAAATATTCTTGCACCATCTAAATGCAACATTAAGTTATTTGATTGACAAAAAGTTGAAATATCTTTCATTTGTTGATAATCATAACACACACCTCCTCCTTTGTTCACAGTGTTTTCAAGGCACACCAAACTTGTTCTAGCAAAATGGACATCATCAGGGTTAATGTTTTTTTTAACTTGATCAACTGATATTCTTCCAAAATCACCCTCTATCAACCTAACAGAAACACCAGAGTTGGCGGCTAATCCACCACCCTCATAATTGTAGATATGAGAAAGTTTATCACATATAACTTCATCACCTATTTTGGTGTGAATGCGAATTGCAATTTGATTCGTCATTGTTCCTGAAGGACAAAAAAGAGCAGCTTCTTTTGAAAATAAAGTAGCTACTTCCCTCTCAAGAGCTTTAACAGTTGGGTCCTCTTCCCATACATCATCTCCTACCTTAGCATTAAACATATAATCTAACATATCCTTTGTGGGAATTGTAATCGTGTCACTTCTTAAATCTATATAAGTATCTTTCATATTATATTTTTACTATTTTTTGAATATCATCCTCCGAAATATTATCCGACTCAATCACATAATCACTCTTCATATATACAGCTTCCCTTTCAGATAAACTTTGATGAATAAAATCATGCAAATTTAAATTATTATTCCATAACAAAGGTCTTGTATAATTAAACTGAATTCGACGTATAATTTCTGAAACACTTACTTTTAGATAAATTGTAACTCCAGTTGATTTCATAAAATTATAATTATCATAAAAACATGGTGTGCCTCCACCAGAAGCAACAATAGTGTCCTTTTGAAAAGGATAAGTGTGTAGCATTGAACTTTCTAATTTTCTAAAGAAGGACTCACCTTTAGTAGAAAAAATATCATTAATGCTCATGCCTTGTTTTTCCTCAATTAATTCATCTAAATCAATAAAAGGAATATTGAGTTTGTTAGCCGTTTTTTTGCCAATAGTAGTTTTTCCACAGCCCATATGTCCAAGTAAAAAAAAAGGCATAGTCTAAAAAGGAGATTTTTTTTCCTTGGACAACGTATTAAATACAATTCTATCAACAAGGTTGGGGAAAAATTTATTTAAAAAAACCAATAATTTACCTTGAAAAGTAAGTACAATACTATTTTTTCGATATTTAACAGCACATACTATTTTTTGTGCCACTACTTCAGGTGTCATCATTTTATTCTCATTCCTAGGACTTTCTTTTTGATTTGCACCACTAGCATTAAGTGCATTTTCTCTAATATTAGAAGCAGTAAAACCAGGTGATGCTATTAATACATGTAAGCCTTTTTTAAGATTCTCAATTCTAAGGGATTCTAAAAAGCCGGTCATAGCAAACTTAGAGGCAGAATATGCCGTTCTAGCTGGAAGGCCTTTGTGACCTGCAATAGATGACACACCCACTAGTGAGCCTTTAGATTTTAAAATATGTGGCAATGCATATTTGGTGCAGTAAATAGTCCCATAAAAATTTACTTTCATAACTTTTTCAAAAGCCCTGATATCTAAATCATTAAATATTGCGCGCATAGAGATACCTGCATTATTTATTAACACATCAACAGAACCATATATCTCAATTGTTTTATTGATCATATTTTTACAATCTAACTCGTTACTCACATCAGTAACCATATAATTAGACTGTCCTCCAGATTGATTAAGTATATCATTTAACTCTTTTAGCTTCTCTTCATTTCTAGCTGCCAACATCAAACGAGCACCTTGTTTGCAAAATTCTTGTGCACACGCCTTACCTATGCCAGATGAAGCCCCTGTTACAATAACTGCTTTATTTTTCAAAATTTAATATGATTTAATAATTATATTTATTTTCAATTTAATAATTGTTAATTTCACTAAAAAAGTAACATTTATTGAAATTGTTATGAACATTATAAAAGTAAGAAACAAATTTGAGATATCTGAATTTCACCAAATTACATATACTCTATATAAGGATGTCAAAAACTGGATTCCTCATATTCGCCAAGATTTAGAATCTGTTTTTGACCCAAAAAAGAACTCATATCATAAAGACGGAGAAATTGAAAGGTTTATACTCAAAAATAATAATCAAACGATTGGGAGAATAGCTGTCTTTTATAGTAATAGAAAAAAAAAGAAAGACGATAAAATCACAGGCGGTTGTGGCTTTTTTGAATGCATTAATAATCAGGATGCCGCAAACTTGCTTTTTCAAACCTGTGTTAATTGGTTAAAAAAAAGAAATATTGAACTAATGGATGGACCAATTAATTTTGGGGAAAAAGAAAGATACTGGGGATTACTTGTTGAGGGGTTTGATAAACATACTGTATATGGACAAAATTATAATTTACCTTACTATAAAGAATTGTTTGAAAATTTTGGATTTAGAGCTTACTATAATCAACATGTATATTGCAAGGACTTAAATGAACCATATCCAGAAAAATTCTATGAGCGAGCAAACAGAATATCTTCAAGAAAAAGTATTTCATTTGAACATATGCAAAGTTTTGATTTTAAAAAATATGCAAGCTACTTTGTAGATATATATAATGCAGCTTGGGGAACACATCACACATTTAAACCAATGAAAATTGAACAAGCTGAAAAAATGTTTAGCAAAATGAAAAGTGTGATTGACAAGAGATTAATATGGTTTGGTTTTTATGAAAAAACACCAATATGCTTTTTTATTGCCATTCCTGATCCAAATCAATACATGAAGTTTATTAACGGTAACCTAAAT
>MDSW01052080.1_pt1 | contig 11294 bp, 8 predicted proteins | sample 811171 | NCBI WGS metagenome assembly MDSW01 (sample SAMN05326641, study PRJNA326480) | marine metagenome | isolation source: seawater | place: Atlantic Ocean: North West | collected 2012
CGGTCTCTCTCACGCAAAAGGTGCTCCCACTCCAGACTTGTATTGAATGCCATCGTAATGCTCAAAATTGTGAAACGAAATTGAATGTATTCATCAAGACTGTTTGATTCATAAAAATTCCAAAGTGAATTCGGTCCCAAATCAAGTAAAATTGCTCGTGGGTGGGCTTCAACGAGCTTCGGAATTTGAATCATTTCTGTATACGGATTTGCACCGGATATTGCAAGATTGTACACGTTATGGTTCGGAATATCGAGTTGTTCCGTGATGCAACGTCCATCCGTAGCATATTGCAAAATGGAGGAGCCGATGGTAATGATCGCTTCAGATTCTTCAGCCTCAATTGTCTCCAATGCAGGGAAAGTCACAGCGTATCTTCCACTTTTAATAGCGTTACTTTCAATTAGGCTGTTGTTCACAACCTGAGGAAATAGAGACGTTGATGAGAATAAAAATACAACAAACAAAACGAAGATCGAACCAAAGAAGTCGCCGATGTGGATTCCCTTTCTTCGGCCTGATTGCATTGTATGCTCCACTCACACCTTGCAATTAATTTTCATGGGTGGGGCGGCCAACAGCATATGTTTTCCAACCCATTGATTGAAGGTTCTCTAAATCTAGAACTCTACGACCATCGTAAACGATTGGCGTACGCATCTTGTCAAGTAAGGCACGCCAATCAATTCCCAAACAAGCCTCGTGGGCTGTGACGAGAATGACCAAATCATATCCTTCAGCCTCTGTAATCTCGTCAACTGGAAGAACGCCTTCTGGATACAGGGACGAATCAATATGAGGGTCCCAAGCACCAACAGTGATGTTCTTTCCAATCAATGTCGCAGCAAGAGGTTCTGCGGGTGTTTCTCTTGGATCGCCAACTTCTGCTTTGTATGACCAACCAAGAAGCAACACCTTTGCTTCGCCTGCAGGAACGCCTGCATTCCACATCAAATCGGTAACAACACCTGCAACGTGGCTAGGCATAGAACGATTGACTGCTCGGGCAGCGGTAATCAGACCAGCAGGAACTCCAACATCTGCAGCACGCTGAATCATGTAATATGGATCAACGGGAATACAGTGCCCCCCAACACCCACGCCTGGTGTGTATCGATGGAAATTCCACTTGGTTGCTGCTGCTGAAAGAACATCTTCAACATCAACATCCATCGCAGGGAAAATTCGTGCAAGTTCATTCACCAATGCGATGTTAATGTCTCTCTGAACATTTTCAATCACTTTCGCAGCTTCTGCTACCTCAAGTTTTCCGACGTATCTTACATCCTCAGTGGTTAATTTGGAATACAATTGAACCAACCTTTCCCCGATATCTGGATTTGGGCATCCAATCACTCTAGCAACTTGGCGGACGCCATGAGCGGGATCGCCTGGATTAAATCGTTCTGGACAGTAAGCGATCTCAACATCTTGTCCTATCACGAGGCCAAGTTGATCAATCAATGGATTCCAAATTTTAGATGTCACTCCGGGATAAACTGTAGATTCTAAAACAACAATTGTATTTGACCCTCTTGAAATTGATTCAAATACGTCTCTACCTGCCTTTTCGACGAAAGAAAGATCTGGTTTCAAATCAGGAGTTATTGGCGTAGGCACTGTTACCAGCACCACATCGCAATGAGGAACTGCCTCAGAGGCTAAGGTTGTTACATTCCATCGCCCTGTTCCTGTGGAGGGGATAATTTCGTTCAAATCAGGATCTCCTGTTGGATTCTCGCCACGGAGAATCATATCAATCGAATTCTTGGATACGTCAACGCCCCACACATTGAATCCAGCATCGTGAAAACCGATTGCGGTCGGCAAACCAACATATCCAAGTCCAATAATACCGATTGTCAAATCGCCTGAATCAAGCCTCGAATGGAAAGATGATGCCTGTCGCATGTCTTCTGCTATTGGTCATGTGTTTTCAACTTCTTCGATTCAAAGGGTTGTAAGAGGAGGTTTTCTGAGAATTAATGAAATCAACACTGAATCAGCCGCTTGAGTCATATAGGAATAATCCCTCCCTAAAGCGATGGAAGAAAGGCAGGCGACCGGCCCAAGCCTTCGTCGCATTGGCTCAAAATCAAGTCCCCTGCTTGCTCCAATTAGCATAATTACCGAACTGGTGAAGAACAAGTTTTTGATTCAAAATCTCATTCGGAGGGAAGTACGTGGCCAATATCGTAACTCATCGCTAGGTTATTTCTGGACTGTTTTGGAGCCTGCGCTTCTTGCCGTCGTCTATTGGTTTCTCTTCATCATGCTAAGCGGAAATCCTGACCGAATGTATGCGGCATGGGTTGTTATTGGTGTTGTTGTATGGGGGTGTTTTGCAAAAGCATTGAATGCTGCTACGAATTCATTATCCGGGAATGTCCGCATCATCCATTTAGTTTACTTTCCTCGCTCCATTTTCCCAGTAGCAAGTGTTGGAGCAAATATTGCAATTTCGCTAATGAGTTGTGTTATAGTCCTTCCAATTATCATAATCTACGATTTACCGATTACCATCCATTTGATTTGGGTCCCAGTCGGAATCTTCATGGCAGGAGCGATGGCTTTTGGATTAGGTTTGGTTATGGCACCCCTCAATTGCATTCAGGGCGATGTTCGCCACATTGTTCGATTTCTGACGAGAGCTGGGTTTTTCGTGTCTCCTGTTATGTGGACCGCGGAAATGGCTATGCAACGAGGAAAATGGGGTGAATGGGCTCTTTGGAATCCCATGGTTACCCCCATCACAATGGTACGGCACGGAATAGAAGGAAAGATGGTCGACTTGCCTCTCGAAATTATCCTAACGAGTATCGCATCCATTGGATTGCTTTACCTAATTGGCTCATATGTTTTCTCGAAATATGAACGTGTGGCGGTGAAGTACTTATGACATCACCACCATCAATTCGTCTGAAAGATATCACGCTAAAATTCCCAAGACAAAGAAATCTAGTTTCTATCATTTTTGACAAACTAAGAAAAAAAGATAGGCAGTATACCGCTTTATCGGGAATAAACTTGGATATTAAACAGGGAGAAGTAATCGGTATTATTGGACCAAACGGTTCGGGCAAGTCTACGTTGCTTCGAGTGATTTCTGGAATATATCCTCCAGACTCTGGAGAGGTTTATGCGGCAGGAGACATCTCTTTACTGGCTGGATTAGGAACCGGATTTTCAAACCATCAAACCGGTCGAGAAAATGCTATTTTGTATGGTTCTATACTTGGACATTCTGAGAATGAGATGAAGTCGAAGTTAGATGAGATTCTTGATTTCAGTGAACTCGGCGAATTCATAGATCAGCCTTTGCGAACTTACTCTTCTGGTATGAAGGCTCGGCTCGGCTTAGCAGTTGCCTCGGCAATAAGACCGAACATTTTACTAATCGATGAGGTGCTTTCTGTGGGAGACCCTACGTTTAAAGAAAAATCAAAGAAGAAAATTCTCTCTATGGTAAGCAATGCTAGCACTGTGGTGATTGTTTCACATAGTTTTGCTCTTTTAACTGATATTTGTGATCGAGTTATTCTTATCGATAATGGAAAAATTATCTCTGATGATGAGCCCCAAACATCAATCCGAGCTTATTACAAATTAAAAGAATAATCTTCTTGATTTTCAGACCATATAATAGGGCCTAATCACTGATTTTGAAACTAAACATGCCCTCTAGAATCCAATTGTTTGAATAACTCCAATGCACCATTCATTTCCTCAACCGGCGTCCTTTTTTCCATTACCAGAATTTGATCGACGGCTTTTTCAATAGTTTGTTTGGTCCTATTTTGGACAACAATGCCCCATCCTTCCTCTTCTGCCTGCTTGCAACGGGCAAGTTGGTCGTCCATTCCCGTCTTCATATTCGGGAAAAATACAGTTGGTATTCCAAATTTGCGAACTTCATGGTAGGAGTTGTAACCTCCTGCCTGTACCGATACATCAAATGCATTGAAATACATAGAATTGGGATAATCTCGAAGCAATATAATGCCCTCCATATCAATGGATAGTCTTTGTCCCAACATGCTTTCACCGAGTACAACTATAACTTCTCTTGAGCGTAATGCATCGACTGCTAATCTAACCTCTGATTCAATATTGTTGATTCGACCCGCTCCTAATTGAACGTATGCGACCTTTCCATCAATGGGAAGCCCCAGTCGCATCCTTGCTTGCTCTTTTGGAATTAGATCTTTTCTGTCAAGGAGAATTATTGGCGGCACAACCAGTGTTTCTACGGAGTGATCTATTTCACTGGGTTTCATCGGTGTGCTGTCTTCTGGCCTAATGATTAAATCGAAGTGCTGAATTGAGTCGATGGGTATATTGCTCCCTTTCTTGAACATCCCTCTCCGCATCCACACTTTTTGCATACCATTGACATCTCGGATTGCGTTGAGCATTCCACGATATGGATACGCTCCATCGAAAACAAAGGTCGATGGCCGATGCTGTGAAAAAATAAGACTTAGCTGCTCCTCCACCATTGCATTCCATTGAGAAGCTGTTATGTCCTTATACTTCTTTCGCCCGGAAATATGGTAAGTTAGGAAATTCTCAGAATAGAGTAGATGAAGAGTTGGCATTGTAGTAAAGAAGATTATTTCGGTTGCCGGCGATTGATCTCTCCACCTCTTTGCTAGTGCGTACATTCGAGTAAAGTGTCCGAAGCCAACACCATTAGTTGGAAAAAACAAAACGCAATCTGATGTCTTTTGTGCAAGGGTTTCCTGAGTTCTACTCTCATAGGGAACAGCACGTTTTCCAAGCCGTTCCATGCCCATACAGTAGATAAGGTAAAAAATTTCAATTGGGAGAACAATTATTTTCCATGGACGTATTATTGCACTTGTTAAAATCCGACCAATTCTGAATGAAGCAGAATTTTTCAACCTCCTTATTTCTCTAACGTTGTATGCGTCCAATATTGAAGGGGTCGCAAGAGTAATTTTTTCAGATTCTGAATCCTCTGTATATGCTACGTCGAATGAATCATAATCCATTAAATCCCTCCATCTAATTGATTCGGAGCCTTCATTACCTCTGGAACTTCGAATGGACGGTTTAATATTTGAGATGAGATATAGCCCTCTGTTCTATTATGTACGACTTGCTGATGCCAAAGGCGGAAATTCGTATGATGGATTAGCCGGGGTGGTGTGATTGAACGCCATGATATGTGGAACGGCCCGCCACCAGTTAACGATGTGGAGTGCCGCGTCATGAACAAAGTTAATTCAGGGGAATTAAACAATGAGCCCTTGCCGAAAACTGCATCTATGCGTTCAATAAATTCGGTATCCGCTCCCACGCGAAGTGAATCGAAATAACCCATTACGTCAACCACCTCTCTTCGAATTAGGAGGGAAATGCACGACATTCTAAAGGGGCCTATGCCTCTGAACTCAATGTTCGAGAATTCATCAATTCTAATACATCGATGAACTACTGCTTTGATATTTGGGTTACCCTGGATTGCCTCTATCTGACGTTCAATTTTTTGTGGGTGCGCGAAATCATCGCTATCCATGAATGCAAAATACTCTCCCTCTGCTTGTTGCAAACCGAAATTCTTAGCAAGATAGGTGCCTCCATTCTGCTTCATTTGAAACACTCTGATTCGCGATTCTTCTTTAGCAAGTTGCTGAAGGTATGCGAAATTGTCATCGGGTGAGTTATCATCAACCACAATAAGTTCTAGATCGCGGTAGGTCTGATTCAAAATGCTGTTTATTGCCACATCAATAAGTGGATCTCGTTTGTAGGCAGTCATAATTACTGAAACCTTACCTGAAGATTTGGCGGGTTTGAGATCTTCCGACCCCAGGAATTCTGGAGATATTTTATTGTCGCCCGAGGAGATTAACGGTGCAAAGTTTTGATTGAGCAGTAGATTATTCACATATCTCAACTGACCTTCGGGATTGCCAATCAATTTCTCAACTTGGGCTGCTGCAATCAAAACATTGTCATTTGAAGGATATTGATTCAGTACCTCTACCATAATTATCTTAGCCTGCTCTACCTCTCCAAGCTCTGCGAGGACAAGTGGTTTGTAGAATTTTAATCGCAGATCATTTGGTACGTGATTTTGACCGCGTTCAATGATTTCCAGAGACCATTTCATATCACTCTTTCCAGAATATGCATAATTCAATAATTGGTGATAAAATTTTTCACATTCCGGAAACTTGTCGATCATCGCAATATACTCACTTACCACTACATCCTCAGGCCATATTTTTGTGCCAATCTGTGTCCTTAAAATTGAAGCCTTGAGATGTTGCGGATTAATGGATAATACTTCATCGCATACTGCGATACATTCCTCCCCCCGATTGAGTTGAGAAAGGATGTTTGCTTTTCTCATTAAAAAGGAAATATGATTATGATTCATCAGTAACCCCTGTTCAAGGATTTCTATTGCTTGTTCGGGTTTGCCCTTATTTTGTTCAAGGGAGGCTTTCAGATCAAACTGGAGGGGCGAACCCTTTACACAGGACAATATTTGCTCAACTAATCCAGTTTCACCTAAATTGACTAATTCTATGATCCCAGTTCGGATTGTTGCATCAGCATTAGCGCCCAATTCTATCAATCGACTCAGTGAAAGGTGGATTTCCTGCGGCTTTTTGCATTGTATTGAAGCAATTGCGTAACTACGGATTTGTTGCATGGATGGCTCAACTTGGGCATCCAAAGTTTTGAACGCCAAGATTGCTTTTGTCGGTAAACCCGCATCGATTGAAAACCTAATCATGACGTCTAGGCTGAATTCATTATCCGGGTTCTCAGACAGGATTGTTTCAGCCATGTGGATTGCCTCACTGAATCGTTTCGAACGAATCAACTCAGATAACATAAACTTCTTCTTTCCAACTTCGCCTTTGATATTTGACAAGAAATTGATTGAAAGACTTTGAGAAACATCAGTTAGTCCTCTTTTTTCACAACAACCTTGACAAAATAAAAACAAATTTTCGGACATTTTTCTGTCAATTTTGGCATTCTGGATTAAAAATTCCGCTTTCTGGCGGTCACCAGTTTCAAAATGAATTTCGGCTTTGATGAAGTGAGGCGCGATTAGATTTCTCGGCCAATCGTGACTGAGAAAAATGTTTTTTATTGTCAATTCGGTTCTGAATTTCTTGTAAACTTCAATCAATAGGTCTTCATCGTCTGGATTCCAGGGGATTTGAGACAGGAATTCAGAAACTGGGGCAATTTGTTTAGATATGCAACCCACCTTTATTGCACGCTTTTGTAATTCGACTGATGGTTCGAGTTTAAGTAAATCATTAATAAAATCCAAACTTTTGTCGTACTGTTTAGTATTCATATACAACCTTGTTAGGACTTCCATTGCCCAGTTAGCCTCTTTTTCATTGTGAAGAAGAGAAAGGAGTCTGATTTCGGATTTTTTATATTGCTTATTGTTGTATAATTTCCGAGCCAATTTCTTCTTCCGGGATGGCCCTTTCTTTCTACTAAACCATCCCATAATGTCTACCCCGTGAATTTGTTTTATGGACATATTGTAATTAATTACTGCGAAATGTGGATTCTATGCTGTGATTTCATTCTCCATAGTGATTTACTTGCTCTAATTGATAAGGCTCTGGCATTGGCGAGAGGTATTTTTTTACCATTTCGATTATGTATAGGCGATAAGTGTCTTGTATTATGGAAAAACCGGGCGTATAATAGTTAGTCCACCATGAAAAATCTTCATTCAGCAAATCATTGAGCATCGGAACACATTCTTCGATCTTCATATGCTGAATTGCCCATAATGCATGAGTTGTCGTTGGTATTTTTTCTTTGTTTAGAAATGTTTGAATCTCGCTTGAATTAAGAGTGTAATTCCTTCCCAGTGGGCCATTTTTATGAAAACATTTCCAACATAATCCACATCCATTTACGCCATCTCCCCGCAAACAAGAATTAACGTATTTAGCAATTTGACTTTGTTTGATTATTTCCAATGCGCCTCCCTCTGAGACAGCAGCGAGAGGGAATATCAAATCAATTCCCGCCTCACTAAATCGCTCCGACCAGTACTTGAAATATCTCGTCTGAGAAAAATCTCGAAATTTACGGCCTTTCCACAAGTACGTGTTATCAATGGGCGTGCCGAAGCCAATCCCTCCAATATCAAGAAAATCAGCAAGCAAAATCAGACTCGTTGCTGGGGCAAAATCGGATGAGAATCCAATCTGCTTTTCAAAAAAAGTTCGAATCAATTCATGGTTTGATGGAATATCAATTATTTTTCTCTCTAATTTATTTAGATGTTTAATTAGTCGATTCGCATTCCGATGATCAAGGATTGTTTTGAATGAACGTCGATGGTAACCGAGTATTGTATCCTCTGGCATGAGGAGAGATGCTGCAGTCGAATCAACACCTGCCGAGAACGACAAAGCGACTTCATTTCCTTTCAGCCTTGTTTCCTCAAATTGTGATTTAGTTGATTTAACCCATGGATAAAGAAGAATTTCAGCCGTCAATATCAGCAAATTTGAGTTGGTGTTTTCAAGTAAGTAACCTTTCGGCATATCCCAAAAGACCCATCCCTGCCTGTGGCGCATCCAAACACGCTGCCCCTCTTGGTGAAAGTTTTCTACCATGCAAGTTTCATTAAATTCTTGTTTAAATTTTGGTTCTGGCTGTTCCAACTGGATTTTTTTGATACGAGTGAGTTTTTCCGTATTTTGGATATCAGGGTTCTTAATTCTGTGAACAAGATGATCAAATTCGTTCCCCCATTGATTGTTCAATTCAACAACCTTGCCGAACTGACCTTCGTTGTAATACGCCCGAATAATCACGCTTCGAGCAAATGACTGCTCGCTCGGAATTTGAATCAGCTTGTTAGCAATAGATCTTGCTTTGCCCCATTTCCCGGCGTTGTAGGCACGACGTGCGAGAATACGACGTATCATAACGTACGATTTAGATACAGATTATCAAACTGTCCTCAATTTCAGCAATGAAAGAAGAGGTTTACCGAAGGCTATGTAATCATTCGGCCCATCAATGGTTTTGTGGGAAGGATACTAGTCACCGGTGGCGCTGGTTTCATCGGAAGCGCATTTGCTCACTATGCTCATGCTCAGGGGTACCAAGTAATTATCTTGGACAACCTAAAAAGCGGTAAGGCCTCAAATTTTGATGACCTACAAAGAAGAGGAATCGAATGTGTCCAAGGTGACATACGTGACAAAGAAACTGTAGCCACGGTTTTGAATGGATGTGAATATGTTGTCCACCTTGCTGCGCAAGTATCAGTAAATGAATCCATTTCGAACCCCGATGAAACCTTGAGCATAAATGTGGATGGAACCCAAACGCTTGTTGAACAATGTGTTAAGCATCCAATTAAACGATTTATCCTAGCATCAAGTGCGGCTGTCTATGGGAACAATCAAAACCTCCCATTGAAAGAAGTCGACATCGGCGAAGCATTATCGCCCTATGCAGAATCTAAAATCCAAAACGAACAGCAGATTGAGGTTTTGAATTCATCAGAAACTCGGGCAATCGCTCTTCGTTTCTTTAACGTCTACGGTAGTGGACAAGAAATTAATTCAAATTATTCTGCCGTGATACCGACTTTTGTTAAGCAGATTAACGAAGCAACACGCCCTACCATTTTCGGAAATGGTCGGCAGACTCGGGACTTTGTTCATGTTGATGACGTGTGCAAGGCCATCTTATCATTCTTGGAAATCGAAGTTAGTTCAATCCAATCTTCTGTTTTCAATGTTGCAACTCAACATGGAACATCGTTATTGACACTTATCGATACCATCAATACAATTCTAATTGAAAAGATGGAAATACGTGCAATCTCGCCCCTGTTTAGCGATACTCGGCAAGGTGACATTCCGCATTCTATTGGATCTACCGAACGACTCTATGCGGCCCTTGGGTGGAAACCGACCATTCAGTTGAAAGATGGTATAAAGAGAATGATTTATCGAGGTTGTGATTAAAATTAAACTCCTATGGATTACACATCGAAAGTTCACTGACTTTTGTGCAACTACATCCTTTGCGTTCGCGAACGGTCTCATTGAATTGGGATTCAATCTCACAATTCTCAATCCAGAACAAGCAGGCCCTCATAATGATTCAGCATGGGAACATATTGGTCTTGAAACAAATGCATTACGCGGTTTTCAAGGTCGTTCTTTTTCCAAAAAAGCCCTCAACCATTTCGAATCAATGGAAATGAAATTTGATGCATACCTCCTAGATTGGCAGGTTGGTGTCAAAGTAGGAAAGCAACTTGCTCAATATAATCGGCCGGTTTTCTTAATGGATCGTTCACCACCTGCAGATCGAGGAATCCTTGCTAAACTGCAATGGAACGTTTGGAAAAATGCTTGGAAGGGCGTCAAAAATGGTGTGTTCAAATCTGGCTTCGTTGTTTCAAATTCTCACTTAAGGTTCGTAACTCGAACACTAAACGTCTCTGCAACGGATATCACGGTCCTTCATGCAGGAGTAAATCCTCAGTCCGATTTGATACCATTAACATGCGAACAAGGCGATGTTTGGAAATTCGTTTATCATGGCCAATTAGATCGTCATCGCGGCCTATTAGAATTCATGAAACACATCGTTGCATGGAACGATATCGGAATTTCCTGCCATCTCACCTTAATTGGTGAGGGGGATGCACGTTCCGCAATCGCTTCAGTGCAGGCAAAGCATCCAACTTTTTTTTCATTGAAAGAGAAAATGTCACATGCGGATGTTCTTGCTCAATTGAGGGATTTTCACATTGGAATTTTACCGATGCCTGCTACAAAAGTTTGGAAATTAGCTAGTCCATTAAAACGAGGTGAATACCTTGCGAGCGGCCTCATTGTCGTTGGTATAGATCACGAGGGGCATCGCTTTGATTCTGATGTTGGTCCTTGGATGCAGTTACATAATGCAAACGAATTAAAATCAAAAATTGGCTCATTTCTTCATTACTTAACGCCCGAAACTTACCAAGAGTGCAGTCAGGCAGCAATGGAATACGCAATACAGAACCTTTCTTGGTCAACAAGCATCCAACGACTTGCGGATGAAATACGGGGTGATGGACGTGCTTAGTATCTGCATGATTGTAACCAATGGCTGCTTTCCAGACCCCCGTGTCGAACGTCATGCTCGATGGCTTGCTGAAAACGGGTATGAAGTTACTATTTTTGCTTGGGATCGTGAACATAATCTTGAGATGAAGACTGAGCGTAATGGATACACTATTCAACGAATCAGAACAG
>MDSW01107400.1_pt1 | contig 11294 bp, 9 predicted proteins | sample 811171 | NCBI WGS metagenome assembly MDSW01 (sample SAMN05326641, study PRJNA326480) | marine metagenome | isolation source: seawater | place: Atlantic Ocean: North West | collected 2012
AAGAAGTCGTTCAGGCCAACCCAGTGAAGAGTCTCGGGATTCATCCTCTCCCCCTTGAGAGCGAGAAAAAAACCCATGAAGTAAGTGCAACAATCAACACAAAGTCATTCAAGAAAAATGCAGTTCTCCTTGTTGACAATTTGGATTCGTTTACTTACAACATTGCTCACGACGTATGTGGCTTAGGACACCATGTGAACATCATTTCTGGGCGGCGTGAGACACAATACACAGCTCAGCAGCTACTGGATGAATTGCAGCCATCGCACGTGATCCTCGGACCTGGACCAGGGTGGCCAAGTGACAGTCGACTGACAATGGAATTTGCTCAGCTGTCCCTCTCTGGCGATGCACCGCCGCTGCTCGGGATTTGCCTTGGGCACCAAGCAATCGGTGTGTCATCAGGGCTGAGCTTGGTCCCAAGCCCAATTGGGCCTGTGCATGGCACCCCTGTGAAATGCTTGCACAAAGGCGAGGCTTTGTTTGAGGGATTGGATGATGTTTCAATGACACGATACAACTCTCTAACCCACCTTACTGCTGATGTTAGCGGGGAATCAAACCTGATCGTCGATGCAACTGACGATACAAAATCACTGGTTCTCGGGTTCCATGCGAAAGGGAGACCAGTTTTTGGAGTTCAGTTCCATCCAGAATCCGTCGGAAGTCAATTCGGAGGACACATCCTTTCAAAATTCCTAGAGTATTGAGCGCATGGTTGAAATGACGGCAGTAATTGGGTAAGAGTGAGGGAAGAAGATGCCAATCTGTCGACTCTGCTCAGGAACCTACCCTCGTGAATCTTTCATTCATGGTAACGGTCCCAACACACAAGTTTGCTCACGATGTGGAATTGAACATGGATTAGTCAGCAAAGAAGATGTTGCAAACTTCTACGATGACACATTGAAGTCGGCTCGTCTTAGTACGGTAACCCGACGTTATCGCCCCTTCCTGTACCTCACAGTCTTGTGGGGAATCTACATCACGACAATTCGCGGTGTAAATCCTTGGGGATGGTACATGCTGATTATGCTCACATTGCTCACCTTAGCCTCAATCGTTCTCTTCTTCACAAGTGCAGCAAGATACTCGAGCAATCTATCCCGCTTAACGCCGGATTATGATCGTCCGAAAGGTCACTGAATCTCATTTCGAATGGATTCGGAGGACATCACTATCCGATAACTCATGCTCTGCACCAACAATTCGTCGCGTCCTTCCGTCCACGCCTTTGATGAATCCATCACCCAAGTCAGTATGGACTTTGTATGCCAATTGTTTGGCTTGAGTCCCATTTTGGACAACAAGCGCGTCAGGCAATACATTCCCATCACCATCCGTCCATTGACTTTCATCTTGAACGGGGTAAACAACAATTCTCTGAAGCTCATCGAACAGAACTTGATCAAGTAGTTTGATTATACCAGTACCCTCTAATTTTTTCAAACGTTCTGCTAACACAGACAGACCTCTCACCTGAGCATCGTTCATCGTTTGACTGTCGGAGAGTTCGAAAGAGGAATCTCCAGCAGTATAGGTGATGAATCCTGCCTTCCCCGCTTGTCGGAGTGCAAGTTCAGTTTCAGCAGAACATGGCGTAAACGAGGGAAGTACGTTTCGGAGGTGGTCCAATACGCCTTCTGGTGCAAGATCTGCTTTGTTCCCAGCCACAAAGATGGGGAAGAGGTGCTTACGAATTGAGGATGCAAGAAGTGTCAACACGTCGTCCGACCAATCCCATGGAGATGTCATGTCAGAATGCTGTTGAGCGAATGCATCGAAGGAACGCTGGCATATTGAATCCGTTGCCCCAAGTCCAGACAGTCGTTCTTGTAAGAACTGTATGAATCCTTTCACTCCTTCGGCTTGGATTCTGCGAGCACCCCTCGACCAGCCGTCCTTGACGAGACCCAGGAGCCAAGCGTCGAGCTCACTGGTCAGGAATTCCACTTCAGCAAGGGCTTGTTCAATGGCTTGCTCCTTTGTGGCTTTCACTCCAGTCGGGTTCCCTTCAAGGTCCGTTGTCCCAGCAACATCGATGACCTGAATCAGCGCATCACACTCTGCGAGGTCGGAAAGGAATGCATTCCCACGACCTCGCCCTTGGCTTGCCCCGGGAACAAGTCCTGCAACATCGACCAGCATACAAGGTACGTAGCGTTGGTGACCTTCACACGTACCTGTGCGGGGTGAACATATGCTTCCTCCACGTTCATCTGAAAACTGTACCCGGCCGTCTTCCTCGAGTCGTTTTCGCAAACTTCCACATGGGCATGGTTGGCGGCTTGGAATAAACGAAAATCCAACATTGGGTTCTATGGTACAAAATGGATAGTTTGCAATATCGACAGGAATGAGCGTGGACGCTGCAAAGAACGTCGATTTTCCCACATTTGGTTTCCCAACCAACCCAATACGCACGGAATTACCGCCTCGCCTCACTCTTCTTCGGTTGTGCCTGTTCGGATTCGGGTAATTGCAATATCGAGCTCAGGAAGGTTCACTCGTCCGTCGCCATCCAAGTCAACAAATTGCATCAGTTTTGAAATGTCCCATGGTGGTAAATCCGCAATCTCTGCCGCTCTTAGCGCTTGTTGAAGTTCATAGCCGTCGATGAGTCCTGAGTCATCAAGATCGATGGAGCGGAAGAATTCATAGATGCTCATTTCCTTCTTTGCGAGATAATCCGATAGCATCTCCAATTCATTCTTCTCGACCGGGAACTCGTCGATTTCATCGTTATGCAATGTCGAGGATACATCGATGATGGTCATCCCACCGTCGTCTTCAACGTCTGCTCCAACAACAAGAATCGTGTCGACTCCGACGCCTCGCTGCAACAATTTGCGAATTGATGATTCACCTAATTGCATCGAATATCGAGAAATATCTGAGGTTGTCGATACGGATGTATCGACCTTCATTCCACCAACCGAAGTACGAATGAGGTTGAGGAACAACAAGATGATACCAATTGATCCGATGTAAAACAAGACTGCTGCTGTTAAACTGAAGCCTCCGTCCGTCATGACGACCTCTTCGCTTCCTGAATCAAGGAGCGCTTTTTCAGTAAAGTCGCCCATCAGTTTTGCTACGGTTGATGTAACACCACCAAAAGCAATCATCATCGTCGACAACGATGCAGACGATGGTGAAGCGAGTTGTCTGTCTCCTGCAAGAGGATACGATTCAGCAACACAGGCAACAGCCATCAAACCTCCAACGGTCCACATGAAGCCAATGTCAACAGTTTCTGCCATATCGTTAAGGGCTCCGAGGCCAATGAAAACGTCCAATGAAGTGAAATATCCTCCGATAGCATACAAGGGAAAGAACACCATAGCAAGGGTGGCAGCCAATGCTCCGGGGCGTGAAACAACGCCGGTAGCGTTGCCCAGTGAAGTCATCAAGATGTTCACGGACCCTGCAAGGATTGGTAAGAGTGCAACCGTCATCAGAATAGCACCGAGGTTCTCCAGCAACATTCCCGCATCTGCCGAGGATAGCATGAACGGTGGGAGCGTAAAGAAGAGAAGAAGGAGACTTGCTTTCGTCATCGAATCAGACCAGATTGGACGGCTTGCAGCACGTGGGACAACATGGTAGGCAACTGCAAAAATCAAGGCAATAATCGTCCATGATTGGGACATGCGCTCACCTAGCCAAACGGTCTGAGTGGAATTTGCCAGTTCCCCGAAGAATCTGAATTGGGATCCAAAAATAAACGATGCGAGCGCCATGAACATGAACCAATTGCTCGCAGATACAACCTCGCTTTTTCGTTGAGATACGGTCAAGAGAACGTTAATCATAACAGCCATGATAATGAACGAACGCAGCGTGTGCATGAACAGATCTCGTATGAACTCCTCATTCGCTGCTGAAAGGTCGAACAAGAGCCCGAGAATGATAGGAAGAATCAGCGATGATATGGTAAGCACAGAGAAAAGAATTGCAGTGAGGCTGGCGTTTGCTTCACTGGCAAGGCGGCCCGCTCCTGCACGGGCTGCTGCTACAAGTCCCCCACCGATGAGAATCGACATTAAGCCCGTCATCAAGGTAACATCAACAAATGTGTTGAGAGCACTTCCGTCGTCGTACTCCCAGCCAATGCTCGCAAGTGAGTTCAATGCACTAGCATCATAGTCATGCCAGAGAGCGAGGAAAGTCCCGATGGCTGCGAATGTAAGCCAAATCATTCCAAAGTTCATCCATGTTTTCGATCCGCTTCCTTTGTCATCGTTAAACAAATCAACAATACCGGCGGGAGCTTTGTTCAGCAGGAAAAGGCCGAATTGTCGCATAGGTTCAGCCATGTTTCCAATGCCGCGCTGGACATAGAATGTTGCGAAACCGACGACTGTAAAAAAGAAAATGAGGGAAATGAATACTGCGTACATCTCAGCCACCTCAATCTGCGAGGACCTCTCCTGCGAGTGTCGACACAATTGCTCCAAGCCCAATGATGAAGCCAAGTAAGTAATACCAAATTCCTGAACCGCCTAGATTTGACATCAAGGGCACAATATCTCCGACAACGGGAATGTTGTCCCATCCGAAGATTGTGCTAAACAGTCCAAACATCCCAATCGTAACGACTGAGAGCAATACAAGAATAATCCGGCTGGAGGATGGTTCTGCGGTTCCAATAACCGCATCGGGGAGTTCTGTGCTGTTCGACATAAGATGCCCTCACGTGCCCAAGATGGACATGCCTGCGACTCGAAGCGCGGTGATAAACATTCACCAAGAGCGCCATTGGACGGTAGGGTATCTTGTGCATTCTAAGGTGAGCGAAGGATGTTGATGAGTGACCCCCGCCTTGGCATTGATGTGCCGAGTGGAACAGGAATCGAACGGTCATTTGTCAATTCTTGATGCCAGCGTTTTTTGCACACACAATCTAGCCCGTGAAATTCCTCAAGCGATCCTGAGACTGCGTAGCGCTCGATGGCCGCCACCACCTCTCCATCGCATTCACCACAGTTGTGCGAGCCCCGTATCTTTCCACCCGCAGTTGGATGGATAATTAGACGGGAAATTTGGTCAGAATCGCCGTTAACTCCGCCATTTGGGTGAACGATGTGATGACTCTTCTGAATGAGCTCGACCAAGGACCAAAGCCAAGGAGGGCGGTATTCTCTGTGACGGTGGAGCCGGTCGATTACGGTCCCTCGTTGGATGTTCATCGGGTTAATTGAAATCTCATCGCTTTGTTCCGCCACTGCTTCAATCCACTTGACACAGTGGTCGAGTGCGTCAGCTTCGCCCATAAAAGGAGGTTTGAACATAAGATATGTTTTGACTCTGAGGTTGAATTGTTGAAGTCGTTCAACTGCTCGATCCCATGAGGCAGCCGAGAATCCTTTGTTCACGTGGAAGCGAAGAACTTCATCGTCGTAGGCTTCAAGACCGATGGCAACCGTAAAGCTCGGGTTAATGGACGTAGCCCAAGCTAATTTTTCTTCAGTGATTTGTTCAGTTCGACTCTCAACAATCAATTCCTTTCCAAGTTCAAAACAATCTCTGAGAACGGTTTCTTGGAAATCGACAGGGATTTCCCGGTCTTCAAGCAGTGATCCAGACGTGTAGACCTTAATCATGGCATGTCCATCAAAATTGTTGAACTTGTCTTTTGCAAATTGCCATTGTGCGTGTAAATCATCGCTGTTTACATCATCCCGAGTATCGTTAAAATAACCACAGAACGTACAGCCAGATGACCACCACCAATGGCATCCTTTCGTACGGAGGATAACGGTGACAGCGGAGCAAGGTTCTCCATCGGTTGTCATCTCTGGGGTTGAATAAACAGTCGCTGGAAACGATGCATCCCAAGATTGTTGGCGCTCCTTTGCCCAAGGCGTATTTGCCGGAGCTTTCACGAGATCGTGAATCTTTAGGCTCTTGGAATCATCTCCTAAGATTGTGAGCCCCTTCTTCAATCCCATAGCATCACCCACCTTATTCTTCCTCAAGAATTCTTTTGAAAATTATGTCCGAACCAGCCTTGACAAATTGACCCTTCGGAAATTTTGGATCTTGGGCGTCTGCTGAGATTACTTGTGGCTCATAGTATGCAGCTGGGACACGAACGTCGACCCGGCTGCCAAGCCGAATCATCCCGTACCGTTCACCTCGCCTGAGTGTATCGCCAATCCCCTTCCACGGGATGATTGTTCGAGCAAGTGCACCTGAAATTTGCATCACTTCAACACGCTTTCCGTCTTCTGATTCAAAGATGGTCCGGACACGCTCGTTGTATTCGCTCTCCTTACGAAAGGCAGGAGCAAATGGACCGCGTCGACGACCTTTTCCTGTTCGATGCTCCATAGCGATGATGGTCGATGCAAACGGTGCTCGATTTACATGGACATCGAGTGGGGACATAAATATCGCAACTCGCCAAACATCTGTATCCTGGGGTTCATTTTCAACAGCGACAAAGCGCTGCTCGGTTTCAAAGGAAAGTGGGTCATTGCACGGTTCTGGGTACCAATCGCCAGTGAACGCATCTTGCTCAATGGATTCTTTTTCTCGTTCGATTTTTGAAGGCCGGCGTCCATTTGCTCTTTCTCGGCGGACAAACATCACACGGCCATCGGCTGGTGACACGAGCACGCCCGAATCCTTTGGAATTGGACGGTCTGGATCTCTCCAAAAATTGGCAAAAAAGACTGCGATCATAAGACAGAGAACACCAAGAAGAGGTAACAATCCATGAAGAGGGTCAAGACCAAGCGATTGCCCAGTAAGAATTACCACGCCTGAGAGAGCGAATGTCGCTACTGGCGCAAGCCCTCCTTGGGCGAGACCTGCCAAAATGGCTCACCTCAGTTGTCAGCCCAAGGGTCGACATCCGAATTCCATGTTTGGTCTGCAGGCGCTTCCGCTGGTTCTTCAGCGGGTTCTTCACTTGCATCATCTGCTGATTCGACTTCCGCTGAATCTTCCTCTGGAGCGCTTTCAGCCTCTTCAGCTGGTGCTTCCTCTACAGGCGCTTCTTCAACGGCTTCTTGAGTTTCAGTCGTTTCTTGTTCAATGAGGGTTTCAGCCTCTTCGACGGTCATTTCTGCTGCCCGTGCTTCAACCATCTCGTCCATACGTTCAGTAAACGCACGCGACATGTGTTGGGATTGGCGTTCTGCCTCAACGGCGCTTTCAATCATCTCATATCGTTCCTTGATTGCCTTGTTGAGATCTTCAAAGAGCGTCATATGGGCCACATACCAGTCATCTCGTGCCTTCATCTCTGAAACCGCGAGTTTCAAATCATTGTCAAGTTCTTCTGCGATTCCAAAGACCTTCCCGAGTCGGTCTTTTTCGCGAGAGTACTTTTCCTCCATCGTTTCAAGGGCAGGTTCGAGATGCTCGACACGCTTGTCAGCTTTCGTAGCTTTCATTTCCAATTCTCGAATTCGGAAGTCCTTTTCTGCAATGAGCGATTCTTGAGCCTCTCGCTCAATCTCTTTATCGATAATTTCCTTTTCCAAGACTTCGATTTCAGCACGTGCATCGACGAGTTCCTTTTCTTGGGTTTCGTAGGCTGCGAAGAGTTTCTTCAAACGGTCTGTTTCAGTGGCGAGTGCTTCTTCAAGTTGGCCAATTTGAACTTCAGGGGTGATGGTTCCTTCTTCACTCATATGTTCACCCGGAGGAATGCCTCCATTTCAACCCAGTCGCCTTTACCCTATGAAGCCGACGCATGTTTGAATGTGATAATACGCTTCTGACTCAAAGTTTCAAAGTGCGTCAGAACTTTTGTTTCGGTCCGCTTGGAAATCGAAACCTACTCGGTTTTGGAGCATCCCCTTCTTCGTCATACGTCTTCCTCCTTGAAAACAAGAGCATTGTGAGAAGGACGAGAAGAATTCCTCCAACAATAAAGTAGGTGGTTGTTCCTAGGATTTCAGTCTCATCAGCCGAGCGAGAAGCATCCTCAGGGTAAACATCAGAATTGTCACCAACACCGTCTCCGTCCCTATCACTCGTTTCAGATGAATCACTCGGGAATGCATCCTGTGAATCCACCACGCCATCCCCATCAGTGTCTTTTTCAATAATTTGAATAGCGTTCTCGAGGACAATATCCTCTCGAAGACCACCAATTTTTAGCAGTGTAATGTGGAGATCATACATTGACATGTCAGCGTTTTCCGAGATAGTTGCCTCAAGTTTCCAGACATTATCCACAGCAGGAGTTACGGCCCTTCCGCGCAATCCAGACTGGTCTTCCCAAAGCCCAACAGGTGCGGCGCCGGTTATTGATGCGAATGGAGCATTGTTGTAATCAATGAGATTCGGAGTATTTCTATCGCCTGATTGTCCAATCCCTAGTTGCCCGTGTTTGTTGCGCCCCCAGCAAGAGATTGAGCCGTTTTCAGACAGCGCGCACGTATGGTCGTAGTTTAGACTCAACACAACCACATTGTTGGCTTGCTCGACAAACATTGGGGCGGGATAAACACCCCCGCTAACACCAATGCCTAACCTCCCGTAGTTGTTGTGCCCCCAGCAGTACACGCTACTGTTTTCCAGTACTGCACAACTGCTGTAAGGCCCTGCAGAAACTGAAACGGCAACTGAGTTCATTGGCAAATGTGCATACACTGGAATCGGAGCATTTGTGGTCGTGTTATCTCCAAGTTGGCCATGGTTATTTTGCCCCCAACACGCGACTGAACCATTGTCCAAAAGCGCACATGAATGGTGATCTCCAACGGAAAGGTCGGTTGCAGCTCGACCTTCAGGCAACTCTACATTTGTTGAAGGTGAGTAAATAGTATCACTTGTCCCTCCGTTTCCGAGTTGCCCGGTGTTGTCTCTTCCCCAACACATAATCCCTCCATCGTCCATCAGTGTGCACGTATGGGTTGCTCCTGATTCGACTTTTGTCACTTGCCGATCGGCCGGAGTTGCAATGATTTGCGGAGTGTATTTGTCCGCAGAATCTGAATCTCCATTTCCTAGGGCCCCGTATGAATCAGCGCCCCAACATGTCAATGCGCCATCCTCTAAGATGGCACAAGTGTGTCTCACCCCCATGCCCACAGATACGACACGTTGGTTGTTTGGAAACTGTACTTTAGTGCTTGGAGATTTGTATGTATTGGTAGAGTTGTCCCCACTCTGTCCATCTTCATTGAATCCCCAACAGCTCATGGAATCGTCGTACAGAAGAACGCAGGTGCGAGCTTGTTTTGCATAGATTTGCTTGATGGTTTCTCCCTCAGAGAGTGAAACAAACGAAGTCGGCTTGTTTCTCGTTACCGCATCACCCCCGTCACCCAACTGACCATAGTTATCGAGTCCCCAACACATCGCAGAGCCATTATCCAGTAGCCCGCATGTGTGAGTACTGCCGGTCGCTAACGCCGATATTGTGTCTTGTCCTGGGTTCTGTCCAGCACGCAAAAATTCGTATCGAATTGTAGAAACTCCTACATTCTCTCCCAAATCCAAATCACACTCAATGTCTGAATCTTGGTGGACGGTTTCCTCTGAACAGTCAGTGGATGGCATTTCGGTTTCTTGTGCCATTGAATGCATTGGGACAAAAAGCATGATGATTAAGCAGAAAAAAGCCTGAAGTTGAACGGATTTACGTCCACGCAAAGCCTTGTGCATGTTTGTACACAGAACCTCTCCCTTATTGACTCATTCACGGTTTTCAGTAGTAAATCGTACTTTATTCAACTGAATTCGTTGCCTCGACCAGTGCTTTTGCAATAGAAACCTCGCCCATTGAATGACCGGCATCAGGGATGATGTTCAGTATTGATTGAGGGAGTTGTTTATGCAATTCCCACGCACTCTTTACCGGGCATACCATGTCATACCGCCCTTGAACAATAACAGCGGGAATGTGATCGATCGATTCTGTATGTTTGAGGATGTATGCGTCTTCAACGAATATTCCATTGATAAAATAATGGCATTCTATTCGAGCGAATGCAACTGCAAAATCAAGATCTTCGGCCTTGTCTAAATATTCGGGGTCTGGAAACAAACGACTGGTCGCCATCTCCCACCGAGTCCACTCCTTGGCGGCATTTCGACGTACCTCAACGTCCTCACTTGTCAATCTGCTGTAATAAGCTGGAATAAGTGCAGATTGTTCTTCTGAAGGAATGTGTTGTAGATAGGGTTCAAAGGCATCAGGGAAGACATGACTCGCCCCATCTTGGTAGAACCAATGCAGTTCCGAACTTCTGCACATGAAAATGCCTCGAAGGATGAACGAACGCACTCGCTCCGGGTGATTAATTCCGTAAATGAGCGAGAGTGTTGAGCCCCATGAGCCTCCGAAAACATGCCATGTCTCGATGTTGAAATGATTCCGAAGCGCTTCAATATCGGAAACAAGATGCATCGTCGTATTTTCTTCAAGGTCAGCATACGGCGTGGATTTACCACATCCTCTCTGATCGAACTGAATGATGTTCCATTTTTTCGGGTCAAAGTATTGTCGGTAAGAGGGTTGGCTTCCGCCACCCGGCCCACCATGAATGACAATGACCGGAACACCTTCTGGATTGCCTGCGCATTCCCATGCGATGGTATGCCGTTCTGATACCGATAACATACCCGTTTCATAAGGTTCGATTTTTGGATACAAGACGTCATCAATTGATTCTGAACCAATCCCCATAGAACAACCGATGAGAACACAGATGATGTTGCTTTCGATGGCTTTTTTCGACGCATCCCCTCGCATGTCCATGAAGCAGGCAACTGATGTGTTCAACGATTGGGCTCATCGAGGCAGAGATGAAGGAATGGAACGCGGTCATGGCCCAGCAGTTCGAGAAATGTTGAGTGCAGTATACAAGCGGGTGCTCTCAAACAATGAATCCTTTTCTTTCGCCGATCTTGGATGTGGGAATGGGTGGGTTGTTCGACTGGCTTCTGAACATGAACAATGCAGGCATGCTGATGGGTTCGATGGTGCAGAAAACATGATCGAAAAAGCGAATGCGGTTGATTCAGAAAATGGGTATTACCTTGCAATGTTTCCTGACGCAAAACCATCTATGCGTTACGACCTTATTCATTCAATGGAATTCATCTATTACTTGCATAACCCAAAGAAAATGCTGCAATCCATCCACGACGAATGGTTAGCTGAAGGTGGTTGGGCTGTCATTGGTATAGATCACTATGCAGAGCATGAAGAAAGCCTCGGTTGGCCAGAAGCGCTCGATGTACATATGTCGACTTTTACTGAAAAAGAGTGGATTGAGATGTGGCATGAGGTCGGGTTTTCTGAAGTACATGCTTGGCGCGCCAAT
>MDSW01082990.1_pt1 | contig 11293 bp, 7 predicted proteins | sample 811171 | NCBI WGS metagenome assembly MDSW01 (sample SAMN05326641, study PRJNA326480) | marine metagenome | isolation source: seawater | place: Atlantic Ocean: North West | collected 2012
CCGCGCGCGCGTTCGACGACGGCTACTACATGACGCCGGAGGAGCACGCATCTATGATGCTCACTGTCTGGAACGCGAGCCTGCCGGGCGCAACCCTCGACGCGCTCGCCCGCTGCACCGCGTGGCAGGCGCACGCTCCGCTGCCGTGCGTGAGTGGCGCGCTGGAGACCGAGTGCATCCCGGGGTTCCGCGCGTGCGCCTCGACGGCCTTGAATACCCAGAGCCCCTTCCTCGAGCTCGAGCTCTCGGGGGCGCCTCGAAAGCGCGGCAACCGCCTCTTTGGGCTCGTCTTTGAGCTTCCCGCCAGCCCGGAGCTGCGCTCGCTCTTCTTCGAGTCCGCCGAGGGCGAGGGCGGCAAAGGCTACCAGGTGCAGCTCTACCGCGCCGACGGCTCTACCGTGCCGTGCCTCTCGCAAGAGGAGCAGGCGGCCACGAAGCTGGACGCCGACACGGCGCAGCACCTGTTCGCCGACGGCGGCGCGACCGACGACCAGCTCTATGCGCTGGGCGACGCGGTGCGCGTCCGCGTCACCCTACCCGGCGACTGGCGGCAGGTCTGGCTGCGCAGCGTGCGCGTGTCCGAGGTCTCGCTCGCGGCGGCGCGGTTGCCGCCGCGCTCGCCGTCGCCGCCGCCGCCGCCGCCGCCGCCGCCGCCGCCGCCGCCGTAGACTTTGAACAAAGTGTTTGAGTTGCAACAGAACACGACTGACACATACGGACTTGCGTACACGCGTAACTCGGATCGCGCCCAGCACTCGTCGCCACCCTGGCGACTGCGCACACAACACGTTTCCGGCACGACCGTCCAACCAACCATGCACTACCACCGCCACCCACCGTAAACGCGCTGTACAACGGCGCGCCGCCGCCGCCGCCGCCGCCGGCTCACTTGTCTCGTCTTGGTTGCCGCTTCACCCGGTCGAAGGGCCCGCCTCCGCCGCCGCCGCCGCCGCCGCCGCCGCCACGCGGCGAGCCTCCGCCTTCATCTTCTTGGCCCGCTTTGCGAAAAAGTCCGCGTCGGTCTCGCCGCACTTGCGCCCGTCCATGAGCGACGCGCAGCAGAATTGCGAGTCGAGGTACCACTTGCGGTCCTCGAGCTCGTAGCGACGGGTCAGCCGGCAGACGTAGCACGTGACGCGCAGACCCTTGGGCACGAGGTCCTTGCCACGGCTGTCGTAAGCGCGCTCGTGCTTGGCCTTGGCCGCCCCCCTCTCCACAATGGCCATCGCCTTCTTGCCCTTTGAACCTCCGAGGTGGATCTTCGGCGCGTACCTCTCCACGGTGATCGTGCCGTCGGCGTTCTTCACGATGACCTCGCCGCCGGAGACCTGCTTGCGCTCGCGCTCGGCTCCCTTCTCCAACTCCTCCTGCAGCTCCTTGGCGTCCTGGCGCAGCTTCTGCGCCTCGTGCCGCCGCACCTCCTCCGACTTGAGCTTGGCGTCCCTGGCCTCGCGGCGCGCCCGCTTCGCGGCGTCCGCGTACCTGTTGGCCTTTTTTGCGGCGTGCCGGCGCATGAAGTTGGCCTCCGGGTTGTTGCTCGCGCGGATCTCGGCGTCCGTGGCGGTGCGGATCTTGTGGTCCGGAATCTTGGTGCGCGCCTGCCGGGCCTTCTTGGCCTCGCGCCTCCTGTCTTCGTAGTACTTGTTGGTGTCGGCCGGGATCTCGCGTCCGGCGGCGATGTACGCGTCCACCTCCTTCGCAGAAAGGATGGCGGTCTCGGGGCCCGACACCGAGACGGAGAGCCTGCCGTCGCCGGACTGTTCGACGTCCTCGTCCTCGATGACCATCTGCTGCTGGCCGCTCTCCACCGCGCCGAGCGCCACGGGCTCCGACACCTCCGCCGCGTCCGACTCCTCGAGCGCGCTTTCGTCGTCGTCGCTGCTGAGCTCGCTCGAGTCGTCGCCGTCGGAATCGGGCTCCTCCTCCGAGTCAAAGTCCGGCTGCGCCTTGCGCTCCTCGCGCTCCTCGCGTTTGCGCTTGCGCTCCGCCGCCGCCACGCCGTCCGCAGCGTCCGCCTCGCGCCGCTCCTCGAGCCGCCGGCGCCGCTTGGCCTCGCGCCCGTCGTCGCCGTCGGCGGCGGTGGGCGCTTCGGAGGGGTGCTCGTCGCCTGCGGCGTCCGACCCGTCTTCCTCTTCTGTCTCCTCGCCTTCCGCGCCCGCCACGGCCGAGGCCGAGGCCTCGGCACCGTCGATCACGCGCTGCGCCGCCGCCGCCCTGAGCGTGACGCGCTCGGCCTCCCGCTGCTGCGCCGTGCCCGTGGCCTGCCTGCCCTGCCCCGGCCGCAGCTGCAGCCCGGTGCTGACGGGTTTGACCGACAGGAGGTCCACTCGCGCTCGCGCGCACTTGAAGGCGGAGCGACGCACCTCCGGCGGCTTGCACCGGACGATGCGGTCGGGCATGCCGTATCCGACCGAGTCGGGGCGCTTGGCCACCACGCCGGCCATCTGCAGCAGCTGGTCCAGGTACTTGGACTTCATGAAGCGGTCCCAGTCGCCGCCGAGGCTGTCGATGCGAACAGTGCGCATCTTGGGCTTGCCGATCTGGCGCGCTCCCGCCGCGCCGTCCCCGCCCGCCCGCGTGGCGTTGCCGATGTACTCGCACGTGGCCACCGCCATGTGCTTGTACTGGCTCAGGTACGCGTGCAGCACGTCCATGTCCAGCATGGAGGCGATCTCCTCCGATTCCGCCACAAAGCCAACGCCGGTGCCCTGGGACCACACCAGTCGGACCAGCTGAATGAACCAGAAGATGGGCGAGCCGGAGCGGTCGTTGAGCTGGCGCAGCGCCTCCGTCTCGTTGGCGTCCACGCTGCTCGCCTCGTGAGAGGGCTCGTGCAAGGGCTCGTCGTCGTGCAGAAGTTTGGCCCACTGCAGCGACGCGCGACGCGCGTGGTGGATGATCGCCCTCTCCATCGTCGCACTGAGCTGCAGGATGCCGGGCGGAGCAAAGCGCATCGCCTTGAGCCACACCAAGATCTGGTTCAGGCGGTTCTGTGCGCGCCAGTTGCCCTTGATGGTGACGGCGTCGTCGTCCTGTTTGCTCTTGATGGTGGCGAGGTCGTGGTCCTCTTCGCCCGTGTTGACCTCGGTGCGCGCGCGCTCCTGGTTCTTCTTCGCGTCCGAGCCGTCGGCGGAAGGGCCGCAGAACTTCTCCGCATCGCGGGACGGGTTCAAGGAGCCCGTGCCCGCAACGCCGCAGTGGATGCACACCATGCCGTGGCCGTCGGGGTCTTCAAACTCCGACAGCCGTTGCTCGCACAGCTCGCAGACCTGCTCCGACCTGGGCCGAGCCGCATTGGCCGCGCGGATCTCGAGCTGCTGCGGCGTCGACCCGCCACGCGTTTCGTCCTCGACTTCCCGGTAAAAGTTCGGCCGCTGCATGAGCAGCTGCTGCGTGTTCTTCTTGAAGCTGGCGTCGCCAAAGGTGCGCTTGATGCCGCCAAGCGCGGCGTCTATCGCGCTCATCTTCCGGACCGCCCCCCCCGAGCCGCGTCTATCGACCAACATGGCAGCGGTGCGTGGCCTGCGCGCGCACACGTGGGCACACGTGGGCGCCAGGGGTCGGGAGGGGCACGGCAGGAGACGGGCACCCTAGGGGGGGTGGGGCAAAGGCAGCGTAGACTGCCGGGCCGTGTGCCTTCTGTCGTGGTTTGCGTGTATCTAAAAGTAACCGCTGGCCGACCTGACCGTTGTGGCCGAGGACGTCCCCGCGGGCGCCAGGGGTTGGCGAGGGCACCGCCAGAAACCAAACCCGCGGACTGCGTGCCGGGCCGGCGCACCCGTGGGTTCTTCGTCGTTGGCGGCTGCACGCTATAGTAGCGTCGGCTAGCATTAGATGGTCGCACCCATTGCGCGCCATTCTGGTGCCCACCAAACTTGTGGCTGTTACTTAATATGGACACCCTCGGTCCACGAGGTGCCGGCGCCGACGGTTCGACGGTTCGACGGGGCCATGGGGATGGGGGGGGGAATGTGTGGGTCGCGCTGGCGTTAGCGATAGAGACAGAGGCGGGGGACAGCAAGCGCAGTGCAGTTGGCTGCCTTTGCACCCCCACTCGATTGCGGGTCTCTGTCAGTGACCCTTTGCAACCACTGGCGCCCACACAACCCCTGGCGCCGACGTTGTGGATGGCACGAACGAAGGCGGGCGAGCGCTTGAAACGGCAAGCGGAGGCGGACCGCTTGGCGGCGGAGGAGGCGAAGAAGCGCGCGTGCGTTCGCAACAACGGCGTTGCGGGGGCGGGCACCACGCTGCCGGGCGCAAATCCCGAGGAGTGCCAATTCGTGCCGCCCCCCATGGCGGGGGCCGACCCCAACGCGTTGACGCAGGAGGAGAGCCTGCTCTACGTCAAAGAGGCCAGGGCGGTCAACTGGTACAAGAACGAGTCGGGGTGCAACTGGGACCTGCTCCTCTGCGCACCGCACTGCGTCACGGAGGGCGAGTACGCCGTGCACTCGCTCTCGAGCTGTCAAAAGGCGCTCAAGTTCATCGAGGTGCAGGTGTGCCACTTTGAGACGCACGGCGATGACAACTACACGGATCCAAGCTGCGAGCAGTGCCAGGCCTTTACTATTTACCTGAAGTACCACGCCCGCGTGAAGCGGCACAACGCGCGCATGAAGCAGCTGCGCGTCAACTTTAAGAACCTCCAGCCCGCGGTGCACCAGCTGTCCACAGAGGAGGAGGAGGAAGAGGACGCCGCGCGCGGGGTGCCCGAGCTTCAGCCGATTCCCGACGTCGACGGCCGGCCCGTGCAGTGGGAGGAGGTGGATTAGAAGAACAGCGATGGCGAGCTCGGCGGCGGTGCCGTCTCGTCATCCACCGGCGGCGGCGGCGGCGGCGCGTCGAGCGGCCCGCCCAGCAGTCGCCGCATCAGCAGTGGCGGCACCGCATTGCCCACCCCTTTCATGGCGACCTTGCGACTTGGGTGCATGGCGTAGTGTGTAGGAAAGGTCTGTATCAGTGCGGCCTCGGCCACGGTCATGGAGCGCATTCGGTCCCCTTCGGCGGGTGAGACCCAGCGGCCGCCGCTGCCCGTTATGGTGTAGCCGGGCTCGTCGACGGGCCGAGCAATCTCGTACCCGCTGTGGCGGTGATAGCCCCATCCAACAACGCGCCCGAACGCGTCCTTGTACACCCGCCGCGACTTGACCACGCTCGCGGGGCGCACGTGCGTGCCGCGCGGGTGGGGGACGGCGTCGCGCACGCTGCGGCGCGCGCGCTCCAGTCGACGCAGCCGCGCGATGAGTGCGGGCGTGCCGGCGATGAGCCGCTTCCGCCGCTGCGGCGCTCCCAGATCCGCCACGTCGACCACCTGGTAGTCGAGGCGGCCGCGGTGCGACGAGCCGCGCGCCATGCGCTCCTCCAGCACCGCACGCACCTCGGGCATGTCGACCTGCTCCATGGTCCATGTGGACGCTGCGCTTGCCAGCGCAAACTCAACGTACCAGCGCACCATAGCAACCCCGTCGAGCGTCTCGGGCGAGTCGCGCTCCGTCTTGTTCAGCTGCGTGAGTCGGGTGCACGGCGGACTGCCGTGCAGGTGCCACCGGCCACTCGTGGGCAGCGGCAGTGGCGCGGCGGGTGGAAGCTCGACGCACAGGTGCTGCGCGCGGGGGTGGTTGCGCGCGTGCACGCCCAGCGCTTCGGGGCAGGAGTCCACCGCAAGCACGACCTCGTGCCCGGCATCGCTCGCGCCTTGCGACGCGCCGCCGATGCCGCAGAAGAGGTCCACAAAGGCCCACGGGCCGCCGTCGGGCGCGTCGCACGGCGCGAGCCCTCCGAAGAAGGCCTCGAGACCCGGCTGCACCATCATGTCAGTCCCGGTGCGGGCCCTCGTCCTCGGGCGTGTGCGGACACACGCACGAGACCAAGATGCACGCGCCCAGACCGAGCAGAAAGGCGGCGCACGACGGCAGCATTTGCACTTCCCACAGGCGGGCGCGCCTGTGCGCAGTGGAGATCGCTGTCTAGCGACGGGGCTCATAAAGGAGGCGGCGCAAACGCCCGGTGTAGAGTAAAAGGTGGCGAAGGTGGGCCGCCATGGCGAAGGCGACGCCAGCGCCCATCCCGGCCCCGGCACCGGCTTCGCGCCTGCAGCAGGTGCTCGAGATCGGCCATCGGCAACGCCAAGAGCTGGCCAACACGCTCTACGGCGCGCCGTCGGAAAACGAACGGATGCTGCGCGTCGCGCAAGCGGAGATCGCGCCAAACACTAAGCCGAACATCCCCACGCCCGCGGCGACGGCCGGCTTGGGTGGTGACAGCGATGGAAAGAACAACATCTGCCTATCGTGCCTTAGCTGCGTATCGTGCATTGTCTGCTGTCCGATTGCCACCCTCGCCTGGTTACCGGCAAAGGTGTGTTGCCCTAAAACGCTTGCGGAGTGGTCTCAGTGACGACATCTGAGTCCACGAAGAAGCGCAGAGCGGAGGGAGCTTTTGTGGTAGGGTTGAAATGGCCACGCGTTTTGCAAAACAGAAAACCAGCCCCGTGCGCGGGCACACGGCCTCCACAAATAAACGGGCCGGCGGTCACGGCCCAGGCCCCGAGCAGCGCAACCCGAAAAGCCCGCGGCTAGCGCGCAGTAAATAAGCGCTTGCGCGCGCGCCTCTGGCAAAAAGGGCCGCAATGTCGCGCCGCGCGGTCCCTGGCGCCCGTGGCGCGATGCGCGCGGAGCCGCTGCTGCTGCCGCCCATGGACCGAATGTCGCTCAAGCCGCCGGTGCCGCAGGCGGAGACCGGCGTCATCAACCCCGCCGAGGCCGTGCTGCGGGCGCTGGCTGCGGTCGTGACAAAAGCCGTCATAGTAGACAGGGCGGAGTGGGCGACAGACATCGTCACCGCGTTTGCGAACTGGGTTGCACTGGCCGTGGATGTCTACGGGGCGCCTGCAGTCTTGGCGGCGTCGGGCGCGGTCGTCGCCGTCAGCGGCTACATGCTGGTCCAACAAGCGTACAAGGACGGCCTCGACGACGCGATGCGCGAAAAGATCGACCAGGCCATCGACTGGTACATGAACAACAACCCCGAACGCTTCATTGCCGCCGTGCGCCGCGTGCCGCAACTCGCGGCGATGATCAAACCGCCGCAGACCGAGAGCTACGAGTTCCACCTGAAGTGCGTCATCGCGAACCGCAAGGCGTGCGAGTACTTTCCCGTGCGGTGGGTGCACGACCCGCTGATTCGCCTCGCGGCGTCCAACGGCGCTCCCTCGGACTTTGACCGTGCCACCAGCGACGTGGCAAAGTTTAGGGAGGCCGTGCGCACTCTGGCAAACCAGGGCACCGTGGTGCAGGTGTACGACAGAGCCGGCCTGCAAGCGGTCCTTGCAGCTGCTCCGAATGGTATTCTGAACGCCTACGAGAGCCTGGCGCGCGCATTGCCAAGTGCCGGGCCTGCTCCGAGGCGGGCCTTTGCTGCGGGAAGGAGGCGGATAGAATTCCTTCTCAAGGCGCGCGCCATGTTCGCGCCGTACGTCACCGACGACGAGCGCACCAACCCAAGCTTCCCCAACAACATGCAGCTCGACTGGCGCCGCTTTCGGACGGTCGACCTGCTGCGCGATGAGCGCGCGCTGGTGCTGCAGCTGGCGGCCTTTGACGGCAACACGCTCGAGAGCGCCGAGCTCAAGTGGCAGCGGCAGGTCACCATGCGCCTCACTGCGGCCGAGAGCAGCGAGACCGTGGCGCTGTACGTGATGCGCGACCTCGCCTACAGCTACAGCGAAGACGCGGCCAAGGGCACGAAGGCGTGGATCAAACGGTCGATCAAGAAGATGCAGAACACCGTCTTTGGCCGGCGGCTGCTGCAAGGCCAGCCGGTCGCCGAGATCATCGCCGAAGGCGCGTCGGCCCCGCTGCAGGCGTTCATCGCCGAGTCGGCGCTGCGCATCGCGCAGATGTACCCGCCCGAAGAGCCGGACCTTTCTGTCTGGCAGCGGCGCGTGCGCACGCAGCTTGTGAGCGAGGCCAACTACGTGCACGGGGCGGTGTACGACCCGGAGCTGCCGCTCGGGCGCGCGCTGAAGCGCGAGTTTGAGGAGGACATGCTGGGCGAGGACGCCCTGTTGGAGAGCACCAAGCGGCAGCAGACCGACAACAACGAGCGCGCGGTGGCCTTTGAGGAGGCAGAGGGGCGAAATCGGCGGTTTGGCGGTGTTGGGAAAGATGACACGTCGACCGCCAGCGCCGCGGTGGAGGCCGCGCTCCGCGGCGAGCACATGCTCTGGGTTCTAGACGAAGAGGACTAATCAAAACACGACACCGCGTTCTAGCGTTTAAGAGTTTACATCCCCGCCACCGCCTTGCCCAGCGGCGTCGCGCGCGCCGTGGCCTCCGCCAGCACCGCGCCCACCGCCGCCGCCGCGGGCGGGCGGTGCTCGGCCTCGACGGCGCGCGCCTCGCGCCGGAGGCGCTCGGCCTTGTCGTGCGCCGCCTTCTCCGCGTGCTCGCGCTGCACCTTCTCCGCCGCCGCCAGCAGCTTCTTCGCCTCGGCCACTGCCTCGAGCGCCTTGCGCTCCTTGGGGTCGACCCGCCTGACGTGCTCTCGCTGCTGCTCGGCCGAGCGCGTGAGCGCCGCCGGCGTCTGCGCCTTGTGCTTGCCCTTGTGGCCGGCGGCGGTGCGCGCCTTGCCCGCCGCCGTGTTGAACTCGCTGGCCTTCATCTGGTCGAGCATCTGCTTCAGCTTCTCCTCCGCCCTGGCGACGCGCGCCGCCGCGTTCGCCGTCGCCTTGGCGTCCTTCTCGGCGAGCTCCTGCTCGCGCTCCCGCTGCGCAATCTCGGCGCGGCGCGCCTCCATGCGCTCGCTCTCCGCCCTGGCCTCCGCCTGGCGCTTGGCGTTGTGCTCGGCGTCGGCCCGCAGCTGCATCAGCTTCCTCTCCCTGAAGAGCTCGTGTCTCTGCATCTCCCTCGCGGAGTTTGCGGCCGCAAGTGCCTCCTGCCTCTGCCTCGACTGCTCCTTGCGCTCGTAGTCCCGTTCGATGCCCTCTTTGAGCGCATTGCGGATCCCACGGAACAGATAGAGCTCCTCGCGCGCACGCGCGTAGTCCGGATGCTGGTTGTGCAAGTGCGAAGCGATCGCGGCGTCGATGGGCTCGGTGGGGCCCACGAGCACCGGCACCAAGAGCCAGCACCTTCGGATCCCAATGCCGAGGCCATCGTCTGTCGTGAGCTCGGGATTGAGCAGCTGCGAACACGCCGTCGCCCTCGGGAACTCGAGCTCCGGCGCGCAGACGACGCCTCTGTGCAACAGGCGTAACACATCGGTGGCCGTGAACGACGGAATCATTTCCGCTGCAGTGAAGCCGAACGCCCGCTTGAAGGCGTTCTCCGACTCGCACGCCTCCTGAATCATCGATCTCGCAAAGAAGCTGCTGGGCCCGGTGCAGGCGGCCCCTGCGACAGAGGATGTGTCGATGCACGCCGCGTCCTTCTCGATCACCCTGCACCGAATGAGGCGACCGAAGTGCTGCCGGTCCTTGTGTGCGATCGGGTTCGTCTGGCCGTGAAGCGGATGGCCGGCGCAGTACTCCACGTGCGACAACGAGACGCCGCCGCTCTTCCACACCCACACCAGCTTCTGCCCGCACCGCTCGTCACCCGGGGCAAACGTCAGATGGGACAACAGCTGCGTGGCGTCGTAGTGCAGGAGGATCCCGGTGCAGACGTGCGTCTTGGAGTAGCTGATCAGGTGCACGCGGCCGAGTGCGGTCTGCCAGAGCACGACGCCGTGCATCCTGTGGTGCTCCTTGAACTCTGTGCGCTCCACCCGAGCGCGACTGCGCGAGTCTCCAGAGACAGAGAGCCTCCAGTTGTCGCCGCCAGTGAAGTACACGATGTGGCCTTCACGCGTACCCGAATGGAACTCGTACCGCTCCAGAACCTGATTCTGGTTCATGTAAGCCACGCGGTCCGCGTTCGGATGGTTCTGCCACGTGCTGCGCACGTGGCGGCCCTTCTCAAACCACCGGACCTCGCCGTGGTTGGGGTGGGAGTCCTCGTACTCGGTGCGCACGTGCTCGCCCGTCTCGGTGTCGAAGACGCGCTGGCAGCCGTGCTTCCGGTGCTCTTTTGCGTACTGCGTCAGGTACCTGCGGCCCCGTGTGTAGTGGTCCGTGCGGCCGCATTCCTTGTGCGACCCAACAAACCTCACCGAGGCGAGCACGGCCATCAGGGAGGACCGTTGGCACTCGTTGCTCTTGCCAATGTCGGGCAGATCGTTCTCCTCCGCGGACTGGTCAAACACGTGGATCTGTCCACGGTTCGCGTGGTGGTCCGGAAACGTCATCATGTCCATGAGGTATACTTGGTCTAGGCAGTCGTCAATCGCAACATACAGTTTGCAGCCAGCCACGTAGGCAAGCCTGCCGCTCTCGTCCTTTAGGTCGTCCGCGTACTCCCTCTGCGCCAGGCCCTGTTGGTCGTCGTACCAGTCGCGGTACCGTCCAGGGTGATCGACGCACTGCAGTTTGGGGCGGATGCCGTCGTCGACATAGTGATGGAGCTCGCCTGCTCGGTAGTGCCCTTCCGGATACGTCCGGTAAACCAGGCTATCGTCGTCGTACCAGGAGTAGGCGCAGAGGCCCAGGGGGTCGAGCCAAGACGCATCGTCGAAGAAGAGCTGCGCGCGTGGGCGCCAGGGGTCGGTGGGCGCCAGGGGTCACACAGGGGCACCGCAAGAGACGCGCGCGGGGCGTGGGGCGAAAGGCGCGCGCCTCCATCGCGTGGGTTCCTTGTGTTGCTGTTTGTTACTATACTCCTGCTTGTCGTAAAGCTACGCTTTAGGCTATAATATGGCCCCCCGAAATTTGATCTGCTCTTTCACGTCGCTCCAGCCGTGTTTGCTATCGGTGAGCACTTCGACAAAGCGCCGTATAAACTCCAGCTTCTCTTTGGAGACCACGCGCGGGATGCCGGGATCCTTGTACAGGTTGAAGCGCTCCGAGTCGTCGTCTTGGATTTCGCGCTGCACCGTGAGAGCGGCGCCATACACGCCCCCGTTTACTTCGGGCATCCACCGCATCGTGCCGATGACCTTGCCCTTGTAGACGATCTGCATGTAGAACTGGTTGTTCTGCTCGTACAACCGCTTGAGCTTTATGAGCGTCAGGGCGAGCATCCTGTTGCGCAGTTTGAGGTCTGGGTACCTGGTGTCCAGCGGCAGCGCCGCCAGCGAAGGCAGGTGCATCATGCCAGATGCACACACGCACACTAACGAACAAGACCACACGCGCACGCGCACGCGCACGCGCACGCGCACGCGCACGCACGCACGCACGCACTTCTAACCGTGC
>MDSW01181394.1_pt1 | contig 11293 bp, 7 predicted proteins | sample 811171 | NCBI WGS metagenome assembly MDSW01 (sample SAMN05326641, study PRJNA326480) | marine metagenome | isolation source: seawater | place: Atlantic Ocean: North West | collected 2012
CAGAGTATGTTTGTCCATTTATTGGCCAGGTGTATGTATCACATTCTGTTAAAGTTGTATTATTTGCAGTTGATGTAGTTGAGTATGTTATTATCACATATCCATTGCCATTATTACTGTTTCCTGTACAGCTAAAGCCTGCTGGTGTTAGGCTAGAGCCACCACCGCCACCGCCGCCACCTAATGATCCTGAATTAAAACAGTCACTTCCACCACCGCCACCACCATAATAGCCACCACCACCACCACCACCAGCTCCTTTGTTGTAGCATGGGTCTGTTGCACCATCTCCTCCTGTTCCTAGAATTCCATCAGAACCATAGTTTCCAGCACTTATCCATGGCGGCCCCCCATCTCCTCCAGTATTTTGATTTCCTCCTTCTCCTCCTTGGCCAAATGGACTATCACCATCTCCTCCATTATTACAGCCTCCTGACCCACCATCTGCATCTGTATTCCCACCACCAGTACCGCCACCACCAGAAGCAACTGCTATTCTTTCTGTTATTGAAAATGGACTGATTCTTATGTCAGACGCACCGCCACCACCACATCCATAATTTGAGCTGTTATTTGCTGTTCCGCCTGTTCCTCCTCCATTCCACCCTCCATTATTACAAGATCCTTCCCCTCCAACATTTATTTGTAATACTTGACCTGCACTTACATTAATACTTCCAGATATCATAGCTCCATCACCACCATTAGACCCTCCTCCACTAGCACCTGCAGCAGTGATTGTAATAGATGTGACACATGATGGGACTGTAAAATCCTGTGAACTTCCCGTATAATTAAAAGTTATACTATTTGATTGGCTGAATCCAATGAAAGATAATAGTAGTAGATAAAATAAAAGAAATATGCTTCTTGGGAAGAACGGATGTGTCATCTTGATATGCTATCTGATTAGCATTACAGTCCCTTCATAGGTTCTTATTTTCCCATGTAGGTCAGTTAATGTTATGGCATAAATATAAGCTCCTTTTGTGGCATATTCATTATTAACCTTACCATTCCATGCAGCAGAGCAATTGTTGTCATTTATACACGACAAATAATCGTTTGCGTAATTATTTGTTCTGAAAATTTGTTTTCCTGATCTGTCGTATATGCCTAATTCATACTCTGAAACTCCATTTACAATTGGTAAAAAGTAGTCATTATATAAATCATTATTAGGTGTAAATGCATTTGGTACATAGATAGTAAACACAGGAGAAATCATAATATTTATTGATGTTGTAGAGATACAACCACTGTCTGATTCTACTGTTAGTGATACAGCATATAGTCCTGTGTCATTATAAGTATGAGTTACTTTTTCAAAGTTGGTAATAATTGAATCTCCATCATCAAAGTGCCAGACTCCGCTTATATGTCCATTTGATAGGTCAATAAAGTTAATTTGAGGATTTATAATGTCCGCAGGCTGAGGATATGCGCTAATATTTGCTTCAGGTAATGGGTTTACATTAACATATGCATTTCCTGAAATTGATGAGGCTTTACATCCTTTTTCATCTATTAATTCTTGTATGCTGTATATGCCAGCTTCATTAGTTTCATGAACATAGATATTGCCGATATCTGCTCTTGAGTAAGATGTTAATCCCGCTGAATACTCTAGGTCATATGGGGGAGTTCCTGATGTAATTGTAAAAATAACATCCGTTGTGCTTCCGTTATCACAAATAGATCCACCACCACTTAAAACAATTTCTGGTAGTGGGTATGAAACTATTGTTAAAGATTCATCTATAGGATTTTTACAAGTGTTGCCATCAGTTAATGACACAACACTATATGAAGACCCATTTAGAGGTAAGATTGATACAGAGTCTGATATGTTATAGGTTGCTGGAAGATTGTATTCAGTACCATTAATATTATAAATTACATTCCAAGGGGGGGTTCCGGTAAGAAAATCAAAAGATAAATATACAATGTCATTATCACAAATTTCACTTGGAACACTCCAGTCCATTTGAGGGATTTCATTTACAGTTAATGTAGTGTTGCTTGTAAGTGTATTAAAACATTGATTTAAATCTCCAACAGAATCTAGTTGATAGGTGGTAGTTGTATTTGGCCATACTGTGTCAATACCTAATCCGCTTATTGTAATTGGTTGGGTTTCAATAGTTCCGTTTGCATTATAGTATACATTCATGTCAGGCTGTCCATTTAGGACATTAAAGAATAATATCGCACTATCTCCGTCACAGATAGTATTTGGTGTTACTTGTATACTAACATCTGGAAGAGGGTGAACATAAATACTTTGAGCATCAATAGTATTTTGATTTACACAGCCATTAGAGTCTGTTACACTGGTAATAATATATGTATTATTTCCGACAGAAGGAGATATTGGTATCGCAGTATTTCCTGCTGTCAAGATTGGAATTGCTGTTTGAGCTGTTGCATTTAACGTATAGTTAACCGTGAATGGTATAATACCCCCCTGATTAAAGTTAAAATCTAACGTTACAAAGTCGTTTAGACAAATCTCACCGTCAGCTTCTGATGTTGTAAAATCAACGCTAAAATATTCTGGTTCGGTCATCACTATTGTTGTGTCATTTTCACAAGCAACTAAATTATTAGCTGTAATAGTAGTGGGGTCAGTAACAGTAATGTTATAAGTTCCATCACCAAGAGCTGAAGAGTCTATTCCTCCCCAGTTAATTGTATAACCACCTCCGTTTCCTCCAGAAGGGTTGAGTATTACGGCACCATCAGCAAAGGAATTACATGTAATATCACTAATTATTGGGTTAAATGTAATTTCTTCAGGTTCAGTAATTATTGCCGAATCTTGTATTGGGCACCCAGATACTGTAATAATAACATAATAGGTTCCAGGAGGAAGATTAGAGATGCTATCTGATGTAGAGCCACTAGTCCAAAGAAAATTGGCTGATGATGCAGGTGAGTTTAATACAACAGAGTAGTCTTCAGTTGCTCCAAACCATGGGGTGTTCCAGCCTGTAGCAGATTCACATGGTCCCATATTAATAGCTGACGAACCTTGGTTACTCATGCAAACAACTCTCATTCGTGTAGCTCCAAAAGCTCCTGTGGAGGGGACTAGGAAATTGAAGGAATATACACTCCCTTGAATCCAGCTTCCATATGGTATATTAATTACTCCTAGATCTTCTCCAGCGTCATCAAAATCACCATCAATATTGAAATCAATATATACATTTACAGCTTCTGGGGCATAATTTCCAGTAGGAGTAAACATATCGTCTAGTTTGACATAGACTGTATATATTTGTCCTTCTGTCATATCTGCGTACTCTCCAGGAAGACCAGTGTTGTTTGTGTAATCTTCATAAAGATCATTTGCTCCTTGAGTATTATTTAGAAGATTAAAATTATCTCCATTTAATTGAACTTCTGAAATAATTGTTGCTGCCTGTCCAAAGAAATTCGGAGACGGGTTTGAGCCGCAATATGGAATTCCATTATTGTCAGGGTCAGGGTCTGAAATTGTTCCGGGAGGAGTCTCAGCTCCTAACATTGTTATACTAGCAGATCCATTGTTTGCTCCAAAGCAACTGCTATTATATTCGTTAATTATACTTGATGTGTTTAAAGGGTCATAGAGAGTGACAGCGCTTTCATATACACATCCATTAGCATCAGTAATTGTGTAGTTAAAAGTTCCTGATGTTAATTGCAATGGGTCTTGTCCGTACCAGTTTGGGGTGTACGCTGGAGTCCCGTTAGTTGCTACAATAACCGCTGTGCCATCATCATAGCCAAAGCAAGATGGATTGGTTATTGTTACGTTAGATGCTAATACAGTTGGGGCTTCATTTACTGTAATAGAATTTGTTACAGGTATTGGGACACATCCAATAGGAGTATAGGTATATGTAATATTGTGGGTGCCTACGCCTGCACTATCAATATTAAACGAGTTGATTTGCATTCCTGTATTTGTATTTGTAAATACTCCTTGTCCTTGGGGAGAGAATCCAGCAGGTGGAATACCTGTTAAAGTAAATGTGTTTTCATTAGAACAAACTACTGAAGGAGAGGTGATTGATATGCTTGATGCATTAAATACATCAACTACAACATAAGCCTCATCGCTTGGGCAGTTTGCTGTACCTGGAATTGTGTAGGTATACGTTCCTGTAGAGTCGGTCTCTGCAGGATTAAAGGTACCTGTTACCGTATCAGAATTGTATGTCCAGTAACCAAAAGGAACAGGAGATCCATTTAATTCATCAATTAGGTTTATTGGAGGGTCAGTGTCACAAAAAAAGAGTGGTGTTGTTAATCCAACCGATCCTCCTGCATCTCCAGGAGATGGCCCTCCGAATCCGTCACTTGGACTTACTGAGGTGAATTGTATAAAGCAATCATCAGGAGTATTCCCAACATCAGCCCAATTTGAAACCATTACAACATAAATTTTTCCAGCTTCTGCATTTATTATTTGCATAATTTCTTGATTAGTTGCATCAAGGGTGCTGCAATCTTCTGAGTTTGCATTTGTTAACTGATCGCACATAGTTGTGAGGTCATCAAATGGCCCCCAGCATTTATAATCAAGATCAGGAGACCCATTCACATTCGGGTATGGAACTCCAATTACATCTGTAGGGGTTACATAAATGCTTAAGGGCCCGGTAGTGCTGGATACAAAATAATAAAATGAAGCATTTGAAGCTACACTAATAAAGCCGCAATTCAAATTTGCTCCAAATGGAGCTGTTGCTGTTCCTGATGTTGCTGCAGGGTATAAGGCTCCATTGCAAATCTCTGGTATTGCTGCAGAGCAAGATTGAACAGGAGGTGCTCCTCCTTGAGCATAGCTTAGAGTATGGCAGAATAGTATTGAAAATAGGAGTAAGATTCTTGTCATCTAATGATTCTTTTTGATAGACTACAAATATACGAAAAAATTGCTTGATATGTTCTGGTGTACAGCCTATTTAAGTGTTTTGCAATCAGATTCCTTTATCCATCCATTTTTTCCATTAGCAATTTTAATGTTTATCCATTCATTAATATTGTCAATAATTTCTACTTTGGTTCCAGGATGAAGTACAAATAGATTAACACTCTTTCTTGTTGGAGCACTATTGACTTCTGTTGAATTAGAAAAAATGATTCCTATATTTTTTTTGTACTTTTCTTGGTACGATATATAGCTCATGTATACTAGTATTAGGGCAAGGATATTGAATAGGATTGATAAATATTTTCTTTTATAGTTAAAGAATGTATTTAATAGTTGGATTGTTAGTATAATCCACATGCAAATTATGGTAAGTTTTTGCCACGTTTTTATAGTGAATAAATTTATTGCATTTTCTTTCCATTTTTTGTAAAATAATTGGGGCATTTCCTCTACTCTGTCAATGAGTTGTGATTTTGTTAATTCAAGATTTTCGAGTGTTCTTTTGTCAATAGAAATAGATAAGCTTTTTTCATAATGCCAGATAGCATTTGCCCAGTCAGAATTTTTGTAATAGCAATTTCCCAAATTGTAATAAAGCTCACTACTCTCTAGGCCTGTTGAAACAATACTATCATAAAGCAGAATAGCATTACTGTATTGTTCTTGCATGTAAAGTGTATTTGCTTTATTAAAAAGAGCCTCGCTAGCATATGTATTTATACTTAATATTGTAAATAATATGAATGATATTTTTCTCATTTTAGTGAAGTTTCAACTTTAATTATAATATTCTTTGCTTTGTTTAGGGTTTCATCCATTTGGGTGTTTTTATTGATTGAAGGTGCGTATCTTGCAAATTCACACTCATCTAATAGCGCGATAAATTCTGATTCCACCTCTCTGTCTATAGTCCTAGAGTTAAAATAATTACTCACAGTTTTTTTTGATAGATTAGCGGCGCTCACCTTAAATTTATCAGCAAAATAGCCCCATAGCGACTTTTCTATTTCTTCAAAAAATAAGTCAAAATCTTCATTATTTATGCATTTTTGTGCATTTTTTAGTCTTTTTAGCGCAGTTTTGTTTGCTTTTTTGTTTTTCCGTATTTTGTTAGTTGTGTTATTTTTTTTGTAAATCCAAAGTGAAAAAATTAGAATAATTGGTAAGAAAAATAAACTGTAAAAGAGTTTTTTACTCATTATATTGCTTCCAATTTCTTCCAAATGACTTTCACTAGCAATATAATTAATATCTCTTCTATCAGTTGCTACTATTTGTTGCTTTGTATTAGAATCTTTATGTTCATTAGTTTTACTTGCTTGAATTGTTAGATTATGCTCATTTGACGTCTTGATTTCATACTGCTTTCTTTTATTATTATATACAGTTAATGATGTGCTTGGGATTGTATAGTTTCCTTTATATCTTGGGATAAGTAAATACTCAAATGTCTTGACACTTCTTTTTCTGCCTCCTTCAAAAATTTTATTAGATATTTTAGGCTCATATACTTCGAAATCTTCAGGGAACTGAATATTTAATGGTTCAATTAGTTCAATGTTTCCTGTTCCTATAATACTGATTTTGTATGTGATAGCATCATTTGCATTAATAATATTATTATCTACTTCAGATTGAATATCTATATTTCCAACGGCTCCATTAAAGTTTTTAGGAGAGTTAGGCAGCTCAGATACATTAATTGTAATAGGCTTAGATGTAATAAATTCATCCTGGGTATTATAACCACCACCAAAGAAGCTTGCAAAAGGGTCTCTATTGGTTTGTTTTTTTTGAACTCTGATGCTGCATTTTAGTTCCATTGGATCAATAATCAGTTTGCCTGATTTTTGTGCAGTAAGCACAGACTTTTTAATTGTAGCTACATTATAAGGCACTCCATCAATAACATCTCGTTTGAATCTGCTTGAAGTTTCAAGATCTTTAGCCCAGAACCCATTTAATGAAGGGAGAGCTGATAGCTCTGTATTATGTAAATCCAATCTTGTTAATAGTTTATAAGTAACTAAAATCTGCTCCCCAACAACAATATTTTTTTTACTTACATCCACTTTTATGTAAAGGTTGTCTGAGAGAGCCTTCTGATTTGCTTTTTGTCTATCACTCCCTTTTACAATTTTTAGTTGATAGCTTTTACTATCAATCTTTTTTCCTTTAACTTTTATTGAGGCAGGAGTGATGTTGAATGTACCTTCCTTTACAGCTTTTATGTAAAATGAATATGTTGTAGTGGTTTTACTTTCACTTTTACCATTAATAAATGTGTAATTGCTTGATGTAGAGGGGTTAGGGCCGCTTATTACTTTTAGTCCGTTAAATGATGGAGATTTAAAGTTGTTTCCTTTTTCATCAATAGTATATTGTAGTAGAATTTGTTCGCCTACAATTGCAGGGTTTTTGTCACTAGATACTTTTAATGTTTGTGCAAACGAAATTGTATTTATAAATACAAATAATATAAGAAGTATTTTTTTCAATCTACCAATCTTTTAATACTTTAATTCTTTTCCCTTTCACTTTCTTTTTCTGCAATTCTTCTTGTAAATCCTTTTCTTGTTGTTGTATAGCTTCCAGCATTTTCTCAGCATCCTCTTTACTCATTTCTTCTTTCTTTTCTTCCTGCTGCTTTTGCTTGTCTTCTTGTTTTTGTTTCTGATTCTCATTTTTTTGATCGTTCTTCTCTTGCTCTTCTTTCTTTTCTCCTTCCTTCTCCTCTTTATTTTCTTCTTGTTCCTCTTTATCTTCTTTATTTTCTTCCTGTTGCTGTTCCTGCTCTTGCTTCTGCTTTTTACATAATGCTAAATTATGTCTTGTTTCTGCATCATTCGGGTTGATTCTTAATGCATTTTTATAAGCATCTATAGCCTCATCTAGTTTTTGTTCTTTAACTAATGCATTACCCATATTATGATACACTTTTGATAAATCACTTTCAGTAGGAGCGTTATCAATTAAAGCCCCAAAAAGAGCAGAAGATTCTTCATATCTTTCTTGTTTGTAAACAGCATCTGCTAAATTAAAAGAAGCGTTAAAATAATCTTGATCTTTTTCTAAAGATTTTCTGTATTTCATTTCAGCCTCATTGTAACTACTGTCTGCATATAGAGTATTACCCTCTCTTAACAAAGATTTTTTGTTTTGAGCAAATGAAGTAAAGCTAATTAGAAGAGATAGTATTATTAGTAATCTTTTCATTATTCCTTATAAAAGTTAATTCTATTGCTCCACTTGTTTTTTCTTACTAATAATATTAAATCCAATATTAAAAGAAATAGGGCAGCTCCAATAAATAATTGAAAACGATCTTTATATTCAGTAAAAACCATTGTCCCTATTTCTTTCTTTTCCATTTTGTTTATTTCAGAAAACAATGTGGAAAGCCCTGCTTTAGAGTTGTTTGCTCTAATATAAGTTCCGCCTCCAGCACTTGATATTTCCTGCAATAGATCTTCATTCAACTTGCTGACTACTGTTTTTCCATCTCTATCTTTTCTGTATCCTGTTCGGTTGCCGTATTTGTTGTAAATTGGTATTGGGCCTCCTTTACTCAGTCCCATTCCTAAGGTGTGAACAAAGATTCCAAGTTTATTTGCTTGCTGGGAACTCTCAATTGCTTTTTCATCATGGCTTTCTCCATCGGTTATAATGATGATAGCTTTATTCTGAGCATTCTCCATATCAAATGATTTTACACTCAAATCAATTGCTTTTGCAATTTCAGTACCTTGTGTAGGAACTATGTTGGTATTTACTGTTGAGAGGAATAATTTAGCAGCCGAGTAGTCGGTTGTGATTGGTAGTTGTACGTAAGCCTCTCCTGCAAAGACTATAAGTCCAATTCTATCCCCTTCAAGCTTGTTGATTAATCTAGAAATAGCTAATTTTGCTCTTTCTAGTCTATTTGGTTTTATGTCTTCAGCCATCATGGAGTTGGATAGGTCAATTGCAATCATCAAATCAACACCTTCTCTTTTAACCTCCTCCATTTTTGTTCCAATTTGAGGATTAGCAATCCCTATTATTAAGCAGATGAAAATTAGAATTGTGAGTATGTTTTTTATTTGATCTTTTCTTCCTGAATGAGAATACATCAATTCTTTAACAAGTTTATTATCTCCAAAAAGAGCAAGTGATTTATTCCGCCATTTATTAAATAATAGCATAGCAATAAGTAAGACAGGGATCCCTAATAGGAGATTCAGATATTCTATGTGTTCGTATCTTAACATCTAAGGAATCTGTTTTAAGTAAGTTATTTTCAGAATAAAGCTTATTAGTAATAAACCAAGCGCAGAAAGTGCGAAGTTTAAAAATTCTTCTGATCGCTTATGAAATTCTGTTATCTCAATTTTTGATTTTTCAAGAGCATCAATATCTTTGTATATTTCTTTTAAGGAATTATTATTAGTAGCTCTAAAATATTTTCCGTCAGTAAGTGTAGCAATATCTTGCAAAGTTTTTTCATCAATTTTCACTTCTACTTCTTGGTATTGTATCCCAAAAGGAGTTTGAAAAGGGTAGGGTGCAAAACCCTCAGTTCCTACACCAATAGTATAAACTCTTATATCAAATTTCTCAGCAATTTCAGCTGCAGTAAGAGGAGGCACCATTCCGCTATTATTAACTCCATCAGTAAGTAGGATAATCACTTTAGATATAGCTTCAGAATCTTTTAATCTATTAACTGCTGTTGCCAATCCCATACCTATTGCAGTACCATCATCAATCATACCACTTTTCACATCTTTAAATAGATTTATAAGTACATTGTGATCGGTTGTAAGCGGGCATTGGGTGAAGCTTTCCCCTGCAAATATTACCAATGCAACTCTATCGTTTATTCTTTTACTGATAAAATCCATTGCTACATTTTTTGAAGCTTCTAATCTGTCTGGTTTAAGGTCTTGTGCCAACATACTTCCTGAAATATCCATAGCTAATACTATATCAATTCCTTCAGTAGTACTTTCCTCCCAATTGGTAGATGATTGTGGGCGAGCAATTGCAATAATTAATAATGTAGATGCAATGATTTTTAATAGGTATGGAAGATGTCTTAATTTTTGTTTTATTGTTGGTTTGGTATTTATCGATTCAGTATTAGAAAACAAGATTGCACTTGATGTGTTTTTGTGTTTTATTACATACCAAATTAGTATAGCTATTGGTATAGCTAAAAGGTAGAAAAACTCGCTATTTACAAAAGTGTAATTATTCATTTCCTTGCTTTTCTTTGGTGTTATTCACAAAATTCTTAGCAAGAATCATGCTTTCTGTGTTCTCAGTGTCAATTGGTTTGCTTTTGGCAAATTTTGCTAAATCTGCTCTTTGTAAAAGCATTCTTAAATTATCTAATTGTTCAGTATTTAGTTTGTTTTTTAACTCTTCAATTATTTCAGTAGTTGTAAGTTCTAATGCAATAAATTCAAATCTTTGTTCAGTATATCTTCTTATAATTTCAGAAAGTGCTGAATAATATTTTTTTATTTTTCCATCTTGCCATACTTTTGCTTCTTCTAATTCTATAAGTTTTTCTAGAGCAATGATATCAGCAGGAATAAGAACTTCTGGTTCTGTTTTGTTGGGTAATTTTTTGTTAATAATATGTTTTCTAAGAATATAAATGATAATTCCTAAAATTATTAAGCCTAATAGCCATGGCCAAATATCACTCCATCCAATTGGAGCTGTCATTGGTTGTTTTATATCTTTTAATTCGGCACCTTCTTCCAAAATAATGGTTTGCACATTTAATAAAACCCCTTCCGTTTTGCTAATTTTTGAGAAATGAACAGGAGGAATGTAGTAGCTTCCGCTATCCCAAGCTGTAATAATAAAATTCTGTGAAATAAGGTTATTACTGGTATCTAATTCCCCTTTTTTAATAATCTCTATTCCGTCTGCTAAGAATTTATCATAAGTAGGCCACACCTCAGTTTTATTTATTGCATTGCTGATGTTAAAGTTAATTTGTTCTCCGATAAGAATGGAGTTGGTATCCATCACGGCAGTTTGCGCTAAAGCAAAATCACTAAACAGTAAAATAATAATTAGTTTTCTCATCTTTTGCTGCCTCTTTGTTTAAAGAAATTAATGAGTGGCTTTACGTAATCGGTTCCGGTTGTAATATCAATTAAGTCAACACCACTAGTTTGGAATATTTTTTTGAGTGCTTCATTCTTTGATAATTGGTTTTTAGCAAAATTTTCCCTTACTTTTTTACTTGAAGTATCTACAAAGGTCATCTTTTCAGTTTCTGCATCTTGCATAGGTACAAGACCAACATTAGGTAAGCTTTCTTCTCTTTTGTCATGAAGTTTTAAAGCTACTAGATCATGTTTTTTA
>MDSW01057030.1_pt1 | contig 11292 bp, 11 predicted proteins | sample 811171 | NCBI WGS metagenome assembly MDSW01 (sample SAMN05326641, study PRJNA326480) | marine metagenome | isolation source: seawater | place: Atlantic Ocean: North West | collected 2012
AAAAAATTTTAAAATTGAGATAGTTCTTTTTAGTCTGCTTCTGGTAAATATATTTGTTTCATACAAATTAGATTTAGGCCTATATTTATACTTTAGAGAGTTTAATAAAAACTTATTAGAAGCTTCTTTAAAAGATTTTTTTGTTAATATTTCAACGCTTGGTGATTCATTTTGGTATTTTTTAATCAGTATAGTCGCTATTGTTTTAATTTTTATCAAAAACAAATTAAATCTTTTAAAAGATATTAGCTTTGAAAGTGTAAAAAAGTTTTTTTATTTTTTAGTTTTGTCTTTGGTTTTTAATGGCCTATTAACACAGTTATTAAAACATTTAATAGGCAGGCCAAGGCCCAACCATACAACATTTGATGGGTCTTTTAGTTTTGATTTCTTTAGTCTGGATTCAAACTTTCATTCTTTCCCATCTGGCCATACTTCAACTATTTTTATACTTGCTCTAGTCTTTTCAAGGGTTGTTCCAAATTTAAAATATTTTTTTATAAGTTATGCGTCAATTATAGCATTTAGCAGAGTTGTTGTGGGAGCTCATTTTTTAACCGATGTATTTGGAGGAGTATTAATAGCTGTTGTTAGTTATAAAATAATTAATATTTTTTTTGATTCAGTTTTTAAAAACATAAGGCCAGAACCTGTTAAGCAAGTAAATCAGAACGCCTTCTTTTTGTTTATAATAATAATGATACTGTTAATTGTAATGTTTACCGTAGGTCCAACTCTGGACCTTTTTTTTGCTGATATATTTTATAAAGGGAGTGGGCAATTTTTGTTACAAAGTTTTTATTCCATAACAATTATAATTAGGGAAATATTATTGCCTATTGTTTTGATTTATATTCTAATACTGCCAATAATTTCAAAGTATATTCCATTGAAAAAATTATTTTTTGGGCATGGTTTTTCATTCGTAGATATCTTTTTTATATGGATTGCTTTGGTTATAAACAATTTAATTATTATAAATTTAATTCTTAAAAATTTATGGGGAAGGGCAAGACCAAATGAAGTGTTGCAATTTGGTGGCAAAGAGGACTTTACTCCTTGGTTTAAAATAGCAGATAATTGCAGCTCAAATTGCTCCTTTGTATCAGGCGACTCATCTGTAGGCTTCGCACTAGTGGTATTGTATTTTGTAACAAAAAATAAATATTATATGTATCTGGCTGTTTTTTTTGGGATAATATTTGGTGTTGTAAGAATGGCCGAGGGGGGTCATTTTTTTAGCGATGTATTGTTTTCAGGAGTAATAGTATTTGTATTTAGTTCTTTAATTAAAAATATTTTTAAAAAATATTATGGGCATTAGGATTTTTATATTCTTATTCATTTTTTTTACACTTTTAAAAGTGGTCGCTATCACTTATACAAATTTTGATTTATTTGGAGATGAGGCACAATACTGGGTATGGTCAAAAAACATTGACTTTGGTTATTTGTCTAAGCCGCCCTTGCTGTCTTGGATGATTGGTCTTTACACACTTGTATTGGGCGATAGTTTTATTTCTCTAAAATTGTTTCCTGTATTTTTTTACTTTTTTTCTTGTTTTGTTATTTATAAACTTGCTAGAAAGATTTCTTTTTCACAAGAGGCCTCTATAATTTGCTCTTTGAGTTTTTTAATTATGCCAGGGGCAAGTGTTTCATCTTTTTTGATTTCAACAGATGTTTTGTTATTGCTTTTTTGGACTGCTAGTATGGTCATTTTAATTGATATAAAAGACAGCCCATCATTAAAAAATTTTACCTTGTTGGGTATAACTTTGGGTTTGGCTTTTTTATCAAAATATGCTGCTGTTTATTTTTTTCTATCTTTGTTTTTTTTGGTTTTGTTAGAAAAAAATTATAGAAAAATATTTTATAATAATAAAATTAAGTTTGTTTATTTTTTCTGTATAGTTTTTGTTGTATTATTGCCAAACATTATTTGGAATGTTGGGCATGGTTGGGCTACTGTTGCCCATACATCCAGTAATGCAAATTTGCATAATATAAATTTAAATTTTTTTAGGGGTTTGGGCTTTTTAACAATACAAATAATAATGATTGGGCCATTATTGTTTGTTGGTATGTTATATAATATAAAAAAAATTTCACTTGATAAAGAAAATGTTTTTCTTTTGTGTTTTTCTATTCCTATAATATTTATTGTTTTTTTAGAAAGTGTTTTAGTGAGAGCAAATGCAAATTGGGCTGCTGTTGCTTTGGTTGCTTTGCTGTTGTTTTTTATTAGATCACTTAAAGACCATAAACAAATATTTATATTTACAAACTTTGCAATAAACCTTGTGTTTGGTTGTGTTTTGTTTTTATTTATTGCCACATCCTATAACTCAAAAGTTTTCCAGAGAATAAGTGGTATTAATGATTTTTCTTTAGATATTAAAAGTTTATTAAATGAAAATTCAAGTATAGTAGTTTCTGATAGATTGTTGTATTCAAATTTGAAATATGAATATAGAAATCAAAATATAGAAATTTTAATGCCTCATACTCCTGGCACAAAAGTTACAAAACATTTTCAGATAAGCTTTCCTTTAAAAAAAGAATTTTCTAAGAACTTTTTATTGCTAGGAAGCCCAAATGATATAATATACATTGAAGCTCCTTACAAAATAAAACTGTTAGAAGAATATAGTCCAAATTTTTTATCTTCTCCGGTGAGGGTGTATGAGGTTTTGTTTTAGATTACTGCTAATTTTCCTGTTTTTGGTTAATGCTAATGCTGTTTATGGCAATGAATATTCTGCAGTATATAAAGTAGCATCCAAGGGAATTAAAATTGGTGAGTTAAGGTGGAGCGTTAAAAAAGACGGGAAAGACTATGAGATAAGTATTGGCCTAAAAAGTAAAGGGGTTTTGTCTGGTGTTTTAAGATTTGAGGGAAATTATTTATCAGTTGGAAAAATAAATATTAATGAGTTAATTCCAAAAAATTACTCACAGTCTTGGTCAACATCTAAAAAACATAGGGTGGTAAAGATTTCATTTGATAAAAAAAAGGTTGTTGAATTAAGCCAAAGACCTTTAGAAAAAGAAAGGGCAAGGCTAGATTATTTCTCTCTTACTGATTACTCTGATCCTCTAACTTCTTTTTTTAAAATTTTAGAGGGGGCTGATGATGTAAAAACAATTGATGGTAGAAGGATTTATAATATTACTTTGGTCGAAGAGGGTCCTAAAAAAAACAAAAAAACATATTCCATAAAAAATTATGTTAATATTTGGGCTGACCATAAGAAAAATGATCTTGAAAAAATTTCAATTATTAAAAAAGAAGATTATTTGCCAGAAGTGGTTAATATTTACTTTAAGGGCCAAAAATTTAAAATTTCAAAAAACTAAAGCCTCTTTCGTCTAAGAAAAACATAAAAGGCACCGTCCCCTCCATGTTCTGTTTTTGCTTTTTCAACTGACAAGATATACTTTGCTAATTCTGGTTTTTTTGACCACTCCAATAGGCCTCTTCTAATTTTTCCATAAAAGAGAGTGGGTTTAGAATCTATATTGTTGGTGCCTGCTTCTTTGTTGTGAAGCCCCTTACCTGTTACAAACAATATGCACCTTTGGTTTTTATTATAACAGTTTTTTACAATTTCAGAAAATTCTTCTTCAGCATCTAAAACTCCTAATCCATGAAAATCTATTTTTTTGTTTATAGTAATGTTTCCTCTTTTAAGTTTTTTGTTATTTGTTTCCAAGCGGTATATGTTTTTGGTTTCCTTGTTTTTTGTTATGTCTTTTTTATCTTCTGGTCTCTTTTTTTCTATTAGCTTAGTTGGGGTTTTTTTTATTGCCTTAGTAATTTTATTGTTTTTTTTTATTGGTTTTATGCCATCAAAATAGTTTAAAAAAATTTCATCATCTTTGTTAGTCATAGGCCTAAATAGTGTTTAATTAAGTTTTCTACTCTTTTTGGTGTTTGTTTATACCACAAACTTTTTGTCATTTCCAAAGCTGCTAAATATTTTTGTTTTTTTTTAATATGTCCAAGCATTTTTTTAAAACCACAAACACTTTTTATTCCCATTTGAAAGGTCATTTCAATTAAAAGTTCTTTTGTTTTATTGTCACAATAAATGTTTTTATTAAATGTCTTGATACATTCGGCTTCTGCACTTTTAAAATCTTTATTAAAAAGGTTTTCAAAATAAATTTTATTAAATTTTTTTGTAAAATAAAATTTTTCATCTGTTAATATTAGGTGTCCGTAGCCAATTGTAAAATATCCAAGCTGGTCTTTGTAGGGAATTAATGAAAGCCCTTCATTTTTTTTTATTCTTTTTTTTAACTTAGTATATTTCAATCTTTAAGTTGATGTTAAAACCCAAATAGGGCTGTTGCTGTTAATTTTTTTTTCAAATGTCCAAGCATCTTGTTTTTTTATTATAGAATTTTCATCATTGTTTTTAAGTTGCTCACTAAAAAACTTGACAGTTATTTGCATTGTGTTTGAGTTGAAAGAGGCGCTCTCAACCCCATCTATAACCAAAGAGTAGAATTGTAGGGTTGGATCATTTTGTTTTTCATTAATTGCTTTTTCAAAAATTTCATAAACATTTTTTGAAACTAGCGGCTTAAGTGTTTTTTTGTCTCCTTGGTTAAATGCTGTTATTATAATTTCAAATGCTTTTTTGGCACCATCAAAAAACATTTTGTGGTCAAAGCCTTCAACTTTTTCATAAATAACTAAAAGTTTTTGTTCATTGTCTTTTAGTTGGGGTGTTTTTTTTATTATTTGCTTTGTTTCTTTAATGTTGTGATTTTTTCCTACAGGGCTTTCTTGAGAGGTTCTTTTTCCTAAAACACTTCTTAGTCTGTAAATTAAAAAAATTGCGATACCTGCAAAAATCAATATATCAAAAAACTGAAGATCACCATAAACCATAATTTTTTATACAATTTTGTTGTTTATATTAGTACTCATATTTATTCCATATAGGTTCTTTTATTTTTTTTACCAATGATTTGTGAAGGTTGTTTTCTTTTTCTAAAACCTTTATTTTTATAGTGTTGGTGGTGGTTGTTTGTTTTTGGTTGTCTGTGCTAGATTTGCTTGTGCTTTCAGATTCCAACCGCATTGTTATTTGTTTACCGCCCCTAAGCTCCAAATACACCTCCGCTAATAGTTGTGCATCTAGTAGCGCTCCGTGCTGTTTTCTGTTTGATAGATCTATATTATAGTGACGACAAAGATAGTCAAGATTGGCAATTCTGGTGTTTAGTGTTTTACGAGCAAGTTTTACGGTGTCAATGACTTCGTTTTGTAATTCTTGTTTACCCATTAGTTTAAGCTCATTGTTTAAGAAGCCCAAATCAAAATCAGCGTTATGTATGACCAACTTATCGTTTTTAATGAAATTTAAAAACTGCAAATGCTGCTCTTCAAATGTTTGTTTGTCGGATAGAAACTCATCTGAAATACCTGTTATTTTTTTTGCATCTGTTGATATTTTTTTATTTACTTTACAATAAAAGTTAAGTGTGTTTCCTGTTGAAACGTAGTTTACCAGCTCAACACACCCTAGTTCGATAATTCTATCTCCGTTTTTATAGCTCAGCCCTGTTGTCTCGGTATCAATTGCAATCTCTCTCATAAGCCTATTTTTTTTAAAAAATTATCTATTTTTTTAATAAATATTTTTTTAGTTTTGTCGTTTGTTATACAATAGTTTGATTTTTTTTTCCTTATTTTGTTTGTTGTTTGTGTTTTAACAATGTTATTAAAAAGAGTCTCAGATATACCTGTTCTTTTGTTCACCCTTTTAAACCTTAGCTTTTTTGGGCACAGAATACTGACTATAATATCAAACTCTTTTGTTAACTTGCTCTCAAAAACAAGTGGTATATCAAAAAAAACGGTTTTGTTTCTTTTCTTTTTTTGATTAATAATAAATTTTTTTCTTTCTCTTTTTACGTGTTTGTGAATATATTTTTCTATAGCTCTTCTTTTGTTTTTATTAGAAAATATTACATTGGCTATGTTTTTTGTATTAATCTTCTTTCCTTTAATTGCAGATTCTAGTCCTAGGCTTTTAAGAAGTTTAATGAAAGAAGTTGGTGGTTTTTTATAGATGTTTTTAACAACTGCATCTGCGTCGTGAGTTTTAAAGTTTTTTTTGTTTAGATGATAAACAAACGTAGACTTACCAGAACCAATACCACCAGTTATACATATTTTTTTCATTACTTGATTTTTTTTTCTAGTTTTTGTTTTAGTATTTTATCGACTGCAGGACAAAAACCAAACCACTCCTTAAAGCTTAAAACGGCTTGATTTATAAGCATATCAATACCAAATATTTTTTTTTGTGTTTCAAAATGCTTTAAAAATACTGTCTGTTTTGGCGAATAAACTATGTCACTTATTATTGTTTCTTTGGGCACTTTTTTTGATAAAGATTTGTTAAACATGTTTGTTGGAGTGGTATTGATTATTAGCCCCGCACCAACTAACTTCTTTTCAATATTCTTTATTTTTTTAGTGTATGTTTTTTTGTTGTGGTTTTCTAAAAGTTTTTTACTTCTGTTGAATACAGTAATGTTGTTGAATTTATTTTTTTTTAAATAATATATTATTGCCTTTGATGCCCCGCCGTAACCAATTATCAATATTGGCTTGTTTTTTCTTAACTTTATTTTTTCTAAACACATTCCATAACCAGCCCAATCAGTGTTAAATCCTTTTGTTTTTTTATTATTAAACTTGATACAATTAACCGCCTTTATGTTTTTTGAGTTTCTGTCGATATTGTGTAGGTGCGGTATAATGTTTTTTTTGAATGGTATTGTTACATTAATACCAGTTACTTTGTCTTGGCTTAATATTTTAGAAATCTTTTGGTTAAAGTTTTTTTTCCTAATTTCTATAAAGCCGTATTTTGCTTTAATATTATATTTTTTAAACCAGTGATTAAAAATTGTTGGAGAAAGGCTTTTTGATGCTTTTTCTCCAATAACAAAAAATTTTTTCATTTTTTGTTTTCTAGGTATTTTAAAAAAGGAAACAAGGGAAATCCCATAACATTAAAAAAATCACCTTTTATGCTTTCTATAACCATTGGGCCCAATGATTCTATTTGGTAGCAACCAGCTGAGCCTAAAATCTGTTTACCACATTTTTTTAAGTAGGTGTTAATATAATCATTAGAAATTTTTCTTATTTTAACTGTTGTTTGTTGTGAAAACCTCCAAACTTCTTGTTCGTTTTCATAGACAGAAACACTGGACATTATTTTGTGTTTTTTTCCCGATAGTTTTGAAAGCTTTTTTTTGCCTCTTTGGTGTTTGTTGCCTTGTCAATTATTTGGTTATTAAAAATTATTATTGTATCACAGCCGACAACTGTTTTTTTTGGGTGTAATATGCTTATGCTTTTTGCTTTTTCAGATGCTAAAATTTTAACTATTTTTTCAGGGCTATATTTTTTTTTCTTAAGTCTTTCTTTGATTGTGTTTTCTTTGCAAGTTGGTGTGACTTGAATAAAATTAAGCTTGTTTAATTTCAATATTTTATATCTAGATTTACTTGAGCTTGCTAAGATAAATTTCTTGTTGATAAGCATGTTAATAAAAGAACTAGTTATAAACGTTTTTAGCTGTTTTTTGTTTTATTTTGTTTTTTTTGTTTTTTTATTTGTTTTTTTCAACAGGCTTTATTCTTTTTGTTTATTTTATCCCAACCTTGTTAACTCTTTTTTATTAAATTTAATCCACTAAGTTATGGTGTTTTTATAAAGTTAATTTGTAAGTAATTTCAAGGCTTTATTTGTATGTATACTATATTAGTCCTTATTTTATATAGTTATCCATATTCTAAAAACATACTAAATTTTCTGGATAATAAGTAATTAACGCAATAAATATGTCCAACTAATACCAATAAACTTATATATATAAATTAATATTATATTTTGACAAAAACCTACTAATTTTGTAAATGTAATTTTCATTTCCGCCACTAAATCCAATTATGAATCTACAAGAATTAAAAATTAAAGAACCTCAAGATCTATTAAAACAAGCCGATGAACTGGGTATAGAAAACCCATCGTCACTTAGAAAACAAGATTTAATGTTTGCAATTTTAAAAAAAATTGCTCTTGATGGTGAAATAATTACTGGTTTAGGTGTTATAGAAATCATGCAAGATGGCTTTGGTTTTTTAAGGTCACCAGAGTCAAATTATCTTCCTGGTCCAGATGATATTTATGTTTCTCCATCACAAATCAAAAAATTTAGTCTTAGGACTGGCGATAGCATTGAGGGAGAAATTAGAGCTCCAAAACAAGGAGAAAGGTATTTTGCACTTATAAAAATTAATTTTATAAATTCCCAAGACCCTGAATTGGTTAGAAATAGAATAAATTTCGAAGACCTTACACCGCTTTACCCAGAGTCCAGGTTTAGACTTGAACAAGAAAAACCAACGCCTGATTTGACTGAAAGAATCATCGACATAATTGCACCACTAGGAAAAGGTCAGAGACAGTTAATTGTTGCCCAACCATTCACTGGAAAAACAATTATCATGCAAAAAATTGCGAATGCAATTACCAATAATAACCCAGATACAAAGCTAATTGTTTTATTAATTGATGAAAGGCCAGAGGAAGTTACCGATATGCAAAGATCAGTAAAGGGAGAGGTTATAAGCTCTACATTTGACGAGCCTGCATCCAGACATGTTCAGGTTGCTGAAATGGTTATTGAAAAAGCCAAAAGACTCGTTGAATATAAAAAAGATGTAGTTATCCTTCTGGATTCAATTACTAGATTAGGAAGAGCCTATAACACTGTTGTTCCTTCTAGTGGTAAGGTTCTTACTGGTGGGGTTGACGCCAATGCCTTACAAAGACCCAAAAGATTTTTTGGTGCTGCTAGAAATGTTGAAAAAGGCGGTTCACTAACAATAATTGCAACAGCCCTAATAGAAACCGGAAGTAGAATGGATGAGGTAATATTTGAAGAGTTTAAAGGAACAGGAAACAGTGAAATGAGCCTTGATAGAAAGTTAAGCCAAAAAAGAACCTATCCAGCTTTTGATATTTCTAAGTCCGGAACGAGAAAAGAAGAACTGTTAATTGAAAAAGATGAGCTAGGAAAAATATTTATTTTAAGAAAAATTTTAGCACCAATGGGCACAACCGAGGCAATGGAGTTTTTGCTTGAAAAAATGAACAACACCAAAACAAACAACGAGTTTTTTCAAAGCATGGGAACCAAAAGCTGACAAAAAACACCACCTAAAAACACTACAAAAATAATTATTTTTTCAAAGTGGACTTGTGGCCACTAAGGGTTTATTTGCCATGTTTTATGAACAAATGCACAATATTCGCACTATCAACCCCGGTTGGAAAATCTGCAATCGCTGTTTTTAGAATATCCGGACAACACTCACACAAACAAATCAGAAGCATGTCATCCAACAAAAAAAAACTATTTAATGTTGCTTTATTAAACAAACTAACCGACAGAAATAAAAAACCAATTGATGAAACATTAACCACTTTTTTTAAATCACCTAAAAGCTTTACAGGCGAAAATATGGTTGAGATCTCATGTCATGGTAGCGCTGCTGTAATTAATAAAATAACAAAAGAACTTTTGTTTAAGGGGTTTAGACTTGCTGAACCAGGCGAGTTTACAAGAAGGTCGCTTGAAAACAACAAAATGGATCTAACAAACGTAGAGGGTCTTGCCGATCTAATTAACTCAAAAACTGAAAAACAAAGGGAACAAGCCTTAAAAAACTACAAGGGTGAGCTCAGTAATTTTTTATCAAACACATCAAACAGCTTAAAAAAAATGTTATCTAAAATTGAAGCAATAATTGATTTTTCTGATGAAGATCTTCCAAAAAACATAACTAGGGATATAATAGAACAAAAAGAGAACATAATAAAAAAGATAGAAGAAATAATTAAGCTTTCGAACAAAAATAGGTCACTAATGAGTGGTTTTGTAATATCAGTTATTGGACGACCAAATACCGGAAAGTCTTCTTTTGTAAACTATGTTTCAGGTCGGGACGTATCTATTGTTACAAAAATACCCGGAACAACTAGGGATCCTATAGAATCAGAAGTAGATATTGGGGGGTACCACCTTGTTTTTATTGATACTGCTGGAATAAGAAGACACAAAAATAAAATAGAAAAAATAGGCATTGAAAAATCTTTTGAAAAATCAAAAAACTCTGACCTTAACCTTGTTTTTTTGGAAAAAAACGAGATAAAAGAATACAAAAACATAGAGAAAAAAATATTTGTAAAATCGAAATACGATATTAGAAAACAAGGAAAATCTAAGAACATATATAGAATTTCATCTAAAACAGGCTATGGAATAGCGACGCTTTTAAGGGTTATTCAAAGAAAATTCGCACTAAACAACAAAAATGAACTTCCTATAATTTCACGTGAAAGACAGCTAAAAAAAATTGAAAAATGTAATGTTCACCTAAAAAGGGTTAATCTAAAAAAAAGTATTGATATGGCAGCAGATGATGTAAGATCTGCAATTAAAGAATTAGATGAAATCTATCATAAATTTGATATTGAACAAATTTTAGATATAATATTTAATGATTTTTGTATAGGAAAGTAGTTTCACGTGAAAATAAAAAAAAAATACGATGTTGTTGTAGTTGGTGGTGGACATGCTGGGGTTGAAGCAGCCTGCGCCTCAGCTAGAATGGGATCAAAAACAGCCCTAATAACACACAAAATTGAAAAAATAGGAGAAATGTCTTGTAATCCAGCCATAGGGGGCTTGGGAAAAGGCCATCTTGTTAGAGAAATCGACGCTCTTGATGGGATTATGGGAAGAGCAATTGATGAATCTGGAATTCAATTTAGGGTTTTAAACACAAGTAGGGGTGCCGCAGTAAGGGGTCCAAGAGCACAGGCTGATAGGAGGCTTTACAAAGAATCAATACAAAACTTTATAAAAAATCAAAAAAATCTTACAGTAATTCAAGGGTCGGTCGAAGATATTATAATCAGAAACAAAAAAGTTTGTGGGGTTGTGCTTCAAGAAAATACCAATATTTCATGTGAAAACCTAGTTCTAACAACTGGAACTTTTTTAAGAGGTGTAATTAGGGTCGGTTCATCAAAACAAAAAGCAGGAAGGGTTGGAGACAAACCATCAATAAAGCTAGCCCAGACTATTGAAAGGCTAAAGTTTTCAATAGGCAGATTAAAAACAGGAACACCCCCAAGAATATTAAAAAAATCTATAAATTTCAATTATTTAGATGAACAGCTACCTG
>MDSW01022200.1_pt1 | contig 11291 bp, 9 predicted proteins | sample 811171 | NCBI WGS metagenome assembly MDSW01 (sample SAMN05326641, study PRJNA326480) | marine metagenome | isolation source: seawater | place: Atlantic Ocean: North West | collected 2012
AGAGGATCCAGATTGGAGTCCTGAAGACGTAAGGTATTCAGTTATCAGATATTATGCTTCAGATATTCAGAATGCTTATGGACCTCATACTGCTGATCCAAGGACAGGAGAAATTCTAGAGAGTGATATAGGATGGTATCATAATGTAATGAACCTTTTACGAAATTGGTATCTAATTCAAACTTCTGCAGTAAATGAGCAGTCAAGGGGAGTAAAATTTGAAGATGAAGTTATGGGTCAACTAATAAGGTTTGTTTCTGCTCATGAAGTTGGACACACAATCGGATTACCTCATAATATGGGATCAAGCTTTGCTTATTCTGTTGATAGTCTTAGATCGCCTTCTTTTACCTCTTCTCATGGAGTAGCACCTTCTATCATGGATTATGCAAGATTTAATTATGTTGCTCAGCCCGGTGATGGTGTAAAAAATTTTTATCCCATGGTAGGTGAATATGATATTTGGTCTATTAAGTGGGGATATTCTTATTTTAATAATCTAGATTCGAAATCAGAGAAAGAAACTCTTAATAAATGGATAAAAGATAAGTCATCAAATTATGATTACTGGTTTGGATATTCAAATGGAATAGACCCCAGGTCTCAAACAGAATCTATAGGAAGTGATAATATGGATGCGAGTTATTATGGGATTCTAAACCTTAAGAGAATTGTCCCTAATTTAATAGATTGGACCTACGAAGAAGGAAAAAATTATGATGATTTAAAGGAACTTTATTTAAATGTTTTTTCTCAATTTAGAAGATATATTGGTCATGTTTCTACAAATGTTGGAGGTATTTATGAAGACTTAAAAAGTAATGACCAAAAAGGAAAAGTATATTCTCATGTTTCAAAAACTACTCAAAGGAAAGCAATTAAGTTTTTAAATGATCATGTTTTTATTTCATTAGATTGGTTAGTAGAAGAGAATGTATTGGATAAAATAGAAAATGTCGGTGCGCTTGAGAGGGTTAGATCTGCACAAAATTATGCATTAAGTAGATTATTTGATTATTCTAGACTTGCTAGAATGTTAGAAAATCAAGCAATCAATGGAAATGATGCATATTCTATTAATGATATGATTGAAGATTTGAATTTAAGTTTATGGGGTAATATGTCAGATACTAGCCCAATAAAATTTTATAGAAGAAATCTCCAAAAAACATATATTAATAAATTATTAGACATTATGAAAAATGATAAAACACAGTCATCATACTATAAAAGATTTGGAACAAATATAGATTTTCAATCATCTGATATTAGATCAATAGTACTTGGTGAAATTATAAGTTTAGATAAAAAAATAAAAATAAAAATTAAGAAGACAAATGATGATTCTTCTATAAATCATCTTAAGTACATAAAGACATTGATAGCTGAATATAATAAAGATTAGTTAAGAAAAGATTTTAAATTTCTTATCTCATTTTCTTTTAAACTTCTCCATTTTCCTCTTGGTAAATCTTTTTTTGTTAATGGTCCAATCATGACCCTATCTAACTTAATTATTTTAAGATTTATCTTTTTGAAAATCTTTTTGAAAATCTTATTTTCATCACTATTTATTTCAACCCCAACCTCATTATCATTCTCTAATTTTTTTACCTTTTCTATTGATATTTTTTTATTATCAATAGCAAGTCCAGATTTTATTGTTTCTATATCATTTTTACTAATAGCTTTATCTAATATAATACTATAAATTTTTTTTAATTTAAGTGAAGTGGATATCAATTTTTCTAATAGTTTATTATCGTTAGTTAATAATAAAAGACCTGACATATCATCATCTAAATCTCCAACTGGAAATAACTTTTCTTCAATTTTTTTTAATAAGTTAAAAATTGTTTTCCCTTTCATATTACTTTTAATAGAAAACCCTTTAGGCTTATTTAGTAAAATATATTGTTTTTTTTCTGGAATAATTGATATTCCATCAACTGTAACTAAATCATTTAAACTAATCATTAAACCTAATTTAGAACACCTTTTCCCATTTATCTTAACCTTTCCTTTTGTTATAAGATTATCAGCCTGCTTACGGGAACAGAATCCTGAAAGTGCAATGAATTTATTAATTCGGATTGATTTTATATTAGATTTCTTCTTCATCACCTATAGAATTCTCCTCTTTTTGGAAATCTTTTATTGTAGGTAATTGTTCAAGACTATTTATTCCAAAATAATCCATAAACTTTTCACTGGTTGAGTATATGAGTGGCCTACCAACTTTATCGGATTTACCCTCTATTCTTATCAATTCTTTATCTAATAATTTTTGAATTGTATAGTCACAGTTTACTCCTCTTATTTTTTCAATTTCAGATTTTGTGACAGGTTGTTTATATGCTATTATTGATAGCGTCTCTAGTGCAGATATTGAAAGACGTCTTTTAGATTGTTGTTTAAGAAAAATTTCGTTTAATCGAGAATAATCTTTTTTAGTTAAGAATTGATACCCACCACCTGATTCAATTATCTCAAAAGAAAAATCATCACTTTTAAATTTATTAATTAACACCTTAATACTTTCGGATATTCTCTTTTCAGAAAAATTCGATTTTTCACTTTCTGAAAAGGTTTTAATTATATCACTAAGTTTAATAGGCTTTGGTGAACAAAAAATTAATGATTCAATTTTTGATTCTAATGAACTCAATTTTAACCTCTATTTAATTTTGCCTCTATAGATTGTGTAGCGTGAGGAACGGCTCTTAATCTTTTTTTATCAATTAAATTACCAGTGTCTTTACATATCCCATATGTTCCACTTTTTATTCTAATTAGAGCTTTTTCTAAGTTTGTTATAAACTTTTGTTGTCTTCCAGCAAGTTGACTCAAACTTTCTTTTTCCATTGTATCAGCTCCATCTTCTAAAGTTTTGAGTGCACCTTGAGTAGAATCTGTCCCTGAAAGACTGCTTCTTTGTAAAGATTCTCTAATGAAGTCAAGTTCCTTTTGTGCATTTTTCATTTTTTCTAAAATCAGCTTTTCAAACTCTTTTAATTCTGAAGCAGTGTATTTTGTTTTTAATTTCTTAGCCATATTCTTCAATTTAAAGTTTTCTTTTAATCTCTTTTATTTCAAATGATTCTATCACATCTCCAACTTTAATGTCATTAAAGTCTTCGATACTTATACCACATTCATATCCATTTTTTACTTCATTTGCATCTTCCTTAAACCTTTTTAACTGTTTTATTTTTCCTGTGAATATAACAATTCCATCTCTAATCAACCTAATTTTATTTTTTCTTATAATACTTCCATTAGTAACATAACAACCAGCAATTGTTCCAATCTTTGATATTTTGTATACTTCCCTCACATCTACATTACCTACAATCTTTTCTTCTTCTGTTGGTTCTAACATTCCTTCCATTGCACTTTTCATTTCACTAATTGCCTCATAAATAATAGAGTACATTCTTATATCTATCCCTTCCTTCTCAGCTAAAGTTCTTGCGCTAACAGATGGCCTTACTTGAAACCCTATAATTATTGCATCTGATGCAGATGCAAGTAATACATCTGATTCTGTAATTTGACCTACACCTCTATGAATAATATTAACGGATATTTCATCAGTTGATAATTTTTCCATTGAATCAGAAAGGGCTTCTATGGATCCATCAACATCACCCTTAAGAACAATATTTAATTCTTTAAAACTTCCAAGAGCCAATCTTCTCCCAATCTCATCAAGAGTAACGTGTTTTTTAGTTCTTAATTTTTGTTCTCTAATTAATTGCTCTCTTTTTGTTGCTAAGTCTCTAGCTTCTTTATCTGTATTGAACACATTAAATTTATCTCCTGCCTGTGGAGCACCATTAAGACCGAGCATTAATATAGGTGTGGAAGGCCCTACACTATCCTTTTCTTTCCCTCTGTGGTCAAACAAAGCTTTTACTTTTCCATGTTGTGCACCTGCAAGAACTATATCTCCCTTCTGAAGTGTTCCTCCTTGAACCATTATTGTTGTTAAATATCCTCTACCTTTATCCAACTCAGACTCAACAACAGTACCTACCGCCTTTTTATTTTCATTTGCTTTTAGCTCTAATAATTCTGCTTCTAATAAAACTTTTTCTAATAATTCATCAATTCCTTTACCGGTTTTTGCAGAGACTTCTTGACATTGGTATTTACCTCCCCAATCTTCAACTAAGATATTATTATTAGATAAATCTTCTTTTACTTTATTGACATTTGCATTAGGGGTATCAATCTTATTTATTGCAAATACTATAGGAACATTAGCAACTTTGCTATGATTGATAGCTTCTTTGGTTTGAGGCATTACAGTTGAGTCTGCAGCTATTACAATAATTACAATATCAGTAATTTTAGCACCTCTAGCTCTCATTGCAGTGAAAGCTTCGTGTCCTGGGGTATCTAAAAAAGCGATTTTTTGTCCACTCTTTGTCTCAACATCATATGCACCTATATGTTGAGTAATCCCACCAGCTTCTCCTTCGGTTACTCTAGACTTTCTTATATAATCTAATAAAGATGTTTTTCCGTGATCTACATGACCCATAATTGTAACAATAGGGGCACGTGGAGATAATTCTTCTTCTTTATCTTCTTCCTCTACTACTTCAATTTCTTCATCATCCGATGTTGTAAACTCTACTTTAAATCCAAATTCTTCTGCAATTATGCTTATGGTTTCAGCATCTAATCTCTGGTTTATTGAAACGAACATTCCAATTTCAAGGTATTTAGATATTACATCATTTACAGTAACATCCATAAGCTTTGCTAAGTCATTGGCAGAGATATATTCAGTAACCTTTAAAGTTTTTGAGTCTTCTTCTTGTTTTATTTTTTCTTCTTCAATAGCTTCTGCGTGTTGACTTCTCTTCTCCTTTCTATATTTTGATCTTTTAGTTTCAGAGTCTTTTGTTCCGCTAAGTTTAGCTAGTGTTGATTTAATTTTATTTTGGATCTCTTTGTTTTTTTTATCAATATCTTCTTTACTTTCAGGTGGGTTTTGAGACCCAAATTTCTGATTTTTTTTATTTGAAATTATTCTTTTCCTAGGTCTCCTTTTTTTCTTTGATTGATCTGATGAAGCTACTCGCTTTTTACTATTATCATCAAGCTTTATTTTCTTTATAATTTTTATTCCTCCAGTTTCTTTCTTTTCTGGTTCTTTTTCTTTTTTCTCTTTTTCTTTTTTCTCTTTTTCTTTTTTCTCTTCCTCTTTTTTCTCTTCCTCTTTTTTTGACTCATTTATAAAATTTGCTTTTTCTTCAATACCTATTTTAATATTAGAGGCTACCTTTTTTTCAACTGCAGAATCCTCAAAAGCATTTTCTAGAATTTTAAATAAGTCATGACTAATTTTTGTATTAGGATTAGAATCAACTTCATATCCTTTTTCATGAAGAAAACTAATTATGGTATTTCTACCTACATTTAGCTTTCTTGCTATCTGCCCTAACCTTAATTGTTTAGTCTCACTCATAAATTATTCAAATTCCTTTTTTAATGTTTTAACCACTGCATCTATAGTATTTTCTTCTAGATCAGCTCTTTTAATTAAATCTTCTTTTTCAATACTTAGCACAGCCTTTGCTGTATCTAATCCAATTCTTTTAAGTTCATCAATTATCCAACCCTCAATCTCATCGGAAAATTCTTCAAGATCTACATCTTCCTCTTGACTTTCATCAAGTTCTCTAAACACATCAATTTCTAATTCTAAAAGTCTACTTGCTAACTTAATATTTTGTCCACCTTTACCTATAGCTAAAGAGACCTGATCTGGTTTTAAATAAACTGATACTGTTTTTTCTTCATTATCGATTTGCATATTTGTAATCTTAGCAGGGCTTAGAGCTCTTGTAATATAAAGTTCTTGATTATCAGTATAATTTATTACATCTATATTTTCATTTTGAAGTTCTCTTACTATAGAATGAATTCGAGAACCATTCATTCCAACACAAGCTCCTACGGGATCTATTCTATCATCGTATGATTCAACACAAATTTTAGCTCTTTCCCCTGGCTCTCTCACTACTTTTTTAATGGTAATTAGACCATCACTTATCTCAGGCACCTCATTTTCAAAAAGTTTTTCAAGAAATAATGGACTGGTTCTTGATAAAGTAATTTTAGGGTTTCCTCTAAACATTTCTACACTAGAAACTACACCCCTGAGCGTATCGCCTTTTCTGTACTTGTCCTTGTAAATTTGTTCAGACCTGGGTAATGATATTTCGTTTCCTTCTCCGTCGACAAGTAAAACTTCTCTACTTAAAACCTGATAAATTTCACCGGTAATTATTTCTCCTACAAGCTCATCATATTTGCTTATAATTATTTCTTTTTCTAAATCTTTTACTCTCTGAATCAATGTTTGTTTAGCCAATATAACAGCTCTTCTCCCAAAATCTTCAATTTTAATTTCTTCAGCAACTTCATCTCCGACTTCGAAGTCTTTTTCTATGTTTTTAGCATCGGAAAGTTTGATTTTGTCAAAATCCCAAATATCTTCTGAGTTATCATCTACAATTTCTCTAAACCTCATAATCTCGAGGTCACCTTTGTCAGCATTGATAACAATATCAAAATTTTCATCGTGTTCAAATTTCTTTTTAATCATTGCCCTAAAAACATCTTGTAAAATTCTGATCATAGTTGGTCGATCAACGTTCTTTTGTTTAGCAAAATCTGTAAATGAGTTAATAAGTACTTTAGTGTCCATAATATTTTTTCAAAAAAAATGGGGACAAATGTCCCCGCTTCCAATTAAATTAGTACGCAAACTTAACTTTTTTTATATAGAAGACAAACTTTGCTACAAAAAATGCAAAATAATAAGGTATGAATAACTCACTAAAATTATTTAATTCTTTAGGTAAAAAAAAAGAATCATTTATCACTAATGAGAAGGGTAAGGTTTCAATGTATGTTTGTGGGCCTACCGTATATGATTTGCTCCATATTGGAAACTTTAGAGGCCCTATTTTTTTTAATTTTTTAAGGAATTGGCTTGAACATTTAGGGGATGAAGTAAATTATATTTATAACTATACTGATATAGATGATAAAATAATTAATAAATCAAAACAAGAAAAAAAGACTACAAAAGAAATATCCGAAAAATATATTAAAGAATTTGAGAGAGATTATAAATCTCTAAAAATTAAAAACCCTTCATTTTCACCTAGATGTACTGACCATATAGAAGACATTGTTTCTTTTATTACCGATTTAATTGATAAGGGTTTTGCATATCCTTCTAAGGGATCTGTTTTTTTTTCAATCGATAAGTTTAAAGGTTACGGAAAACTATCAGGAAAAAATACGACAGATTTGTTAGCTGGTCATAGGGTAAAAGTAAACGATGATAAAAATAATCCACTTGATTTTGTACTTTGGAAACCATCTTTTGATGATGATCCTGGTTGGGATTCACCATGGGGCTTTGGAAGACCTGGTTGGCACATTGAATGCTCTGCTATGTCTAAAAAAATTCTTGGATCAAAAATTGACATCCATGGAGGGGGAGTAGACCTTTTATTTCCTCACCATGAAAATGAAATAGCCCAATCAGAGTGTTGTAGTTCAACAACTTTTGCTAACTTTTGGGTTCATAATAATTTGATAAATTTTGATAATCAAAAGATGTCAAAGTCAATTGGTAATATTATTAAAGGAAGAGATTTTATTAATGAATACAATCCGGAAATATTTAAGTTTTTAATACTCAGTGTCCATTATAGATCAATATTAAATTTTAATAAAAAATTAATTAATCAAACTATAGTTAACCTCATTAAAATTTATTCTGCTTTAAGTTTAGCAGAAAGAATATCTAATTCTAAAGTTGAAATTATAAAATCAAAAGAATATAAAAATGATTTTGATGTTTATTCTAAAAAAGTTTCTGATTTTATAAACAATGACTTTAATACTCCTGGTTTTTTCTCAATTATTTTTGAGATCATTAGAAAATTTAATCTAGTGGGAGTAAATAAAAAGGTAACAGGAGAATTAAAATATTTTTCTATATCTATTTTAGATTTTTTTAAAAAGTATGGGGGATTATTAGGGTTGTTTCAAGAACCTAAATCTAGTTTTCTTGAAGATTTAAATCTTTTAATTTTAAATTCTAGGAAAATTAATTTAGAAGATATTGAAAAAGCAATTATAAAAAGAGATAAGGCTAGAAAAGAGAAAGATTATAATTTATCTGATGAAATTAGAGATAGTCTTGCTAATGAAGGAATTGATTTAAATGATAACCCAGATGGTTCTACAGGATGGTCAGTTCAAGTTTAGTCTAAACCTCTTCAGCAACTACTTCTTCAACTTCTGGAACAAATCTTTTAAGAAGCTTTTCAATTCCAGATTTTAGTGTAATCATTGAAGAAGGACATCCACTACATGCTCCTTGAAGAGACACCTTTACTTTGCCTTTCACAAAAGATTCAAACTGAATTGCACCACCATCTTGTTCTACAGCAGGTTTAATATATTCATCTAAAATTTCAATTATTTTTTTATCAATTTTTTTATTTGGTGATAATTTTTTTTTCTTTTGAGGTTTAAGTTCAACTATGTTTTTCCCGTCTTCAATATATTTTTTAATAAAGTTTCTTAACTCTAATTTTATATTATCCCAGTGAATTTGATTATTTTTTGTTATTGTTATAAAATTACTCATTATAAAAACCCTATCAACATAATCAAATTCAAATAATTTTTTTGCAATTGGAGAATCTGTAGTACTCTCTATGTCAGGATAATCTTTGACTACACCTTCATCAACAAGCATTTTATCAGTTACAAACTTGAGTGAGTTTGGATTTGGATTAGCTTCTAAATATATATTAATATTATTCATCTTCTTTAAATTTAACTATTTCTCCTTCACTAGACGCAACTATACTAGCTACGGTTGCATCTCCGGTTACATTTACAACAGTTCTTAGCATATCAAGAGGCCTGTCAATTGCAATAATTAAGGCAAGGCCTTGTGGATCAATCCCAATTGCTCCCAAAACTATAACTAACATAATTAGTCCAGCACCAGGTACTGCTGCTGCCCCAATTGATGAAAGAGTAGCTGTTAGAACAATCGCAAGTTGGTCTACAAGTGTTAAATCTTGACCAAAAGCTTGCGCAATAAATACTGCTGAAATTGCCTGATGAATACTTGTCCCGTCCATGTTGATTGTTGCACCAAGAGGACAAACGAAACTAGTAACTTCATCGGAAACATTTAAGTTTTTTTCTACTCTTTTCATTGTTAATGGTAAAGTTGCGGCACTCGAGCTAGTGGAAAATGCTAACATTTGAGCTGGAAATATTGCTTTTAAAAATTTTCTAAATGTTATTCCAGTAATTGAATAGATAATAAAAGGATAGAAAATAAAAACCATAAAGGCTAGTCCTATAATTACAGTTAGTGCATAATAGAGTAGAGGAGTAAGGGTAGTGATTATATTATTTGGGTCATCACCTGCTAAATCTACTATCAAACCAGCAAGTAATGCAAAAACACCAATAGGCGCATACTCCATAATTATTTCAACTATCTTAATTATTATCTCATTTAAACCATCAAATGCTTTTTTTATTGGACCAGTTTTATCTGGAGAGGATAGAACTAAGGCTATTCCAAATAAAACAGCGAAGAAAATAATTTGAAGCATGTTTTTATTATTGCTAGCAGAGTAAAAAAAGTTATCGGGAACTACATCTATCATCATTTGAAGAGGTCCAGAGTTTTCTACCCCTTTTGCGCTTGAAATTTTCATTGAAGCATCAGAGGCATATTTTTCTTTTAGTTCAATAGTTTTTTCTTCAGGAAAATATTCTCCTGGCTGAAGTGTATTTGCTAGAATTAGTGCTAAAACAATTGCTGAAATAGTAGTCATAATATAAATTCCAAATGTTTTGCCTCCAATTCTTGAAAGCTTAGCAGTATCTCTTAAGTTTGATATTCCAGAAATTAGAGAAACTAAAATTAGAGGAACAGCAACTAACTTTAACATTTTTACAAATATTGTCCCGAACGGCATAACCCAATTTGAAATAAACTCTCCAATGCCAATGAATACAGATACTATTCCTAGAATTAAACCAAGAACTAAACCTAGAATTATTTTTGAATGTAAGGCCATATAATTTATTTTTTACTTTGTAAATATAAATCAACTAAAACATTTGCAGTCATTGATTCAACAATTGGCACAGCCCTTGGAACTACACAAGGGTCATGTCTACCCTTGCCTTTAACAATGGTATTCTTATTATTACTATCAATACTTTTTTGATCTTTCATAATCGTTGACACAGGTTTGAATGCTACATTAAAGTATATGTCCTCTCCATTACTAATCCCCCCTTGTATTCCTCCTGAATTATTTGATTTAGTAGTTATTGTATCATCTTGTATTTGAAATTCATCATTATGCTCAGAACCAAACATTTCAACACCTTTGAAACCACTTCCATATTCAAAACCCTTGACTGCATTTATTGATAGCATTGCCATGCCTAATTCTGCATGTAATTTTTTGAAAATTGGCTCACCGATTCCTACAGGGCACCCTCTAATTATACATGAAATTACTCCCCCTACAGTGTCTTTATTTTTTCTTACATCATCTATCACAGATATAAACTTTTCAGCAAATTTTTTATCTGGACACCTCACAATATTATTTTCAGTTTTATCTAAATCTAATTCTTTATAAGATTTATTTAGCTCTATCTTTCCCACTTTTGAAACATATGCGTTAATCTCTACTTTCATTTTTCTAAGTATCTTTTTTGAAATAGCTCCTGCGGCAACCCAGTTTGCAGTCTCTCTTGCTGAGCTTCTTCCTCCACCCCTGTGATCTCTATTTTTATATTTTTTGTGATATGTAAAGTCTGCATGAGACGGCCTGAATGATGTTGAAATATGATCGTAGTCACTACTTTTTTGATCTTTATTTTTTATTAATAAACTAATTGGTGAGCCTGTTGTCATCCCATTAAAAACACCTGATAAAATTTCTACATTATCATTTTCTTTTCTTTGGGTAGTGATCTTTGATTGACCGGGTTTTCTTCTATCAAGTTCTTTCTGAATATCTTCTTCATTTATTTCAATTCCAGAAGGGCACCCGTCAATTATTACACCAATGGCTTTACCATGTGATTCTCCATAAGTGGCTATCTTAAATATCTTTCCAAATGAATTACTCATATTTTTTTCTTAATAGAAATAAGCTGAATATAATAATTAAAGTTAAAGTAATAATATTTAGAAT
>MDSW01099685.1_pt1 | contig 11291 bp, 10 predicted proteins | sample 811171 | NCBI WGS metagenome assembly MDSW01 (sample SAMN05326641, study PRJNA326480) | marine metagenome | isolation source: seawater | place: Atlantic Ocean: North West | collected 2012
AGATGCGTCCAAAGAAGCAATTGAATCGGTGCTAAATATGCGTGCTCGGATAGACAAGCTGCTAATAAAGGACGCAAAGCTGAGAACATTTATAGCTCAGGACGAAGGCAGGGATGATATGGTGGCCCACGTTTATGATATAACCTATGGGACAGTAGTTCGCGGAAAGGATAATGTAATTGTGATTGATGATTCGATCGTGAGGGGAACTACTTTGAAGCAAAGTGTTGTTCGAATTTTGGATCGACTTGGTCCGAAGAACATTGTTATCGCATCTTCAGCTCCGCAAATCAGATATCCTGACTGTTATGGGATTGATATGGCGAAAATGGGAGACTTCATTGCATTTCAAGCGGCTGTAGAGCTTTTGAGAGAGCGGAACCTGGATTTTGTTCTTGATGAGACGTATGACCTTTGTAAAGCTCAGGAAAACCTGCCGAAGGAGGAGATCGTTAATCATGTTAAAAAAGTATACGAGCGTTTTTCCGACGAAGAGATATCAGATAAAATATCAGAATTGCTTACTCCGACCAATTTGAAAAGTAAGCTAAAAATAATATATCTCTCTGTAGAAGATTTACATAAAGCGTGCCCTGGGCATACTGGCGACTGGTATTTCACCGGAGATTATCCAACCCCCGGAGGAAATAAAGTAGTAAATAAGGCATTCATCAATTACATGGAAGGTAAAAACGTCAGAGCCTACTAATTACAAGAGATTCAAAATAGAATTGCCACGTTAGAATTCATCAGCGTTTCTTATACAAGGGAACAGTAGAGCATGGTTCTCCAAACATGATAGATCGTGCAACAGGTTGTAATTTATTCATTAGCTCAACATAAACCGACTCATCTATTTCTAAGTTTGCACATCCTTTTACGATGATTCTGCCGTTCTCATAAACCGAAGGATCAAGCTGTTCAATTACTTCCTTCATGATGAGGTTATTCAAATCTTTGGTTCTGCCGAAGATCACTCGATCAGCACACTCATTCAGATATTTTGTAACAAGCATATATGCCCAAGTGGGTACAATTGCGTCAACAGAACAAAATAGCGCTACGTGCTTATTTGAATATGATTTCCAGTCTGTCTCCTTAAGTTTCGTCCGAAACACCTTTTCTTTTAAGGCAATTCCTTCCCACAGATCGTTCGCTAGGTCATACTCAGCAACAAGTACATCCGATGGCCAATGCTTGGACAAATCCAGCTGAATTAAACCGCTTTGCTCGACTCTATTTACAATTTCATCACTCATTCTATTCTTGATCTACCAGCGTCGAGTATACTCTCAACCCCTGTTTGTTATCCGATTCTTCGATACGATCCAAGTGAACATGATTGCCTTTTGAATAATCGTTCTTTAGGGCGCCATTATGTAATTGCTCGTAGGTATCAACAGAGATTTTAGTTCTTGAATTTAACGTGGTGAATAGGGGCGAAGAGATTATCTTGTTTTTCCAGCCGGGCTGAACAATTCCTTCGAAAACTTTGGATTTTGAACCACTACCATAGCTAAAGAAGCCCACCTTGTGCTCAGTAAGCTCTATTCCATTGTCATACGATTCAGACAAAAGACTATGCAGCGACATGAAAATGGATGCAGTGTACATATTTCCGATTTCAGCAGAAGCTTTTTCACTTGCTTTTAATTTTGCGTTTACAAAAGTTTTAAAGCAGGTGGACTTTGAAGCAGCTTTCATCCAAGCCTTTTTGTCGTCATATTCAGGCTGTGACCCTATCTCAGCAATTAGCTCAAACAACTTGTTGTTTTCTTCGATCCAGGCCAACCAGTTTTTTACAATCATGCGCCTAGCTTGATACGCATAGGGCAAATGGAAAACAAGGTGATCCCAGTCCTGTAAAACATTCAGATTTCTTTGACTTTTGAAATGCTGAAGGGCCTCTTCATTTCTAGATTGATAGCAAATATTTGAGTATGGCCCATCAAAGACAGGTTCTTCTTTGAACAATTCGATCCTATGGTTAGGATTAGACCAAAACTCAAGTTGAGTTGTTTTCATGAAAGAGGAAATGGTACTTTCGTCAAAATCAACTTTCATTTCGGTCAATGTCTCTTTTAACAATTCAAGTTTGTTGAAACTTCTTCTGGGCTTAAAAAAGTCGCCTTCACTTTTCGTTGCAACCCCCCACGTGTCAGAGAAAGCGATGATTTCCGGATTTTCCTTTATCAGCATAGCTACTGCACCTGCTCCTTGCGTGTATTCTCCGGTTGAATGCAGCTCATATTTCGCGATATCCGATGCGATCACGATCGCTTGCCGGTTCTCGCCAGCTTTAATCCAGTCTATGCTGTTATGTAACGCATCTACTCCACCTACACAGGCGAATGTCATATCCAGCACATCGCAATTTTTGAACACCCGATCGCCAAATCTATTTTTAAGTTTTTGTTCTGCCGCTTCTACCGCATAGGTTGAAGTTGGTTTTGCTGCATCAAGAGCACTTTCGGTACCCATGTAAATTCTAGAGATACTTCTTGGGTCAATGTTGTTTTGCTCAATCAGCGAAATAAGCGCATTTGCTGCAAAAGATGCAGCATCTTCACTTTTGTCTGCAACGGCCATGTTGTGCAGTCCAAGCCCTAAATTGAGTTTTTCGTAAGGAATGTTTCTCTTTTGGGCCAATTCCTTTATAGGCAGATACAGCGAGGGGACGTAAAATGAGATTGCGTCAATTCCTATTTTTTTCGATTTCATATTATGGTGGCATTTAACGTTTATTACAACATCCCCAGCTCCAATTTAGCTTCCTCACTCATCATATCTTTATCCCATGGAGGATCAAATACAATGTCAACTTTCGCCGCCTTCACCTCGGGGATAGCAGCTACAGTGTCTTCAACTTCTTTTGGCAAACTTTCAGCTACTGGGCAATTCGGAGAGGTAAGTGTCATATCAATGGAGACATTGTTTTCGGGATCAATTTTCACTTCATAAATAAGACCCAACTCAAAAATGTCCACCGGAATTTCAGGGTCGTAAATGCTTTTTAATGCAGTTACAATAGTGTCTTCCAATTCCCGTTTGTCCATTTGTTCCATTTAATTATACGTTCGAAAAAGCAAAGGCAAAATTTTTCATTTGTTTAACCATACTGACAAGTCCATTTGAACGAGTTGGCGATAAATGATCTGTTAATCCAATTTCCTTGACGAACCGGAGATCAGCACTTAAAATATCTTCAGGGTTCTGAAAAGACAAAACGCGAATCAATAATGAGATTATTCCTTTTGTTATGATTGCGTCGGAGTTTGCCGTAAAAATGATCTTTCCTTCCTTTTGCTCTGCATGGAGCCATACCCTTGATTGACACCCAGGGATTAAGTTTTCTTCTGTTTGGTAGGTGGAGTCTATAACTGGCATATCATTTCCGAGCTCAATAATGTATTCGTACTTCTCCATCCAGTCGCCAAACATGGAGAATTCGCTAATGATCTCATTTTCGATTTCCTCAATGGTCATATTTCAAGCATTGATTTAGCCTTAATAATTCCTTTCCTCAGGGCTTCGATGTCTTCCATATTATTATAAAATGCAAAAGAGGCCCTTATTGTTCCCGGAATCCCAAAGAAATCCATGACGGGTTGTGTACAATGATGACCTGTGCGAACCGCAATACCAAGCTGATCGAGTATTGTGCCGACATCGAAGGGGTGAAGCCCGTCAATGGTAAATGAGATGACAGATTCCTTTTTTGCGGCCTGACCAATTATTCGGACTCCCTCAATAGAATTGAGCATTCCGGTCGCCGCAATCTTCAATTTTTCTTCCTGTTCTTGAATGAAATCGAAGCCAATTTGTTGTATGTATTCAATGGCCTTTGCCAGTCCAATGCCACCTGCTATATTCGGCGTTCCAGCTTCGAATTTATGAGGGATTTCATTGAAAGTAGTCTTTTCGAATGAAACGGACTTGATCATATCGCCTCCACCTTTGTAAGGGGGCATGTCATTCAGAATGGTCTCTTTTCCATAGAGCACCCCAATCCCCGTTGGACCAAATAGTTTGTGTCCGGAAAAAACGTAAAAATCTGCGTCAAGATCCACTACACTAATGGGCCCGTGAGACACACTTTGAGCCCCATCAATAAGAACCAGAGCACCTAAGCTGTGGGCTCGATCAATAATCCTTTCAATATCGTTAACGGTACCAAGAGAATTCGAAACGTGTGAAACGGCAACTAATTTCGTTTTGAGATTGATGAACTCATCGAGTTGGTTTAAGATAAGCTCTCCGTTTTCGTCCATTGGAATGACCTTTAGTACGGCTTCTCGCTCCTCACAGATCATTTGCCAGGGCACAATGTTACTATGATGTTCCATTGCAGAGATCACTATCTCGTCTCCGGCCTTCACGTTAGCTCGGCCCCAAGCAGACGCTACCAGATTGATCCCTTCGGTAGTTCCGGAAGTGATGATCACTTCCTCCTTTTTTGCGGCACCGATAAATTTTTGGATGACTTCCCGAGCCTGCTCGAACTCGTTTGTGGCCATCTGACTCAGTGTGTGTACCCCTCTATGGATATTGCTATTGTACTCTTTGTAATAATTGGCAATTGCATCAACTACGATTTTTGGTTTCTGCGTTGTCGCTCCATTGTCCAGATACACTAGATTTTTTCCATTTACTTTTTGACTGAGCAGTGGAAAATCAAATCGTATTTGGTCAACATTCATAGCTATAGCTTCCAATCAAATCTTGTTTTTAGTAGAGTGTTGATGTGAGTTCTTACCGGTTGGTTTTTGACATGTTGAAGTACATCTTCGGCGAAAGCACTGACCATTAGGTTTTTGGCGTTTTTTTCACCTACACCTCTGGTTCTTAAGTAGAAAATTGCGTCATTGTCAAACTGTCCGGTAGTTGAACCGTGGCTGCATTTCACATCATCTGCGTAAATTTCAAGTTCGGGCTTCGCATTCATGTTGGCTTCGTCAGACAGTATTACGTTGTTGTTCTGCTGGAATGCTTCTATTTTTTGTGCGTCTTCCCGGACAAAGACCTTTCCATTAAAAACACCTGTCGCAGCATCATCGAGTATCCCTTTATAAAGCTCCGATGAAGTGCAATGTGGCTTTTTGTGGTCCACCTTAGTGTGATTGTCCACGTGCTGGTTTCCTTTTAGATAATAGAGACCGTTCAAACTCGTTTCACAGTTGCTCCCATCTACAACAATGTTTAGTCCATTTCGAACCATACCGCCATTCACAGTGATCGTGTTGATTGAAAAAGAAGAGTCTTGTTCTTGATACACATACTCTGAATTGATCTGCCAGTGCTCTTCCGATTCGCTTTGAATTTTATCGAGGTGCAATTTAGCGTTGCGCTTAACAATTATTTCAGAAACAATATTACTGAAAGCAAATCCATGCTCGGAAGAGTAGTAGCCTTCAACCAGCTGTAGCTCTGACCCGGGCTCCAACACAACAAGTTTTCTAATTTGTGCAAACGTATTCTTGCCATCAACCAAGTGAATGATTTCCACAGGTTTGTCGATGATTGCACCGCTAGAAACGTGGATGTATAGCCCTCCGTGTTCGTAGGCAAGATTGATGGTTGTGAAAATTTCTTCTTCATTCGCTTGACTATTCAGCAAAACATCGTTTTCAGTCAACCGCCGTATTGAAATCGAGGAATTATCTTCCAGATCAGAATGGGTCAGATTGCCATTGGTAAAGATCACTTTATAGGAATCCAGCTGTTGGATTGAAAACACCTCCGCATCAAGCAATGCTTCTCCTTTGGTCAGATTGGAATTGATTAGCTTGCTTACCCGGGTGTATTTCCATTCTTCCGTTTTTCTTGTCGGAAAATCCAATCCATTCAATTTATTCATTGCAGTGGTGGAATGAACCGAGCTTCCGGCAGATATGCCGGAAAGAAACTTCTCTTTTTTTGATTCAGCTGCACTCATAATTTACACTGTGGGTTTTTCTTTGATCCAATCGTATCCCTTCTCTTCTAGTTCCAACGCTAATTCTTTTGATCCTGACTTAACAATTTTCCCATCGTATAGTACATGGACAAAGTCTGGAACGATGTAGTCCAACAAGCGCTGGTAGTGTGTCACGATGATGGTAGCGTTCTCTTTTGATTTCAGAGAGTTTACCCCGTGAGAAACAATTTTCAGGGCATCAATGTCCAATCCTGAATCGGTTTCGTCCAATACAGCCAGCTTTGGCTCAAGCATCGCCATTTGGAAGATCTCATTTCGTTTTTTCTCACCACCTGAAAATCCCTCATTGACGGATCTGTTTTTGAGCTTGTCGTCTAGCTCAACCAATGCAGACTTTTCTTTTACCAAGCTCAAAAAGTCTTTCCCTGAAAGGGGTTCAAGACCGTGATGTGTTCGTTTTTCATTGATTGCCGCTCGGAGGAAGTTAATGTTGCTTACACCAGGGATTTCCACTGGGTATTGAAAGGCAAGAAAAACACCTTCTCTAGCTCTTTCTTCGGGCGCAAGATCTACGAGATCCTCACCATTAAATTCTATACTGCCTTCAGTTACTTCATAGTCCTCGCGTCCCGCAAGCACCATAGCCAACGTTGATTTCCCTGATCCATTGGGACCCATAATGGCATGAACCTCTCCGGCATTTACCTCTAAGTCAACGCCTTTTAATATTTCTTTGTCCTCAGTTGAGGCATGTAAATTCTTTATTTTTAACATAGTCATTTATCCTACTGATCCTTCTAATGATATCTCCAACAGTTTTTGCGCCTCTACGGCAAATTCCATTGGGAGTTTATTTAACACTTCTTTTGCATAGCCGTTTACAATGAGACTAATTGCTTTTTCTTCATCAATTCCACGTTGCAAGCAATAAAACAACTGATCTTCACCAATTTTTGATGTTGTTGCTTCATGTTCAATTTTGGCTGTGGAATTTTCACATTCGATATACGGAAATGTATGTGCTCCGCATCGGTCTGACATCAAAAGTGAGTCACACTGAGAAAAATTTCTTGCGCCCGAAGCACCTTTGCCAATTTTCACCAATCCCCTATAGGAGTTTTGGCTTTTTCCTGCGCTAATTCCTTTTGAAATAATCGTGCTTCGCGTATTTTTTCCGATATGCAGCATTTTTGTTCCTGTATCGGCCTGCTGAAAATTATTGGTTACAGCGACGGAATAGAATTCGCCACTTGAATTATCACCCTTCAATACACATGATGGGTATTTCCACGTTACTGCCGATCCGGTTTCAACCTGTGTCCAGGAAATTTTTGCATTCGTTTCACATAGCCCCCGCTTGGTCACGAAGTTGAATACCCCGCCGACTCCATCCTGATCGCCAGGATACCAATTTTGAACCGTGGAGTATTTTATTTCCGCGTCGTCCAATGCGATTAGCTCTACCACAGCAGCATGAAGCTGGTTTTCGTCTCGTTGCGGTGCAGTACAGCCTTCCAAATAGCTGCAATAACTTCCTTTGTCCGCAACAACCAATGTCCGTTCGAACTGACCTGTTCCTGATTCATTGATTCTAAAGTAAGTGGATAGCTCCATAGGACAACGAACACCTTTTGGAATGTAACAGAACGAGCCATCGCTAAACACGGCCGAATTGAGCGCCGCATAAAAATTATCTGTCATCGGAACAACCGTACCCAAATACTTCTTGATTAGCTCGGGGTGCTCTTTCACTGCTTCGCTGAAAGAGCAGAAGATAATGCCCAGCTCGGCCAATTTTTCTTTGAATGAAGTGGCTACAGATACAGAGTCCATGACAAAATCCACGGCTACGCCGGAAAGCCTTTTTTGCTCTTCAATTGAAATCCCTAGCTTATCCATCGTCTTCCTCAATTCAGGATCAACTTCGTCAAGGCTGTTCAGTACTTTTGGTTGTTTCGGCGCTGCGTAATAAGAGATCGCTTGGAAATCAGGCTTGTCATACTTTACATGTGCCCACTCAGGCTCTTCCATCTTTTCCCAGGTACGAAAGGCCCTTAGTCGATAGTCTAATAGCCAATCGGGTTCATTCTTTTTTTCAGAGATCAGCCGTACTACGTTTTCATTTAGTCCCGCAGAGATTTTATCCGACTCGATATCTGTTGTAAAACCAAACTCGTATTCTTTCCCTTTCAGGTCTTCCTTAAGATCATTTTCAGTATATGCCATGTGAATTGATTAAATTGAAAATGATTCTCCGCAACCGCAAGTTCGATCCGCATTCGGATTTTTAAACACGAACCCTTTACCGTTCAGGCCACCGGAGTAATCGAGTGTAGTCCCGACCAAATAAAGGAAGCTTTTCTTGTCGACGACAACTTTTAATCCGTTGTTTTCGAATTCCTTATCACTTTCCGAGAGTACGTTGTCAAAATCAAGCCTGTACATAAGCCCTGAACAACCCCCGCCTTCCACACCAACTCGTATGAACTGACCGGATTTGTTTGCTTCGGCCATCAGTTCCATGGCTTTGGCTTTTGCGCTATCTGTTACCGTAATCATAAAATCGTATTCTAGTGCTTACTTATACGCACATTATTTAGATTGATTATAAATAAGCGTTTAATTGTTTACAAAATTACCTAAAAAGTGCGTTTAACACAAGTATTCAACAGACTATTGTGATCCTTCTAATCAGAGGCCACAGCATAGTTGACTATCTTTGCGCACAATAATTTGATGGAATCAAGTGATTTAAGTATGGATTTGAGTTCCTTTAGAATATAACTTATGCAAGAAAAGACAACCAGAACAGAAGTGAAAGAGCTTGGCGAGTTTGGATTAATCAAGCACCTGACTAGCGGTATTGAAACTCAGAATGCATCAACCAAAAAAGGAATTGGGGATGATGGTGCTGTCTTGGACTATGGAGATAAGCAGGTGGTAGTGTCTACTGACTTGCTAATTGAAGGGGTTCACTTTGATATGGTTTTTAATCCATTAAAGCACCTTGGGTATAAAGCTGTGATAGTGAACCTGTCGGATATCTATGCGATGAATGCGCATCCAAAACAGGTAACGGTTAGCTTAGGACTGTCGTCCAAGTTTTCGGTAGAGGCGATCGAAGAGCTCTATGAAGGAATGGTCTTAGCGGGAAAGATATATGGAGTAGACATTGTGGGAGGAGATACGACAAGCTGTAATGCTGGTCTGGTAATATCGATCACAGCAATAGGCGAGGTGGAGCGAGATAAAGCTGTTTATCGAAATGGTGCGAAGGAGAAAGATTTACTGGTGGTTTCCGGAGACCTTGGAGCAGCATATATGGGCCTGCAGCTGCTGAACAGAGAGAAAGAGGTGTGGAAAGCAAACCCCAATATGCAGCCCGATCTGGATGGATATGATTATGTTCTTGAGCGGCAGCTTAAACCGGAAGCCCGGAAAGATGTAATTCGGGTACTTGATGAGCTGAATGTTTTACCAACTAGTATGATTGATATTTCGGATGGGTTGGCTTCCGAAATAAAACACTTGTGTGATCAGTCATCTCTGGGAATAGAATTGTATGAAGACAAGATTCCAATTGACCCTACAACCTATCAGCTTGCAAGAGATTTTGACCTTGACCCAACCCTCTGTGCCCTAAGTGGTGGTGAAGATTATGAGCTTTTGTTCTCTATATCAATGGCGGATTATGAGAAAATAAAATCGAATCAGGATTTAACCGTTATTGGTCATTTCACAGCACATTCCGCAGGGATGAATATGATTACAAAAAGTGGATCTTCAGTTGAGCTTAAAGCTCAGGGTTGGGATGGAATGAAGGGCAATGATTAGCTCGCCTTCTCTTTTTGTACAAGCTCATCTTTGAATGAACTATTGTTGATTTTACTCTTTGACCAAACGATGAAATCAAAATACTCAAATGCGGCTTTTTCAAAGGGATCAGAGCTTAAACCGACCAAGTCATCGTGTAGCTGTTGGTACAGATGAGTCGACTGATCTTCGGATCTGGACTTCAGTTTATCACCGATGAAGGCAAGCATGATCGTTTCAAATTGATAAGTTCGATTCCGTGTTTGCAGATAGCGCTGAGCCGATTTCAAAGCGTAAGGGATTAAACGTAAATTGTTTAATTCGAGGTGAATTAACAGGTTCAAGATCTGAGTAAAACAGAAAATATCCAGCGTTTGATCTATATCAGCGTTATTCAAAAGCTGATTGCTCCACTTTAGTGCTGAATTGTAATCTTCCTTGCAGAAATAAAGGATGCATATGTTGGCCTCAATGTAAGCCCTTCGAACGCCATTTATTTTGTTACCGTACAATCGAAAGCCCTCCTCGATTTGGGGCACAAGCTCAACCCCTTTTTCAAAGTCACCTGTTAAAGCATGCAAGGTAAGCTCAATACTGTATGTGGAAGAGAACAGCTTAATGTCCAGATCTTCGTTGCTATTTAATAGCAGCGTTTCAGGAAGAATTCTCAATTTTTCCAGGTATTCAAAAGATTCTTTGGTCTTATTCAGCTGACTGGAGACATAAATTATATTGGTAAGGGCGGAAAAGTAGATGTTTGGCTCTTCTTTGAATTCATCTTTGTTTCCCTCTATATGGCCAAGTAGCTTTTTTAAATGATCATAACACTGCTGGTAATCCCCTACGCCAAAAAAATAGGCGCTGTAAATATGGTGGTAGAGATATTTTGTTTCGAAGTAAAGTGCTCGATCCTCACTGCTGAGTAGTGTGTTGTCAATAATTTGCTTAAATCGTTCCAGCTCGTTGGCGCTTCTTACTCGCCCTTGCTGATTAAGAATTTGGAAAAGCCTGCTTTTAATATTCCAGAACTGGATGTGGTTTCCGATTTTGTCTAGTATGAGCTGGTCTTCCGTCACAATTTGAAGCAAATCGTCTTCATTTGTGTTTGTGTAATTGTCTTTTTCGATCAATAGCTTTTCCCACATAAATATTTCAAGCAATGATGTATGCTTTTCGTATTTGTAGGCAATTTTTTTTGCACTTTTTAGTTGCTTGGAGCTCTGTTTGTAAAGTGATTTCTTGTATAAAATTTCGGCATAATGTAATTGCCGTTTCAATTGTGCGTTGATCGAACTATTTGAGTGGTAGGCATCCAGGCTTTTCAACACATGGTCATACAGCCTATTTTTTGTAATTGAAAACTTATTTATAAAAGATTCATTCTTAAATTTTCGAATGATTGCATCTTCATCATAGGTGGTTTGTTTTTCTATGGCGTCAAAAATCATCTGATAATTGTTTTTGTCGCCAATGGTGTGCCGTGAGGAATACACCTTAAAGTATCTTTTTTCGGCTTTTGTCAAAGACTTAATTAGCTGATGAAGGTTAGAGGAGGCTTTAT
>MDSW01050237.1_pt1 | contig 11290 bp, 10 predicted proteins | sample 811171 | NCBI WGS metagenome assembly MDSW01 (sample SAMN05326641, study PRJNA326480) | marine metagenome | isolation source: seawater | place: Atlantic Ocean: North West | collected 2012
AATGAATAAGGTGGTATATCTTCCAAAGAAGCAAACTTACCAATAGCGAAATTACCCGCCCAAAAAAATGTTGCCAAAACTAGCATCAAATATGCTTTAATGTTTTTGCTCATTTTAGTTAGCTAAACCTTAAAGAACTATAAGGCTCAAGATTTAAATTTGTATTTTCCCCAGCTATAATTCCTGAAAGGATTTTGCCAGAAATTGCTCCCAATGTCCATCCAAGGTGGTGATGGCCGAAAGAATAGAATAAATTTTTGTATTTTTTTGATGGTCCTATTACGGGTAAAAAATCTGGTAAAGTTGGTCTAAACCCAAGCCATTCGTCATAATGTTCTCCAATTTCTGGAAAAAGATATTTGGCATTATTAACTAAATTTAAAATTCTTTTTTTAGATGGCGGGTTATTTAGGCCCCCAAATTCTACAGTTCCAACAACCCTTAATCCTTGCTGCATAGGAGTAATGCCAAAACCCCTATTTAAAAAAATTACTGGTCTTGATAATAAATGATCAAACCCTTTAAAATGAACATGATAGCCCCGTTCAGTATCTAATGGAATTTTTTCATCTACCTGATCTGTTAATTTTTTAGAAAAAGCTCCACAAGCAATAACTAATTTGTCGAAACTATAAAAATTTAAATCCGTTTTTATAATTGGCTTATAAGTAGAGGAAAAATTTATGGATTGAACATTTTGTTTTTCAAAACGTCCACCTCTTTTAATAAATGAATCAAACAACTTTAATAATATTTTTCCTGGGTTTTTTGCGTGTCTTGCGTTCGGGTACAAAACACCTCCATGATAAATTTTTTTAATGTTAGGTTCAAGATCGTGAATTTCGTGTGGTTTTAATAATTGTTGTTTAACTCCTAATTCATTTCTTATATTAATTTCCAATTCTCTACTTTTTAAATCTTTTTCTGTCCAAAAATAAATAATACCTCTGTTTTCAACTAGTTCCGAAACATCTATATCTTTAAAAAGCTCATCGTATGCAGGAAGGGCACGGTCTAAAATTTGATGCATGTATTTTGCAGTATGAAGCATATTTTTTTTGGTACAATTTTTTATAAATTTAATAAACCAAGGAAGCATTTTAGGAACATAATTCCATTTTAATGCTAGTGGTCCTGTTGAGCTTAATAACATCGATGGTACATCAATTAATATATCGGGCCTGTTAATTGGAACAGAGGCGTATGGAGAAAAATGTCCTGCATTACCATAGGATGCTGAACTTTTTCCAGGATCGTCACGATCAATTAAGGTTACTTTAAAACCTTTTCTCATAAGAAAAAGTGAGGTGCATACCCCTTGTATTCCAGCACCAATAACCCCTACTGAAGAGTCAACTTTAACACTCTTATTCATAATAATTTTATTTTTTCTTATTTGAAATTTAAATATGTATTAATAAGTTATACAGCTTTTTTCTGCTGAACAACATGAATAGATTTTGGTTTTTTAACTGGCTCGGCTGGTCTTTCTACAATTTCTTCAATGGCAATATCTTCTTCAGTATTTAACTTTCCACTATTAGCTCTTTTGATATAACCATCTATATCAGCACCTTCTTCTGTTTTTAATGTATCTTTGAAATAAATATCTCCTTTAATTACAGCAGACTTGCCTATTATTACTGTATCAGCTGTAACTTTACCCTCAACATGACCATTAATTTCTATACTTGTGGCTTCTAAAGATCCTCTCACTGATCCAGTCTCAGTGATAGACAATTCGTTAACAAATATATTTCCATTAATTAAACCTGCAACGTCAATCGAACCTGAAGTTCTAAGATCACCCTCTAACTGCATCGTTTCTCCGACGAATGAACGACCGCTGTGATTAATTTTTTCTTTTTCAGTGCTTCGCAAAGTTTTAAACATTGGTTCGATTTAAGCATAAAAAACCCACTTCACAAAACAAAAAAACATTAAATTTAATGAAAATAATACAATCTGGAGTTGATTCTAATGTCGCCTCTTTTTTTCTTTTTTTACCTTCGTTTAAATGACTTCTTCTTGATTATAAATTTTGCAACTCATTACTATTCCAAAACCAATCATTAATGCCAGCATTGCAGAACCTCCATATGACATTATTGGCAACGGTGCGCCTACAATAGGCAAAAGCCCAAGAACCATTGACATATTTACTGCTACGTAAATAAAAAAAGCTACTGCAAAGCTAAAACAGTACAATCTAGCAAAATTGCTTTTGGCCTGGCTGCCAATTTTAATCACTCTATATATAATTAAAATATATATTAGTAGAAGAGACAGAGAGCCAACAAAACCGAATTCCTCCGAAAATAAGGTGAAGATGAAATCTGTATGCTTTTCTGGTAAATAATCTAAATAACTCTGACTTCCTTTTAAAAAACCTTTTCCAAAAATACCCCCTGAACCTACAGCGATTTTAGATTGAATAATTTGATAGCCTGCACCCAAAGGATCCCTTTCTGGATTAAAAAAAGTTAAAATTCTAGATTTTTGATAAGGTTTTAAAAATGATATTCCTACTGGGACCAAACATAAAAAAACTAAAAATGAGTAAAGAAAATATTTTATTCTAAAGCCTGTAAGCCAAACAACAGCTAATCCGCCTATAGCAATTAATACTGCAGTTCCTAAATCAGGTTGGGCTATAACTAATAAAACTGGTATGATCAGTACAATTAAAGGAGTTAAAATATATTTAATGTTTGTTACATTTTCAGAAGGAATTTTATTGTAATATCTCGCTAAAAAAACAATTAAAGAAATTTTCATTAATTCAGATGGTTGAAGATTAATAAAAAATAAAGATATCCATCTTTTTGATCCTGAAGCAGTAATTCCATATAAATCGACGGCTATTAACAATAATAATACTGCTGCATAAAAAAAATAGGCTATCTTATGCCAAAAACTAACTTGAATAAATGAAACTAGTAAAAAAATTATAAAAAAAGCAAAAAATCTATAAATATGATTTTGTGTATAATAACCAAACTTCCCTTGCTCAGTAGAATACATTGCAAAAAAACTAATAACGCCAAGCAACAATATTAAAAAGATTAAAAAATAGTCTAAAGATAATATTTTATCTCTGGTACTTAAATTGCCTCTGTGGAAATAATTACTAACCATAATTAAACATCACGAAATAAGTCGAGCTGATATTTTTTTCTCAATTCATGCCTTTCTAATGTTTTTTTAATTACTTTTTGTGCTATAGGAGCTGCCCCTGCGCTTCCTGTTCCTCCGTGCTCAATTACAACACTAATTGCGTACCTTGGTTTTTTGTAAGGAGCAAATGCCATAAAAAGAGCATGATCTCTTCTTTCATAAGGTAAATCTTTTTGTTTTAAATCAAGTTCTCTCTCTTCTGCAGTAATAGTTCGTATTTGAGATGTTCCAGTTTTTCCAGCATACACGTAACCTGGTTTTGTCATTCTTGATCTATACGAGGTTCCCATAGGTTCGTTAGTTGCTCCGTACATTGCATCAAGTACAAATTTAATATTTTCTTGATTTCTAAATAATCTTTTTAAACCAGAATTTGCAAATCCTAAATCATCACCTTTGTAACTAAATTCATCTCTCCATGAATTAATGATTGGTTGTAGCGCATACTTATCATCAATTATTCTTGGTTTAATTTCATAGCCACCGTTTGCAAGTTGTGCCATCATTAAACATATTTGTAATGGTGTAGTTTGAAAATATCCCTGACCGATTCCACTTATTAAAGTTTCTCCTAAAACCCACCCCTTACCAATATTTTTTAATTTCCATTTTGTATCTGGTACGGTTCCTATTTTTTCTTCAACAAAATTATTCAAAACTTTTTTTCCAAGACCAAAATTTTTGGCAGTAACTGAAAGTCTATCTATTCCTAATCTTCTTGAAATTTCATAAAAATATATGTCGCAAGATTGTTTAATAGCGCTTCTCAAAGTCATAAAACCATGGCCTTTTTCTTTCCAACAATGGTATTTTTGTCCATAGAGCTCCATACTACCTTTGCACTGCACAACTAATTTAGGACTAATTACATCATTCTCTAAAGCTGAAAGAGCAACAAGTGGTTTAATTGTTGAGCCCGGAGGATACAGGCCTGCTACAGATTTGTTCATTAATGGTTTTCTTTTGTTTGTAATTAACTCATTCCAATCTTTTTGGCTAATTCCGTGTACAAATTTGTTGGGGTCAAATGTAGGACTTGAAACCATCGCGACTACGTCACCTGTAAAAATATCCATAACACAAACTGACCCACTTTTTCCTTCAAGTTGTTTAATGGTAAATTCTTGAACTTTTTGATCTATGGTGGTTCTAAAATTTTTTCCTGATGTACCTTGTACAAGTTTAAGCTCTTTGATTCTTTTGCCATAAGCATTAACTTCAAATCTTTGAAGCCCAGGTTTGCCGATCATTGCATCGTTTAAATGTTTTTCCAAACCACTTTTTCCAGTTTTCATTCCTGGAATGTTAATTTCTCTTAACAATTCACTGTTTTTCAAATCATCGACGCTAGTGTCTGATACGTATCCAATAAAATGAGAAGAAGCGCCATTATCAAGATATTTTCTTGCAACAGAAACAACAGGTTTTATTCCTTGAATTTCGTGCAAAAAAAGATTTAGTCTAGAAAATTCTGACCAAGTTAAATTATCTGAAACTATAATGGGTTCCCAAGGCTTTCTTTTTTTTAACCTTTTTATTAATAATCTTTTTTTATTTTCATTAAAATCTATAACTCGCGATAATTTAAAAAATAATTCTTCTAAATTTGGAACATTTTCTGGAATCATGTGTAATTGATAAACTTGGGAATTATTAGCAATTTTTTCCCCAAAATAATCCTCAATAACTCCTCTCTTAGGTACTATTTTCCACTCTCTCAATCTATTTTTGTCGGATAAAGATCTCCATTTAATATTTTCAGAGATTTGTAAATAAAATAATCTGCTAACAATACTTATAAAGACTGCAGTTTTTATTCCATTTAAAATAAACATTCTTCTGTCTATTAATTTTTTTTTATTTTGAAAGGTTTCTGTAAAATTAAGCATTAGTTTATGTTTTGATAAAATTTAAAATAAGTGAAAAAAGAGCCCAAAGAACTGGATAAAATGCAAATGTAAAAAGAGAATTTTTAAATAAATAAATATAATCTATTGAATAATTTGATAGATATAATGAAAAAAAGTAAATTAAATTAGCCAATAATAAAGCGGGAATAAAGCTTATCCAATCATTAACTAGAGTAATTCTTACTGTAACCACACGAACGTAGGCTGCTACCGCCGCTATAATTAATAGTGCTAAAGCATTAATCCCAATAGGAAAACCAAAGACAACATCACTAATTATTCCTGACAAAAAAATAAAACCATAACCTAGGTTTTGAGGTCTTCTTAATACCCAAAAATAAACTAAGATATAATGTACATTTATTGAAAAAAATTTTAGGTCTATAACTGATTGTCCATTCAATGAGATAAAAAAAAGTATTAATACTGGAAATAATTCAAAGAATCTTATCTTGATTTGTTTGTAAATTCTTACCATCTTGCCTCTGACTTTTCTTCACCTAGATTAATGTTTACGAATGAGATTTGACTAAGATCTGAAAATAATAATACCTCTATTAACTGGTCATTAATTTTTACCTCTCCAATTGGTATACCAGGGGAAAAAATACCCTCTTTTCCAGATGTATAAACTTTATCACCGTCTTCTACTTTATGGTTCTCTGGCAAATATTCTAAAGTAGGATTAGATTTGCCGTGACCTGTTAAAATTGCATGACTGGCAGATGGCTCAATTAAAACTGGAATTTTACTATTTAAATCTGAGATTAATAAAACTCTTGATGAAAAGAAATTAACATCAACTATTCTTCCTATAAAATTATTACCATCTAAAACTGCCATACCATTTTTTATATTTTTATTACTTCCAGTATTAATTATAAATGAATTCAGATAAGGACTTTGTTTGTCAAGCATAACCCTTGCGCTTATCAAATCAGAAGGTGAAGATATTTTTTCATCTATTAATTTTTTTAGTTGATTGTTTTCAAGTTCTAAAAATTCTGATTTTGAGATTTTTTCTTTTAACTTTTCATTTTCGTCTTTTATTGAATTATAATTACTATATAAATTTAAATGATTGATCACAAAATTATTTGCACTTTTTAAACTTTTGCCTGGTGCAGAAATAATTAACGAAGTTCTATATATCGTATCTTTTATAAATGATCTAAGATAATTAAGTGGTTTTGATTCTATTGTTTCAACAAATATAAATATTACTGAAATTATTATAAGTACAAATAATGAAAATTTTTGCTTTGTCCCCTTAGTTAAAAGAGCAGAGCGAATTGTTATACCAACGTCCTCACGACTCGTTTGCATAATTCACTTTTCACAAAAACATTAATTAACTAACATTGTAGAGAATGTTTCTTCTTGATCTAAAGCTTTTCCAGTTCCGAGTGCAACACAAGATAAAGGATCTTCTGCAATAACAACTGGTAAGCCTGTTTCTTTAGTAATTAGCTTATCAATGTTTTTAAGTAACGCTCCTCCTCCTGTAAGAACAAGACCCATATCTACTAAATCAGCTGATAATTCCGGCGGCGTTCTTTCTAATGCATCTTTAATTCCGCCTAGAATTTGATTTAATATAGGTTTCAAAGCTTCTGAAGTATCATCCTCTTTTAAAGATATTTCTTTAGGAGTACCAGATCTTATATCCCTACCTTTCATTAAATATGTATTTCCACTTGTTGGTACAGCAGTTCCAATTTCTTTTTTTATTTTTTCCGCGCTAGCTTCTCCAACTAATAAATTAAATTGTTTTCTCATATAAGCAATTATCGCCGCATCCATTGCGTCCCCAGCCACTCTTAGAGAATTTGCATACACAACTCCTCCTAAAGATAAAACTGCTATTTCAGTTGTGCCACCACCTATATCAACAACCATTGAGCCTGTAGCATCTGAAATTGGAAGCCCCGCACCAATTGCAGCAGCTATTGGTTCTTCGATAAGTTGTACTTTTCTAGCACCAGCAGCTAAAGCTGAATCTTGAATTGCTTTTCGCTCAACAGGAGTTGATCCTGTAGGTACGCATATTAAAATCCTTGGATTAGCAAAAGCTTTTCTTTTATGAACCTTTTTAATGAAATGTTTTATCATTTCTTCTGTAACTACGAAATCTGCTATCACTCCATCTCTTAATGGTCTTACAGCTGAGATATTTCCTGGTGTCCTACCTAACATCGTTTTAGCTTCGTCACCTACGGCAAGAACGGATTTTTTTCCCTTGTCTTCAATTATTGCTACAACGGATGGTTCATTAAGTACTATTCCTTCGCCTTTAACAAATACTAAAGTATTTGCTGTACCCAAATCTATAGCCATATCAGTTGACCAAATTTTACTTAACTTTTTTAATCCTGCGAACATTATATTCCTTTCATTTTTTGAGGTTGATAATCTTTTTGTTGTTGATAGCCTTCAGGGGCTGTCCTTTTTCTTTTAAGTATCATTTTATTTAATGCATTTAAATAAGCGTTCGCAGAAGCGACTAAAGTATCCGTATCAGCTGCCTGACCAACTGTAGTTTTTCCATGTTCTTCAATTCTCACACTTACTGTGGCTTGTGCATCAGTACCTTCAGTCACTGCATGGACTTGATATAATTGTAATTTAACTTCATGTGGATACAATTTTTTAATACATTTAAATATTGCATCTACTGGTCCATCTCCAGTTTCCGTCGCTTGTTTAATTTTTCCATAAACTTCTAAAGTCATATCTGCCTTTTGTGGCTCTCCTGTACCTGCAAAAACTTTTAGAGATTTTAAATTTATAACATTATCTTCTTTAATTAAACTATCGTCTACTAAAGCTACTATATCTTCATCATAAACATGTTTCTTTTTGTCTGCTAAAATTTTAAATTTACCAAAAGCAGTTTGTATTATATCGTCAGTAATATCTTTATAACCTAGATCAATTAATTTATCTTTAAACGCGTGCCTTCCTGAATGTTTACCCATAACCAAAGAAGTTTGTTTAACACCTACACTTTCAGGAGTCATAATTTCGTAAGTGTTCCTGTTTTTTAACATTCCATCTTGATGAATTCCTGACTCGTGTGCAAAAGCATTTTTTCCAACTATAGCTTTATTAAATTGAACCGGAAATCCAGTGGCATTTGAAACAACTTTTGATGCTTTGCTTAATAATTTTGTATTTATTCCAGTGTTAAACGGCATTAAATCATTTCTAGTTTTCATGGCCATTACAATTTCTTCAAGAGCAGCATTTCCTGCTCTTTCTCCGATACCATTAATAGTACATTCAATTTGTCTTGCACCTGCTGTAACACCAGCTAAAGAATTTGCTACGGCTAGACCTAAATCATTATGACAATGAGTTGATAGAATTGCTTTGTCTATGTTTGGTACTTTGTTAATTAATGTTTCAATTATTTTTTTAAATTCAGATGGAACTGAGTATCCAACAGTATCAGGTATATTAATCGTTTTTGCTCCACATTTAATTGCAAGTTCAACTGTTTTGCACATAAAATCTATATCTGTTCTAGTCCCATCTTCACATGACCACTCTACATCGTCTGTAAATTTTCTTGCATAGGTAACGTGTTCTTTGATTGCCTCAATAACTTCTTCTGGTTTTTTATTCAACTTATGCTTCATATGTAAAGGACTTGTTGAAATAAAAGTATGAATTCTAAATCTTTCTGCAAATTTTAGTGATTCTTTACATGCATCTATATCTTTTTTTGTATGTCTTGAAAGCCCACAAGGGATTGAATTTTTTAAAATTTTACTAACTTCTGTAACCGCTTCAAAGTCACCTGGGGATGCAATTGGAAATCCAGCTTCGATAATGTCTACACCTAGTTCATCAAAAACTCTTGAAATTTGTATTTTTTCTTCAAGGCTCATGGAAGCGCCAGGAGATTGTTCTCCATCGCGCATTGTTGTATCAAATATATAAACTCTATTTTTATTCCCTGACATTAACCCTCTAAAAATTAGGTAATTTTTCTATTAATATAATGTACAACCTAAGCGCGCTTTATGCAAAAGATTTTTGATTTTTATTTCGAAAAATTAACTAAATAACTAATTTTTTGATTTATCGACTAGCTTGTTCTTGCCAATCCAAGGCATTAGATCTCTAAGCTTTTTGCCGACTTTCTCTATAGGATGATTTGCTAGCTCTTCTCTCATCTTAAGGAAGTTTTTTTGACCATTCTTATTTTCTTCCATCCACTGTTTAGCAAATTTTCCTGATTGAATATCATTTAATATTTCTTTCATTTTGACTTTGGTTTTTGAGTCTATAATTTTTTTTCCAGTAATATACTCACCGTATTCTGCTGTATTTGAAATTGAATAATTCATGTTTGCAATACCACCTTCGTATATCAGATCTACTATTAATTTAACTTCATGCACACACTCAAAATATGCCATCTCAGGAGAGTATCCTGCTTCAACTAAAGTTTCGTATCCATTTTTAATTAGCTCTACCAATCCTCCACACAGTACAGACTGTTCGCCGAATAGATCTGTTTCGCATTCTTCTTTAAAATTAGTTTCAATTACTCCTGCTTTTCCTCCTCCTATCGCACATGCATACGAAAGAGCTAAATCTTTTGCTTTACCAGAACTATTTTGATGTATGGCCATTAAGCAAGGAACACCTCCTCCTTTTTGATATTCACTTCTTACTAAGTGACCAGGTCCTTTAGGAGCGATCATAAAAACATCAAGATCATTTCTAGCCTTTATTAAATTAAAATGAATGTTTAATCCATGAGCAAAGGCCAAACTTGTTCCTTGTCTCATTCTTTGTTCTATATGATTTTTATAAATTTGTGATTGAAGTTCATCGGGAGTTAAAACCATTAGTACATCAGCCCACTCTGCTGCATCAGACAAGGACATAACTTTTAATCCTTGTGTCTCTGCTTTTTTTTTGCTTGGTGAACCTTCTCTTAAAGCAATCACAACTTCCTTAACTCCACTTTCTTTTAAATTTAATGCATGAGCATGACCTTGGCTGCCAAATCCAAAAATTGCAACTTTTTTTGACTTAATCAGATCTACTTTTGCATCCTTTTCATATAGCATTTTCATAAATATTTCCTTTAGTTCTGTTTATATATTTCTGAACCTTTAGTCATTGCAACAACTCCTGTTCTTGAGGCGCTAGCTAAACCTAAAGGTTGTAATTTTTTAATTAATACATCAATCTCTTTTTTTAAAGCCGAAACTTCAAACACAAAAGATCTAGCAGTTTTATCAAGTACAGTATATTTATATTTTTTACATAGATTTTGGGCTCTTTTAAGCCCCACACTGTTTGATACAACTTTTAATAAAGCCATTTCTCTCATTAGAGTTTTTTTGTTACTAGGAAAATCAGCAACTTTGTGTACTGGAACTAACTTACCTAATTGTAATTTTATTTGTTGAAGCACTTGAGGTGTTCCAGATGTAGAAATTGTTATTCTAGAAATATTTTTTTTTTTATCAACTTCGGCCACTGCTAAAGAGTCTATATTATAGCCTCTACCTGAAAAAAGCCCTACTACACGTGCTAAAACACCTGACTCATTATCTACCCATAAAACAATTATATGTTGTTCTATTTTCTGTTTTTTAGTTTCAAAACTATAAGCTGATTTTACCATTTTATACTAATATTTTTCCTTCTTCAGATATTTCATCATCCTCATCTTGTTCTCCCAATAACATCTCATTATGTGGTTTTCCAGAAGGGATCATTGGATAGCAATTTTCGATCTTATCTACTACACAATCAAAAATAACTGGCTTATTAACAGATAACATTTCTGCTATTTTTCCATCTAACTCATCTGGTTTATTTGCTCTTATTCCTACGCAACCATAAGCTTCTGCCAACTTTACAAAATCTGGTAAAGCTTCAGTATAACTTTCAGAATAATTTTTTTCATGTAATAATTCTTGCCACTGCCTAACCATTCCCATGTATTGATTGTTAAGAATAAATATTTTTATTGGTAAATTATATTGTACAGCTGTAGACATTTCTTGCATTGTCATTAAAACTGAAGCTTCTCCAGCAATATCTATTACGAGTTTTTCTGGATTTGCCACTTGAACACCAATAGCAGCTGGCAATCCATACCCCATAGTACCTAAACCGCCTGAAGTCATCCATCTATTAGGTTTATCAAATTTATAATGTTGAGCTGCCCACAT
>MDSW01205345.1_pt1 | contig 11290 bp, 7 predicted proteins | sample 811171 | NCBI WGS metagenome assembly MDSW01 (sample SAMN05326641, study PRJNA326480) | marine metagenome | isolation source: seawater | place: Atlantic Ocean: North West | collected 2012
ACGCGGATCACGGAACGTATCCCAGCGTGCCCGACGACGCGCCGATGAGTGAGGACTACGACGCGTTGGATTACGTGCTCAACTCGAACGACTTCTCTCTCGACGTCTTGAATAGTTTCCTCGACGAGCCGCTGACGTAGCCAACGCCGCGCGCGCGCGAGCCGCCGAACTCGCACCCCTTTCTCTAGTGAAGACACATCTTCTTTTATCTCCCTTCGCCCCGGATTCGCGCGCTCATCGATCGCCGACGCGCCGCGAGGTTCGTTCGTGTCTGTGTTTGGTGTTACCTCCTTTTTCACCTTGGTGTTCGTTAGTCGCTCGACCGAACACGACGCGATCGCCCTCGCGCGAGTCCGCACGGTCCGCCGCGCGCGCGACCGAGATCGATCGATCGAACGATCGATCGAACGAGACAAGAAGTTCAATTTTCTGTGCCCGTACTCTCGAGGAAACGGATGTAGATTCAAATGGGACACGGCGGGAAGGTTCGATCGCTTGCTGAGCGGCTTCAAAGATGGAAAATATGAGTTGCGTCTAAAAAACTTTTGCACCGAGGCTGACGCTCTCGCGGACGCATCCGTTCACGAATACGTCTCTGAGCAGAAACTCCTACTCACCGTGGACACCGTCGCGCCGGTGATCACGCGAACATTCAGTAATCAACAATATTTCGGCGTCGAGTTCGTCGAAAATATCGATTGCTCTGACGTGCAAGTGGAGGTTACGAAACGTTACGACGCTTGCGGTCAAACCGCGACGGCGATGAACCAAGTCGTCGACGTCACGATACCCCCGTACGAAATTCGCTGCTTCAACACGAGCCAGGGAACGTTTTCGATCAAATTTGCCGACGCCGATGTCGGTCAATACGAGATCACCGTGCGCGGAATCAAAGACGGCGCTGGAATTTCAGTCGTACCCGTCAACGGATGGTTCGACAAGTGCCGGAGACACGCTCCGAGCCTCGGCGCCTCGGCGAGACTGTCTCGAGCTCCGACTCGCGCGAGCGACGCACCTTCGTCCTTCGACGCATCGCCCTTCGACCATCTCTCGGAACCAGCCGCGGTTCCCACCGGCGTGAGACTCGCCGCCGTCCTGTGCGCCGTCGGCGTCGGCGTGTTCGCCGTCATCCGTCTCGCGTCGAGCGTCTCCGCCTCGCGTCGACGGATGTCCTCGCTCGATTCAACCACCGAGCGCGGACGAGACGACAAAACCGAAAAGGACGAACGCACCGAGCTTCGCACCGCGCATCCCGCGTCGTACGGCGCCATCATTTAGAATCAACGTAACCGTACAATTTTTCCTCTGACGCCGCGAGACGACCCCGCACACCTCGACGCGGTGACCGACGACCCCGCCCGTGAGAGAGACGACCGCGCCCGCGAGAGAGAGAACACGATGCACATCGCCCATCGCGCGCGTTCGAGCGAATCGTCTTCGCGACGGTCGTCGCCTTTTCGTCTTGGGAGCCTCTGCCTCCTCGGATTTTTCGCCGTCGTCGGCGTCGTCGACGCGCGATATAGAGGTCGCGCCGTCGGCGGACGTCGCATAGCCGGACGAGGTCTCGGTCCACGCGCGGCCGATCGCGTGGGTATCGGTCGGAAGTTACTCTCGCCGCCGTCCGTGTTGCCCGAGAATGGACACTGCGTCGTCGCGTACGAAAACGTCAGACGAGACGCCGAATTGAGCGAACTGACGAAAATCATCGATACGCTTCCGAGAATCAAAGAAAGGCTTCAAGACCCGACCCGCGTGTTCACGCTCTTCGCGCCGACGAACGAGGCGATCGAGCGGCTCCGTGAGTGGGAGGATTGGGACGCGGCGAGAACGGATTTGATCGACGCGTTCGGTTCGACGCGTCTGATGCGAGCGTACATGCTGGCGTACCACGCGGTTCCGAACGTCTCGTTGACGATGAAACAGCTCGAAAATCTGCGCGGAGACGACGTCGTGATGGAGGATTACCTCAATAACGTCATGCCGCTCGTCGTTCTGAACTCGGAGCGACCCGTGGAGATCGCGGGATTCGGTTCCGAGGCGCGCGTCGTCGACGCCGATTTTTCCTCGTGCGGCGCCACGGTACACAAGATCGATCACGTGCTCTTACCGTTCGACGGGGATGACTATCTCGACTCCGAACAGAGACGACGATTGATATTCGCCACGAACGCGCTTCGACGACGCTACGGTCGGGAAGATCTTCCGGCCGACGTCGACGAGAGCGACGATTTGATCGACGCCGTCGGCGCGGTGAACATCGAAGAGGTCCCGACGGCCTGGACGAAAACGGCGTACGAGTACGAGGACGACACGGGCGAATGATCGTGATCGCATCGGCGCCCTCGAGAGCGAGACGCGCGTCCTTCGGGACACGAGCATCAAGAATTGAATGTTACGTCACGAACGCACCTTTTTCGACTCCCAAACCCTCAACGGGATGATGACCTCACTCGTCGCCGACGCGGACTCACATCGCGCGCGCCATGGCGAGCGGTCTGCGCACGCTCGCTCGAGCGACGCTCACGCGTCACGCTCGTTCGCCCGCGCGAGCGAACGTCGCGCGCGCGCTCGCGGGCGTCGCTCCCGCCCGCGCGTCGCCGGCGCCGGCGGCCGGGACTCGGAGCGGGAAAGCCCCCGTGCGCGTCGCCGTCCGCGCGCGCGGCTATCCCACGAGCGCGGATGTAAAGACGATGCCGTCGCCCGGCAGGCGTCACGGCGACTTGCCGAAGAACTTCGAGCACGAGGCGGTCGAGGAGGGGCTGTACCAAATGTGGGAAGAGCGAGGGTACTTTAGACCGAACGAATCGGCGACGGGCGCGCCGTTCGTGATCCCGATGCCGCCGCCGAACGTCACCGGTGCGTTGCACATGGGCCACGCGATGTTCGTCACGCTTCAAGACGTGATGACGCGCAGCGCGCGCATGCGCGGACGGAAAACGTTGTGGTTGCCCGGGACGGACCACGCCGGCATCGCCACGCAGCTGGTGGTCGAACGTAAGTTAGAAAGCGAAGGCGTCAAGCGCACGGATATGTCTCGCGAAGAATTCGTCGAGAAGGTGTGGGAGTGGAAGGCGGAGTACGGAGGCCGCATTCAGCAACAAATCAAAAGACTCGGAGCTTCATGTGATTGGTCTCGAGAACGCTTTACTCTCGACGATGGGCTCTCGGAGAGCGTGCTCGAGGCGTTCATCACGCTCCACGACAGAGGATTGATTTACAAGGGTACGTACATGGTGAACTGGGCGCCGAAGCTGCAAACTGCGGTGAGTGATTTGGAGGTGGAGTACTCCGAGGAACCGGGGACGTTGTACTTTTTCAAGTACCCCGTCGAGGGCGGCGGCCCGGATGATTACCTTCCGGTGGCGACGACGCGGCCGGAGACGATTTTGGGCGATACCGCTGTCGCCGTGAATCCGGAGGACGATCGTTTTAAGCACATGATCGGGAAAAAGTGCGTCGTGCCTTTTACGGGCGGACGCACCGTTCCCATCATCGGCGACTCTTACGTCGACATGGAGTTCGGTACTGGCGCGTTGAAGATCACGCCCGGTCACGATCCAAACGATTACGAGATCGGCAAGCGAGTCGGTTTGGACATCATCAACATCATGAACAAGGACGGGACCATGAACTCGAACTGCGGCAAGTACAACGGCGTCGATCGCGCGGATTGCCGAACGCAACTGTGGGCGGACATGGAAGCCGAAGGCTTGGCCATCAAAGCCGAACCTTACACCAATCGCGTACCGAGATCGCAAAGAGGCGGTGAAGTCATCGAACCCATCGTGTCCGAGCAGTGGTTTTGCAAGATGGACACCATGGCGGAGCCCTCTCTGAAGGCGGTGGAGACGGGCGAGCTCACGATCATCCCACAACGCTTTGAGAAGATTTACAAATCTTGGTTGACTGATATCCGCGATTGGTGCATCTCGAGACAGCTCTGGTGGGGACATCAGATCCCGGTCTGGTACGTGCACGATTCGGCGGAAGATCTGGCGAGAGCTCGCGAGGGTGATAGAAAGGGCGCGTCGAAGCGATACGTCGTCGCGCGAAACGACGCCGAGGCTGAAGAAAAGGCAAAGGCGCAGTACGGTGATAACATCGTCTTGCACCGCGAAGAGGACGTGCTCGACACTTGGTTTTCATCTGGTTTATGGCCTTTCAGTACGTGTGGCTGGCCGAACGAAGAGGCACCCGACATGAAGAATTATTTCCCCGCGAGCGTGCTCGAAACCGGCCACGACATTTTGTTCTTCTGGGTCGCGCGTATGATCATGATGTCCTACGGTATGACCGGTAAGCTGCCGTTCCACACCGTGTTCCTTCACGGTCTCGTTCGCGATTCCCAAGGTCGCAAGATGAGTAAATCTCTCGGGAATGTGGTGGACCCGTTGGGCGTCATCGCCGACCAAGGGTGCGACGCGTTGCGTTTTACGCTCGCCACGGGCACGACGCCGGGTCAAGATTTGAACTTGAATCTCGACCGCTTGGCGTCCAACCGTAACTTTACGAACAAAATTTGGAACGCCGGCAAGTTTGTGCTGTATAGTATGGAAGAGATGACGGACGAAGAGCGAGTAGCGCTCATCGACGAAGGCTCCGCTCTGTGCGCCGACGAGGCGTCCATCGCGAAACTCCCGCTCGCCGAGCGATGGATCGTGAGCAAGTTGAACGCCACCGTCGATCACGTCACCAACGCGCAGGATAAATACGATTTCGGCGAAGCGGGTCGATCGATGTACACCTTTTTCTACGATTCGTTCGCGGATTGGTTCATCGAAGGTGCGAAGAGTCGTTTGTACGGCGCCGACGCCGAAGCGGCGCGCGTCACCAAGGCGGTGACGCTCTACGTCCTCGATAGAACGTTGAGACTGTTGCATCCATTCGTTCCGTACGTCACGGAGGAGGTTTGGCAAGCGCTCCCGCACCGCGGCGAGGCTTTGATCGGCCAAGACTGGCCCGAGATCGGCGCCTTTGTGGACGCCCCGGCCGTGTCTTCGTTTGAGAATCTTCAGATGATCGTGACGCGCATTCGTAACGCGCGCGCCGAGTATTCAGTTGAACCGGCGAAACGCATTCCCGCCGTCATCGTGGCGACGGATGCGCAAGCGAACTCCGCGTACGGCGCCGAGATTAATCTCATCTCGACGCTCGCGCGTTTGGATGTCGCCGAAACCGTGGTCGCGAGCGCGCCGCCGGATGAAGTCGCCGCCGCGCCGGAGAACTACGTCCAAATCATCGTGAATGACAGCTTAGAGGTGTACCTCCCGCTCGCGGGATTGGCGGATCCGGTGAAAGAGGTGGCGCGTCTCACCAAGCAAGAGACGAAGATGCAAAAGGAAATCGACGGTCTCTCCGGTCGGGTGAACTCACCATCCTTCGTGAACAAGGCGCCCGCGGCGGTTGTCGAAAAGGCGAGAAAGGAATTGAGTGACCTCGAAGAAAATCTCGCCGTCGTTCGCTCGCGCATCGCGCAGATGCAAGCTCTCGTTTCCAAGTGAGCGTCGCTCGGCGCATCGCGTAGACGATCTTCACTAGCAGCTTTTTTTAATTGATTTTTTATTTCTGTAGGCGAAACGCGCGCGTCACGTCCTCGACAACCGATCTCTCTTATTTTTGTTTTACATCATACACTTAAAAAAATCTAAATCTACGTGCAACTCAACTCGGAGGAGTGGTGTAGAATCACTACGGTGCTCTATCAATTAGTTGCTGCAGTCCATCCGTTCTTCCTCGTTGACGTCCAGATTACCGGAGCTCAACTGTTGCGCTTCGAGCAACAGCAAAGAATTAAAGCTCCCCCGTCGCCTCTGTCCCGCCGTGCCGATGCATCCCGAGTCCCCCTCCACCTCCGCCGAGTGTACCGTCACCACCGTCCTCGGCGACGACGGACACCGAGGAAACGACCCATCCCCCTTCGCCTCGAGAAACTCCCCGTCCGGTCCTCGCACGTACGTCTCGCTCGTGTCCCCCGCGTGCACAGAAAACGCCGCCACCGGTATCTCTCGCGCCTCCGCTCCCGTCAACGACGTCAACGCGTCTTCGCTTCCGTGCTGTCGTCCGAACGTCTTCGCCTCGCACGCGTCGTACATTCGCTCCCTCCCGTGCCCTCCGTGCGACGAGCTTCCGTAATTAAACCCTCTCCCGCTCCGCGCGCTCCAATCTCCATCGCACGAGCGTCCGCTCACGCTCCCCTCGCGCCCGCTCCGCACGCTCGCCTCGACCTCTCGCTCCGCCTCGGCGAACGTCTTCCCCTTGGTCTTTTTAAACAACCTTCGCCGACGATTCTCCTCGCGCGCCTCGGGCGTGGTTTTGCGCCAAAATCGAAACCCCATGGCGTCTCGGGCGTCTCCTCGCGCGTCGGCGCCTCGGCGTCGACCGCGTTCGCGAAGGAGACGCGCGAGAAAACGCGCGCGACGCGCTCGCGGGCGCGCTCGATCGAGAGTCTCGCGCGTGCACCGCGCGCGGTCGCGGGCGCGCACTGACGACGACCGAGAGCGACGAGGGCGTCCCGTGGGGACATGTTTCGAGTCGTGATTCGTCGCGTGTGGGTACACAGTTGGTGTAGGGGGAGGTACACGTGAGTCGTGACTCGTGACACTAGGCATCGATCACACGGGCGCGCGCGCGGCGGCGACGTCGAGGAGCGCGTCGACGTGATCGGCGCGCGCGCGAAGAGCGAGCGCTCGCGTCATGAGCGCGGCGTCTATGAGTCTGTCCCTCGCGCGTGGGTTTCGGTGGGCGAGGATGAGGGCGTCGGCGGTGGGGTCGGCGAGGGAGACGAGCGCGCGCGCGCGGTCGGCGGCGAGCGACGCGTCTTCGAGAGGGTCGACGGCGGCGATGGAGGCGAGCGGGAGGTCGCACAGGACGTCCTCTTCGTCGTCATCGTCGGCGTCGGCGTCGTCGGTGGCGGCGGCGGTGGTTCGTATCGATCGGAGACGGAGCGCGCGCGGCGTGAGGGTGAGACGCGCGGCGACGAAGTCGCCGGCGGCGGAGGCGTTCGTCGCGTACTCGAAGACGTCGTCGACGATGTGCGGCACCGGAAGATAATTCTTGACGATATCGAACGACGTCGAGTACACGTCGCTGTCTGGATCGTTCGCCAGCGCGAGTCCGACGTAGACGGCAGCGGCGGCGGCGTAATCCAGAGACATCGGCGCCAGCGAGCCGTCTCGCGGATAGAGACGCGCCATGGACGCGTACTCCACGCTCAGCGCGTACACGACCGTTCCCAAATTATACGCCGCTCGATCGAAACTCGGATCGAGTCGAATCGCTCGTCGAAACTTTCGCACGCCCGCGCTCAAGAATTTCACGCGCTCCTCTCGCGCTCTCTGCGCCGCCTCCAGACTACTCGCCGACCGCGGAAAATCCACGCACCCGCCTCTGCTCTGATACGCCAATCCTAAATTATTCAACACCTGCGCCGCCTGTTGCGTCGTCACCGTCGACGCATCCTTACTCTTCACCGCGCGTTCGTACTTATCGATCGCTTCGTCCCACAACCGTCTCGCCTTTTCGTCCTCGCCTCGCGCGCTCGCGTGTTCGGCGCGGTCGCCCAACGCGATGCCCCAATTATACAGCACCCCCTGACGACCCGGATCGATCTCCATCGCCCGCGCGTACGCATCACACGCCCTCATGGTCAATTCCTCCAGCATTCCTCCGTCGTCACCGTCTCTCCCGCATCGTTCCGCCTGTTCTTGCAAGACGCTCGCGTATTCGTACAATCGCGCGCTCGTCCCCGCCGCGTCCTCCCTCGCGTCCGTCTCTCGCAGCGCCCGACGAAGCGCCTCGGCGCGAGATTTCAACGCCCTGTCTCTCGCGCACTCGTCCGCGCGTCCGATGCGCGTGGCGACGCCGCCCGGAACGATACCGGCGTACCGTCGAGACGTTTCGCTTCGAGAGGATCGAATGTGATGTTCGGCGAGCGCGCTCTTCGTCGGCGTCGCGTCGCGCTCGGGCGACGACGCGCGGTCGACGTCGTCGCCGTCATCTCTCGCGCGCATGACGCGAGTTGGACTCGAGTCGACGTCTCACTCCGCGCGAGGCGATGAATGAAGATGTGATGATGAATCGAAAAAAATCGTAAACATGGAGACGAGGGCTACGACGGATGAACCGCGAAGGATGAACAAAGTCAGAGCCCCGGCCACGATCTTCTGGGCATGGGAAGATCGGCGATCTCTTCCCCGCCGGCGATGTGGAAGAGCTGACGAGGGGTCGGTGGATCGATGGAGAGAACGTCTAAATCGTTGCGCACGCCGTCCTTGACGACGTACATGGACGTGGGCGCGATGAACTCCAACGCCGGGTGCCAGGTGCGGTTATTCGCCGTGGTGCTGTGAATCTGAATGCCGGTGACGACGGCGTAATCGGCTTTGCTCGTGTCCACGGTCTCGTTGATGAGCTTGTCGAGATCGCGACGAGCGACGCGATCGGCGAGCCGCGTGACGTCGGCGAGCGGCAACCCGCCTCGGGGAATCTCATCTTTATCCACGGCGGTGATGAGTCGACGGGTGAGAATGGAAAATTCTGGATCGGTGGGATCGTGTCCACCCTCCTCGAGATTCATCTCCAGTTTACCCTCTTTGAGTTCCTTGAACAGAGGTTGAATCTTGATCAACGCGCCGCACGCGCACGACTGTCCGCGACGCCCCGCGCGCAAAATGCTCCCGACGCGCCCCTCGGCGTCGATGGCCACGTGCGGCATGGCGAACAACACGTACCGTTCCTTCCCCGTCAGATGATCGGTGGGCGAGTGACTCAATCCAGCGCCCAAACCGGTCGTCCCCGCGCTGATCACCCCACCCAAACCGTCCAAATCCATCGAATATCCAAAAATGTCGTCGATGGCGTTCTTCAGCGGAAACGTAATCTCGTCTCGACAAAAACTCGTCAACGCGATCGAATTATCCGTGGTGAAACCGAATCGTCTCAACATGACCTCGGTTCGAAATAAAAAATCATCCATACCGATGGCGTTCGGGTACTCCTTCGTCACCGCCTCGATGCGTTCTCGAATGTACGAGACGCGATTGTGTTGCACCTCGGGGTCAATGTCGAACCCACCGTACTCGTGAAATCTCGGTCCGTGCGGCGCGACGGGGTGTTGCCCGCTCATGTTACGCTGTTGCGAGCGCCCGTTCGGGAGCGCGAAGCTCTTCACGTCTCCTCGGCGTCTCTTCGCGTGCATCGTCCCGGAGGGTTTCATCACCCTCGCGCGCGCGTCGTCCCGGGCGACGCGGGGACGTGGAGACGCGCGCGAGGGCGACGACGCGAACGTGGAGACGCGCACGGACATCGTGAGCGCGCGCGCGTCGACTCGGGGCCGATCGGAGGACGAACGCGCGCGCGTGTGCGGTGGGGACAGGCGCGCGATGCCCCCTCGTGTGCTTTTTTGAAAAAGAGCGGCCGCCGCCGCGCGACGCCGAGACGCGACCGACGCGAGGTGTCGAACGCGGTGAAGAGTGATGCGGTGGTAGAGGTCGAAAGATTACATCGATTACGCGCGGTAGACGTGCACGCGACCGCTGGCGGTGCCCGCGGCGACGTAATCGAGCGAGCGGTGACACGCGAGACGACTGGCGATGGCCGTCATGTGTTCGGGGGATTGGTACTTGGCGAGAGATTTTCCCGTGGATGGGTGGAAGATCTCGACGTGGCGTTGCATGGAACCGCAGAGGATGCCGTCGCCGGAGGCGGACCAGATGGCGCGGAAAGGGAGGACCCAGCGACCGGTTTGGTTGTTGTGTTTGACGACGGCCGTCGGTTTGGCGTCGTCCTCGGCGGGGCTCCACACGCGAAGCGCGTCGTCGTAACACGTCGTTAAGAGGGCGCCGGAACCGTCGGGACACCAATACGCCGCCTGAGAGGATTTCGCGTGCACCAAGTCGTGGAGAGATTTGGCGTTCTTTTTCAATTTGCGAACGTCCCATACGCTCACGAGTTGATTGGTGGAGGTGGCGAATCGAAACTGGTTTCCGGGATCGACGTGCACGGTGTTGATCTTCTTTTCGTGAATGCTCAGGCTCGGAGACGTGAATTTACCCACGCGCACGTCCAATTGGTGCAAATTCCCCGCGTTGTCGCACACGAGCGCCGTGTTCCCGTCGGCGAATTGGTCGCACGCCGAAAATTCATCCTCCTCTGAGTAGACGGTTTCTTGAAACGCGCCCGCCTGCGGGTCGAGCACGCGCACCGCGCCGTCGTACGCGCACGTGAACAGCTTGCCGCGAAGCGCGCCGTGTCCCCACTTACAGTGCGAGATGTACGCGCCGTGCGCTCTATAGTACAACACGCCGTCGTCGCCGTCCTCGTCCTCCTCGTCTGGCATCTCGTCGACTCTCCACAGACCGATGTGTCCCTCCTTATCCCCGGACGCGACGAGAAGCATGGACTCGTCGTGACTGAAATCCAAGTGCGTCACTCCCTTGGGCACGCACTTGGCCACGTCCACGTCGCGCAGGGTCAACTTGTTTTTCAACATTTCGCTCACTCGAGCGCTCGCGTCTCGCGCCTTCGTCTCCACGAACGCCCCCATCTTCCTCTTCAACGTCTCGATGAACGCCGCGTCCGTCTTCTCACTTCCATTCTCACTCTTCAGCGCCACTTCCCCGCTCGGACGCGTCTTCACCGGCGCCTCCGTGCGCTCGCCCGTGGGCAAATACGTCGCGCCGTCCGCGAGCACCACCGAACCGTCCCGCCGCTCTCGATCCACTCCGCTCGCCAACTCAGGCGCGATGTTCCTCGTCCTCGACGATCGACGCGTCGGTTCTTTCGGCGCCGCACGCTCGCGCTTACGCTTCGCCGCGATCCCTCGCGAGCTCGGCGCCGCGCCGCTCTTCCCGCCCACGTCGGCGCTCAGCGTCGAAATATTGAGCGCCTCCATCCGCGCCTTATTCCTCGCGATCGTGCGCTCGCGCTCGCGCTCGAATGCCGTCAATCCATCCTCACCGTCGTTTTCCGCGCCCTGGTCGACGCGCGCGTCGACAGCGCGCGCCGGGACCGGTTTGGACGGCGTCGAGCGCGTTCGTCGTGCATCATCATCGTCGTCGTTTCTGGGACTCAACACGCGCGACGACGCGCCCATGTTTCCACGAAAACGATCGTCGTTCGACGACGCTCGAATCCCGCGCGCGCGCGGAGAGGACAGACGCTCCGAGCGCGAGAGTGGCGTCCGAGAGTGACGTCAGTTTTGATTCAAATTAAAATCCATCCAGACGACACTCCGCGTCGCGCCGCGGACCCGCGCGCGATCGCGCACGGCGCGCGAACGCCCGCGACTCCT
>MDSW01009668.1_pt1 | contig 11289 bp, 12 predicted proteins | sample 811171 | NCBI WGS metagenome assembly MDSW01 (sample SAMN05326641, study PRJNA326480) | marine metagenome | isolation source: seawater | place: Atlantic Ocean: North West | collected 2012
AAGATAAAAAAAGAATTGATGGAAGAGGTCTAGCTGATGTAAGAAAAATAAAATGCGAAGTAGGTGTTTTGCCAAGAACTCATGGATCAGCTTTATTTACTAGAGGAGAAACACAGGCATTGGTAGTAACTACTTTAGGAATGTCAGATGACGAACAAAGATTTGAAAGTCTTGATGGCATGCAAAAATCAAACTTTATGCTTCACTATAATTTTCCTCCATTTTCTGTAGGAGAGTGTGGTAGAATAGGAACTGGCAGAAGAGAAATAGGACACGGTAAATTAGCGTGGAGAGCTATAAATTCTTCTTTGCCTTCAAAAGATAAATTTCCATATACATTAAGGGTAGTCTCTGAAATAACAGAGTCAAACGGTTCATCTTCAATGGCTACAGTTTGCGGAACTTCATTGTCATTAATGGATGCTGGAGTCCCAATTAAAGAACCAGTAGCTGGTATAGCCATGGGATTAATTAAAGAAGGAGAAGAGTTTTCAGTTCTATCAGATATTTTAGGAGACGAAGATCATCTTGGGGATATGGATTTTAAAGTTGCAGGAACAAAAAACGGAATAACTTCTCTTCAAATGGATATTAAGATTACAGGCATTACTTTTGAAATAATGGAAAAGGCATTAAATCAAGCTAAAAATGGGCGAGAGCAAATATTAAATGAGATGAATAAAGCTATTAAGTCTTCAAGAAAAGAATTCTCAAAACATACTCCTAAAATTGAAACAATCAAAGTAGATAAAAAAGATATAGCAACAGTCATCGGAAAAGGAGGAGCAACAATCAGAGAAATCGTCGAGTCCTCAGGTGCTAAAGTAGACGTTAAAGACACTGGTGAAGTTACTGTTGCAGCGCCAGATGAAGCTTCAAGGAACAAAGCTTTAGACTTAATTAAGAATTTAATAGCCAAACCAGAAATTGGAAAAATTTATGCAGGCAAAGTTGTAAAAGTTATGGAGTTTGGTGCTTTTGTAAATTTTTTAGGAAAACAAGATGGCTTGGTTCATATATCTGAACTTGCAGCAAAAAGAGTTGAAAAAGTTGGAGACGTGGTAAAAGAAGGTGATAAAGTTTCAGTGAAGGTAGTAGGTTTCGATAGAGGAAAAGTAAAGTTGTCGATGAAACAGGCTATCTAATTGTTTTATAGAGAAACCATTATTAAAATTGACAAAAATTAGCCGAACATTTGAATATTCTAAATTAGAAAAAAAAGCAGCTAAAAATCTTCGAGTAGAAGAAGTTATTGCAGATGGAAAAAACTTTAGCAAAGCAACTAAATTTTTAAAATCTCAAAATTTTATACCGTACAAAAATATTGAGAAAATTGTTTCTCTTCAAAAACAAAATAATTTCCCAATTGGTTATATAATGCTTAATGATAGTGACTTACCCGTTGGTTATATGGGTTCTTGGTTTTCAAAAAGGTTTATCGAAGGAACTGAAGATGTATTTTGCAATATTCATACTTGGATCGTTGATCAAAATTATAGGATATATTCTTTTTATTTATTATCAAAAATTTATCACAAAAACTATAATTTAATTGCACTTACTCCGGTAGAGTCTTTGAAAGGACTTCTTATAAAAATGGGTTTCATAAAAAAGGAAATTAAATTTAAGTTAATTTTAAACACTAACGTTTTTTCCTTTAAAAAGAAAAATTATTTATTAGTAAAAAACAGTGAAAAGATAAAAGATTTATTAAATAAAAATGAATCTGAAATTTATAATTCTTTTTTGGATGAAACTTACAAAAAATATATTTTCTATGATGAAAGAGATAAGAAAAATATTTTTATAATTGGCTGTCTAATAAAAAAACGTAAATTTAAAGTTTTTAACCTTTTTTATATTTCAGACAAATTAAAGTTTGTAAAAGACTATGAACAAATTTTAAACACCATCTCACAACAATCTAACAGTCTTATTTTTAGTGAATATATCTTAGAAAATGGAAATAGCGCTTTTCCTGATAATATTTTTTTTTCTAAAGCTTTTAAAAAGGATATATTTATAAAATCTAAAAACAAATTTGAAAATATTGATTTGCTGAATTCAGATTTAGTAATTTAGATATTTAATTTTAAATCTTTTTAATTTAGAATAAATCCTATGTTAAAAATTTTCAAAAATTACTTAAAAAAAAATACAGGTCTTTTGATCAGACTAGATGATATTACAACTCACATGAATTGGAACTATATGGATAAATGTGAAAAGCTTTTTGATAAATTTAATATAAAACCAGTGCTTGGAGTTATTCCTAATAATAAAGATCCAGAATTTTTTAATTTTCCAAAAAATTCAAATTTTTGGGAAAGAGTGAAAAGTTGGGAAAATAAAGGATGGGAGATATCAATGCACGGTTTTTCACATTTATATGGGATACAAACAAATAAAAAGGATTTTTTTAATTATGGCGGAGGATCGGAGTTTTTTGGTTTAAATTATAAAGATCAGCTTAGTAAGATAAGTTCTGGTTTAAAAAAATTTGATGAGCATAAAATTAAAGTAAGATCTTTTTTTGCCCCAAATCATACTTATGATTTAAACACACTTAAAGCATTAGAAGAATCTGGAATAAGAATAGTAATAGATGGGTATGGTTTGTTTCCCTTTTCAAAATTTAATATTAAATTTGTACCACAACTTTTTTATAGGGAGATCATGTTGCCTTTCGGAATTCAATCTACACAAATTCATTTAAATTATTGGAATGAGGAATATTTTAAAAAATTTACTAATTTTATTGAAAAAAATTCAAGACATATATTGCATTTAGATCAAATACTATCTTTAAAAAAAAATAATTTTTTTGAAAATTTTATAAATTTTTCAGTCGAAAAAAGTTTAAAAATTCTTAGAAGCATAAAAAAAAATTAGTTTCTATATTAGATATTCAAAATTTTGCGTTTTTTCATTAACTTGAAGTTCAACTGCACCATTTCTTAAATGAAAAGATCGTGCCATTTCTGTAAGCGGGGATAAGGTAACCAATCTATTTAAATGATTAGATTTTTTAATCTTTTTAAAAGCTTCTTTAACAATTAATTTTCCCCCACCTTTTTTTTTCGACCAAACAGTATAAGCGATTGCTATTTTTCCGATTTTTTGATCTCTCATTGCACTTTGTAAGTAAGCATCTTTTGTCATTAAGTCGAATTCTTCTACTGTTTTTGGGATTTCATTTGTAAATCCAAAACACATTATTGCAAAAATTTCTTTTTTATACTTAACACCAAATATTTTACGTCCGTAACTAGTTCTAAATTTTATATCAAGTTCTGGTCTTACTGGATCTTCGGTTACATCACACGTATGAAGCTCTACAAGTTCTGCTCCTTTTATCCAATCAAAAAAATTTTCTATTTTTGCTTTTACTTTTTTGTTAAAATTTATCATGCTGTAACAACTATCTTTTAATTAAAAAAACAGCTATGTTTCTTTTGCAGGTCAGGATATATTTTTGGGATTAGGCATTCCAACTTTATTATATCCAGCATCAACATAGTGAATTTCGCCTGTTACGCCTGAGGCCAAGTCACTTATTAAATATAAAGCAGAATTGCCAACATCTTTTATATCGACATTTCTTTTCAAAAAAGAATGATCTTCATTCCACTTGTATAAGAATTTTGCATCTCCAATCGCGGATGCGGCAAGAGTTTTAATGGGACCAGCGCTAATTGCATTAACTCTTATTTTTCTAGCACCTAAATCTCTCGCCAAATATTTGACACTCGCCTCTAGCGCAGATTTACAGACGCCCATAACATTATAGTTAGGAATAGCTTTAGTAGATTCATAAGTCAAAGTTAGTAAGCTACCATTTTCATTCATTATTTTTGATGCTTCTTTGGCAACTTCTGTAAAAGAAAAACAAGAAATTAACATACTTTTTAAAAAATTTTCTCTAGTTGTATTAAGATACTCACCAGATAGTTCTGATTTATCCGAAAAAGCTACTGCATGCACAACAAAATCGATTTTTCCCCATTTTGATTTTAAGTCTTCAAAAAGTTTAATTATTTCATCTTTTTTCTCTACATTACAACTAAGCGTAATGTCAGAATTCAAGGATTTTGCCAAAGGCACAACCCTTTTTTTTAATGCATCACCGAGATAAGTAAACGCTAATTCTGCACCTGACTCTGCAAGCTTTTGTGAAATACCCCAAGCAATTGAGCGTTCGTTCGCAACACCCATAATTAATCCTTTTTTTCCTTTTACTAAATTCATATTTTATATCTTTTCAAAAACTAAAGTTGCATTAGTTCCTCCAAATCCAAAACTATTTGACATTATTGAATTTAGATTTACCTCCTTTTCAACTTTAGTAACTATTGGATATTTTTTTGCCTCTTCATCCATATCGTTTATATTTGCAGAAGCTGCAATGAAATTATTTTTCATCATTATTAAACTATAGATAGCTTCATGTACAGATGTTGCTCCAAGAGAATGCCCAGCTAATGATTTTGTAGAACTAATTTTTGGTTTGTAGTCACTAAATACTTCTCCAACTGCTTTTAATTCTGTTATGTCACCCACAGGAGTCGAGGTCCCATGAGTATTGATATAATCAATTTTATTTCTTGATGTACTTAAGGCCATTTTCATACATCTTACTGCACCTTCACCTGATGGCGCAACCATATCGTATCCATCAGAAGTTGCTCCATAGCCCGTCAGCTCTGCATAAATTTTTGCACCTCTTGCTTTTGCATGTTCATACTCTTCTAAAACTATCACTCCACCTCCACCAGATATAACGAAACCATCTCTTGTCTTATCATAAGGTCTCGACGCAAGTTTAGGTGTATCATTATATTTTGAAGATAAAGCAGTCATAGCGTCAAACATAGCAGTCATTGCAAAATGAACTTCATCACTTCCACCAGCAAAAATAATTTTTTGTTTTCCAAGCTGAATTAATTCCAATGCATTACCAATACAATGACCGCTAGTTGCACACGCGGAACTAATAGTATAGTTGACACCTTTTATTTTAAAAGGAACTGCAAGAGTTGCTGAGGCAGTGCTAGACATTGTTCTTGGAACAACAAACGGACCCATTCTTTTTGGACTTTTTTGTCTTGTTTTGTCTGCAGCTAAAATAACATTTTCTATAGATGGCCCCCCTGACCCCATAATCATTCCAGTGTTAATGTTGCTTACGTCTTTGTCGTCTAGACCTGAGTCTTTTACGGCTTCGCTCATTGATATATAATTGTATGCAGATCCAGGACCCATAAATCTAATGAATTTTCTATCTACATGATCATCAAGTTTGATATTTGGTTTACCATGGATTTGGCTCTTTAAATTATATTCTTTATATTCTTCTGAAAATGTAATTCCAGATTTTGAGTTTAGTAGTGAGTCATAAACTTCATTTTGATTATTTCCTAAGCAAGAAACTACTCCAATTCCAGTTATTACTACTCGTTTCATGATTTAAACAACCCCACTTTTAAATTTTCAGCCTTATAAATTACTTTTCCATCAGCGTTAAGTATACCATCTGCAAGCCCTACTACAGCACCTTCTTTTTTAAGAATTCTTTTCATATTTATCTCATAAGTGGCTATTTTAACTTGTTTTAAAACTTCACCAGTAAATTTTACGGAGTTAACTCCTAAGGCCCTTCCCTTTCCTGGCTCGCCGATCCAACCTAAATAAAAACCTACTAACTGCCACATTGCATCCAAACCTAAACAACCTGGCATCACTGGATCATTTTGAAAATGACAATCAAAAAACCATAAATTATCTTTCACATCCAGTTCAGCTTTTATAAATCCTTTTTTATATTGACCTATATCTTTTTTTATTTCTGTTATTCTGTCAAACATCAACATTGGAGGTAAAGGCAGTTTTGCGTTACCCTCACCAAATAAATCACCTTTGCCACAGGCAATTAAATCTTCGTAATTAAAACTATTTTTTTGCATAGATCCAGTTATTAGTTTTTACTTGATTTATATACAATTTTATATAAATAATTACGAATTAAATCAATAAATGACGAAGTTTATGTACCAAAAAAACGAAATAATAAATAAATTAAGAAGTTCAGGCTTAAGACCCACTAAACAAAGAATTTTATTAGCACAAAAATTATTTCATAGAAAAGAAACTTTTCATTTTACAGTTGAAAGCTTAAGTAGAATAATAAATAGAAAAGAAAGTGAAAAAATTTCTTTAGCAACAATTTACAATACAGTTGAGGCATTTACAAAAGCTGGTTATGTAAAAGAAATTCTGACAAGTAAAAGCAAAAGTTATTTTGATACGAACATTAAGTCGCACCACCATTTTTATGATGAGCAAACTAAAGAACTTACAGATATTAAATACAATCAAGTAAAATTGAGTAAAATTCCAACTCCTCCTAAAGGCAAAAAAATAAAAAATCTTGAAGTTGTAATACGAGTACAAAAATAATCCCTTCATATTGACTTTACAGTTTAGAATTATTATAAACTAGAAATATTCAGAAAAAGTATGAGTGTAGATTTTAAAAAAAACGGAAATGGTAAGTGCCCTGTAATGCACGGTGGTATTACAAAGGCTGGAGAGTCTAATACTGCGAGACTTTGGCCAAATAGTATTAACTTAGATATTCTTCACCAGCACGATACAAAAACTAACCCCCTTCCAGGATTCAATTATAAAAAAGAAGTAAAAAAATTAAATTTTAAAGCTTTAAAAAAAGATTTGTTGAAACTAATGACAGACAGCCAAGAATGGTGGCCTGCAGATTTAGGAAGTTATACTGGCTTAATGGTTAGATTGACTTGGCACCAAGTAGGAACTTATAGAGAATTTGATGGTAGACCAAATGTTGGTTCACATAGATTTTCTCCACAGGACTCTTGGCCAGATAATACAAATTTAGATAAAGCAAGACGACTTCTTTGGCCAATTAAAAAAAAATATGGAAATAAATTAAGTTGGTCAGATTTAATGGTTTTAGCAGGTACCATGGCTTATGAAAAAGCTGGATTTAAGACTTTTGGTTTTTCGTTTGGTAGAGAAGATATATGGGGACCAGAGAAAGATGTTTATTGGGGAAAAGAAACAGTTCCATTAGCTGTAAATAGATATGGTAATCCACAAGATCGTTCTTCTTTGGAAGCACCACTTGCAGCATCACATTTTCAACTTGTTTATGTAAATCCAGAAGGCGTAGAAGGCAAGCCGGATCCGATAAGGACAGCTATGGATGTTAGAGAAACTTTTGGCAGAATGGGAATGAATGATGTTGAGACAGCCGCACTTACTATTGGTGGCCACTCTATAGGAAGAGCTCATGGTAACGGAGATCCTACTAATTTGGGTCCAGAACCCGCAGGAGCTGATATTCACGAGCAAGGTTTTGGATGGAATCAAAAAAATGGAACTGGGGTAAATCAAATAACTTCAGGTCTCGAAGGAGCTTGGACAACTAATCCAGACAAATGGGATCATCAGTACTTAGATCTATTATTAAATTACAAATGGGAAAGCAAAAAAAGCCCAGCAGGTGCATGGCAGTGGGAGCCAATTGATCTTGAAGAAGAAAAAAAACCAGTCGATTTGGGTGATCCTAAAAAGAAAGCCAGACTAATGTTTACTGATGCTGATATGGCTATGGCAATGGATCAGGAATATAGAAAAATTTCGGAAAAATTTTACAAAGATCCAAAATATTTTGAGGATGCATTTGCAAGAGCTTGGTTTAAGTTGACACATAGAACAATGGGCAGTAAAGAAAACTATATTGGCCCTTGGGCACCCAAAGAAGATCTTCTGTGGCAAGGTAATGTTCAAACTTCCAAAAAGAAATACAATGTTCAAAAAGTTAAGAAGATGATTGAGTCAAGCAAACTAAGTGTTAGCGATTTGGTAACTACTGCTTGGGATAGTGCTAGAACATATAGAAGAACTGATAAGAGAGGTGGCGCAAACGGAGCGAGAATTCGTTTAGAACCAATGAAAAATTGGGAGGCAAATGAGCCTAAAAAACTCTCAAAAGTACTCAAAATTCTTGAGGTTATAGCAAAAAAAACAGGAGCAACAATTTCCGATACAATCATCCTTGCTGGTGTTGTAGGTTTAGAAAAAGCTATTAAAAAAGGTGGATCTAAAGTTAAAGTTCCATTTTATCCAGGTAGAGGCGATTCTACTCAAGAGCGAACTGAAATTAAAAATTTTAAATGGCTTGAACCTTTACATGACGGTTTTAGAAATTATGTAAAATCAGATTACTCTGTAATGCCAGAGGAGCTTTTACTTGAAAGAGCATCTTTAATGGGATTAACCGCGCAAGAAATGACCTGTTTAGTTGGAGGCATGAGAGTGTTAGGAACTAATCATAAGTCAGCCTCAAACAAAGGTATGTTTACTGATAATGTCGGTGTTTTAACAAATGATTTTTTTGTTAACTTGGTAGATATGAAATATATGTGGAAACCGACAGGTAAGAATTCTTATGATGTTATTGATCGTAATAATAATAAAGTTAAGTTTACCGCATCCAGAGCAGATTTAGTCTTTGGGTCCAATTCAATACTAAGGTCCTATTCAGAGGTATACGCTCAAGACGACAATAAGGAAAAATTTGTAAAAGACTTCGTTGCTGTTTGGACAAAAATAATGAATGCTGACAGACCTAACTTAAAAAAGATGAATTAATGACTGAGTTTACTTCTGGAATCTTTAACGCTGCAAAAGGTATTTATAATAATAACAGGGGCTCGATTTTAAGAACTATTGTTTATACGATTGGTCACTTTGCAATAGCCATAACAGTTTTAATGTTAATAGCGGATGTGTCATTTATGATAGCTTTAACCGATGCTATAGTTGAACCATTGGCTAATGCAGTATGGTATTTTTTGTTAGATAAATTTTGGGCATCAAAAGTATCTAATAAAATTGGAAATTAAAAAAGTCCCCATAAATTTTTATTTTTAATCCATCCTTTGTATTTATCAGATTTAATTTTACACCACTTATTTTCACATTTAATAACAATTACCAGTCTTCCCTTTTCTAATTTTGCAACAGGCTTTGAATAGATTGTTGGATTATTAAACATTATTTCTGAGTCATTTATGGTTATTGCAGCTTTTTTTTTTGATAATTGTGAAATATGTATCCATCCTGTGTTATTTTCATGGTCTTTTATTTTTCTAAAATTATCTGACTTATCTTGAACTAATACTGGTAAATATTTTTTTTTGTAAAAAATTTTTACAGGATATTCCCTTGATGGGCCTTGTCGAAGATTTACTTTATCGTATCTTAAAGTTAAAAAATATTCTTCATCTGAAAAACAAATATTTTCAATAAAAAAGACATGAAATATTATTAATAAAATTCTTAGCATTTATTCAAACAATTTGGATTTATAATTATTTTCGATTTCCTAAACTCATTTTTAAAACAATTAAATGTAAGTAATTGGTTTGTTAAATCATTCTTTGTATCTAATATTGTTTTTAAAACTTCATTAGCTTGTAAAGATCCCATGATACCTGCTATTGGTGAAAATACACCTTCTGTTTGACAATTATTATTGTGATTTGGTGGGCTTGGCATAAAACATCTATAACACGGTCCTTTTTTTTTAAAATTAAATTTAATTAAATGACCATCAAATTTATTTATTGCAGAAGTAATAAGTATTTTTTTATTTTTCAAACAATAATCGTTAATAATATACCTTGTTTCATAGTTATCTGTGCCGTCACATATAATATCAAATTTTTTACAAATTTTACCAATATTGTTTTTAGTAATTCTCTTTTTAAAAAGAACTAATTTAATATCTCCATTAATTTTATTAATTGCTTTTTTTGCCTGAGAAACTTTAAATTTTCCGATATCATTGGTGTTAAATAGGGTTTGTCTGTTTAGGTTCGAAATTTCAACTTTATCAAAATCAACCAAGCCTATTTTTCCTATCCCAGAAGCCGCTAAATAAGTAAGCAAAGGACAACCTAAGCCACCAAGACCAATAATTAATACCTTTGAAGCAAAAATTTTTTTTTGACCAAATAAACCAACACTTTTTAATATAATTTGTTTTTCAAATCTTTTTAAATACTTTAATTGAGCTTTACTCATGAATCTTATTTTTTTCCAGTAGAACCAAATCCACCTTGACCACGTTTAGTATCTTCTAATTCATTTACTTCAATAATTTCAGCTTGAATTATTGGACATACGACCATTTGTGCAATCCTAAGTCCTTTTTCAACTTTAAATTTTTTATCACCATGATTAATTAGTATTATCTTTATTTCTCCTCTGTAATCTGAGTCTATTGTTCCAGGTGTATTCAAAACAGTAATCTGTTGTTTAGCTGCTAGCCCAGATCTTGGTCTAATTTGTACTTCATAATTTTTTGGAATTGAAATTGATAATCCTGTTGGAATTATTGCGCTCTTACCTGGTTGAATTTCTATATAGTTATCAATATTTGCCGACAAATCCATTCCGGAAGAGCCAATTGTTTCATATTTTGGTAAGGAGATTTGTTGAGATAATCTTTTAATTAATATTTTTATCATTTATTAAAATTTTATCTAATATGACTTTGGTTATTGCATTAGCAATATAACTTTTTTTATTTTTAGAAATAGATTTCACTTCCCCTTTTCTATCAATTATTGAAACTTTATTGTAATTAGAGTTAATTCCTAAATTTTTATTTGATACATCATTTGCTACAATTAAGTCACAATATTTTTCTTTTATTTTAATTTTTGAATTAGCTATAACGTTTTCAGTTTCAGCTGAAAAACCCACAACAATTTTTGGTCGCATTTTATTTGTTTTACCTAAATAATCTAATATGTCAGGATTCTTTTCAAACTCTAAAAATCTTTGAAAGGTATTTTTTTTAATTTTATTCTTACTTATTTTTATTGGTTTAAAATCAGAAACAGCGGCTGTACAAACAGCAATATCTACAGGTAAAGATTTTTTAACTTCAGCAAACATTTCTTTTGCTGTGACTATATTTTTAATTTTTATTTCCTTCGGTGGAATTAATTTTGTCGGTCCAGAAATGAGTTTAGTTTTAACTCCTAATCTATTTAAAGCTAAAGCAATTTCAAATCCTTGTTTTCCACTTGAGTCATTTGAAATATATCTAACAGGATCAATATATTCTTTTGTAGGTCCTGTTGTAATTAAAGCTTTTAGATTTTTATTTTTTATCAAATTTTTTTGAAAAAAATAATCTTTAAGATATGTAACTATTTGTCTTGGGCTTGACATTTTTCC
>MDSW01073680.1_pt1 | contig 11288 bp, 4 predicted proteins | sample 811171 | NCBI WGS metagenome assembly MDSW01 (sample SAMN05326641, study PRJNA326480) | marine metagenome | isolation source: seawater | place: Atlantic Ocean: North West | collected 2012
GCCCCCTCGCTTCCGCACTTCCGCGCTCCCTCTTCCTATCTAAAGCACATTCCCCACCCATTCCAGGCCGCCATGTCTTCCCCCGTTGAGCCGTTCATCCTCCCAAAGCAATCTCTTCTTCGGGCCGTTCTTCGGGCCTCGTGCATGCCGGCCTGGCCAGTGCGGAGGTCCCCACCTACGGTGGGCTGTTCGACAAGGCCGTCGCTCCCACATAGGGTGTCAAGGGAAAGGACCACCACTAGGTAGATCGTTCGTGTTGCCAACTGCTGTGGCAAAGGTGCACACTCTGGGGGGTACCACCATCAGTGCTGGGGCACCCCACGTTCGTTTGCAGCTTGGGCTGGGTGTTCTAATGCTAATCACACATTCTGTATTTTTGGCCTGCTTCCTGCAGCTAGCCTGCAGTGGGCCCCCTAGTTCTCTTGCCCCCTTGTGGGGCTGACCCCCTGGGGTAACTGGGTCTCTTCTACTGTTTTGCCACTGGGTTGGTGGACAAGCCCCTGTGCAGGGCCGATCTCACACACTCCCACTTGGTGGTCGAGTCCGTTGACTCACATGTGGAGCTGTTCGTTGCTCCCTTGGTTGTTTGTTCTGAATTTTTGTTTGTGTTGCTACGACTCGTGGTCGTGCTTTTGTAGGTCGGTCGGTTGGACGTTTGGTCTTGGACTCGGATTAACCTGTGACTTTCCTCAAGGCCTCGGCGTCGCGATGCCTAAGATCCGTTGGTACTTGTTCACATGTATGTCCGTGTTCTTGGAGTCTAGCTTGATCCGGCGGCCATCTAGTATTCCCTTCCGTTACTGACCTGCTACCCATGATGCCACTTCGTTGGCATCAGGAACTCTGCAGCTAAGTGTCAGTCGTCTCTGTTGACCTTCGTGGTCGTTCTTCAGAACCCGGGTTCACCCGGTTTCCGCACTGCTTGCGGTTTCCTCGGGAATAGCAATTTTCCTCGGAGGAACTGGAACGTGACGCGACGCGTCACCTTCGTGAAGATGTCAGCTGTGTTGAGCTTTGTGTCAATCTTCTTCAGCACCAGCGATCCGTCCTTCACACGTTCTCTCACGAAGTGGTAACGGATATCGATGTGCTTGCTGCTGCGATGGGACACAGGGTTGCGACTCAAGTGGATTGTACCCTGGTTGTCCTCAAATATCGTCAGCGGTTTCGACCCGTGGAATTCCTTCTCCGACAGGTCTCCATAGGTCACGATGCTGATGTCGTCGTACCCAAAGTCCTTCTTGAACAGTCGGGTACACCACACGCCTTCCTTCGCTGCTTCTGAGGCTGCCATATACTCTGCCTCGCAGCTACTCAGGGCTGTGGACTTCTGTTTCACACTTCGCCAGCTGATGGCTCCTCCCCAGCTGATAAAGTTGTAGCCGGTGGTACTGCGAAAATCTTCGCAGTCGCCCCATCCCGCGTCCACGTTGCCGTGTAACGCGCAGAAGGGCATGTCCGCTACCTTCTGTCCGAAGCGGATGCACAGGTTCTTGGTACCTTGGAGGTAGCGCATGATCCTCTTCACTCCTTTCCAATGCTGCATGCCTGGGTTGCTTGCAAATCTGGCGCACAACCCCACGGCGTGCGCGATGTCCATTCGGCTCCCGTTAGCAAGATAAAGTAATGCTCCAATTGCCTGACGGTAGGGCATCTGTGCCATCTCGGCCTTGCCCTCGTCTGTTGTTGGGCACATCTCTTTCGTCAGCTTTTCACCATGGTTCAGCGGTGTGGCGGTTGGCTTACAATCCGACATGTGAAACCTCTCCAGGATTTCGTTGATGTACGGGATCTGGTGAATCTGGATGCTCTTCTTGTCTTCAGCCATCCTCTCCACCACAATGCCTAGGTAGGTGTTGTCATCGTCCGACTTGGACAACTTGAACTCCTCTTCAAGTGCTGTGCGGAGATCGTGATACATCTGGTCACTTGAGTACACCGCGCAGACGTCGTCCACGTATATGCTCAGGTACATGACGTCATCTCCGTCTCTGCGGATGTAAAGGCATGGATCTGCCACTGCCTGTTCCAATCCGAGCTCCAACAATCGTTTGTGAAGCTTCTTGTTCCATTCTCGACCAGCCTGGCGTAACCCGTATAAAGCGTTGCGCAGGCGCAGGACGGCGCCTTTCCATGGCGGTTTGAGTCCTGAGAACGGTTTCATGTAAACCTCTTCCTCGAGCTTCGCATGTAAGTAGGCAGAGCGGATGTCAAAAATCGCTACTTTGTGCCCGTGCTTCGCTGCCTCGGCAAGCGTCGCTCGCCACGACACAAAGGTCGTGACGGGGGCGTGAGTCTCGACGTAGTCCAAGCCGTACCTCTGCTTGAAGCCGCGACCGCAAATCCTTGCTTTCAACCGGTCGCAGTCTCCCTGCTGGTTCGCTTTCACACGAAATGCCCACGTCGCATCGATGCATCGCTTTCCCTTCGGGAGATCGCACCATTCCCACACTTGGTGGTCGCGCAGGTTCTGGATCTCCTTTTGGATCGCATCGTTCCAATATTTGGCAAAGTCTCCCGACACTGCCTCTTCGTACTTCTTGGGAGTCGGGATGCTACTCGCTTTGACTCCCTCTAAGCCCTTGGTGACCATGGCTCGTTCGCAGATCAGCGCTCGTTGATAGACACTGAATGCCTCTTCAGTTACTGCGTCAATCCTCTCATGCTTGTCCGTCTTGTCACCGTCTTCCAGGTTGATCTCGACTACCAGTTTTGCGCGCTTGCGAATGTCCCTTTCGGCCACTCTAATATGCGCGTCCAAACCGTACTCAACGGTTACTGGCTCGGTTTCTCGTTCCGGACTTCTTGGTCCCTTTTCGGGAACCTCGGCCTCTTTCTCCCCGACATCCGATGTCGGTAGCACTTCAAGCGGCGATATCCAATCATCGTGATCGTGTTCCCCCCAGTCGTTCAACTTGGTTTCGTTTCGCGCTGCGAGTCCTCGCAGGCGCGTCAGCGCTTCAAGCTCTTGGACACCATAGTTGCGCGTCAATGGCGTGCTTCTCACGGCGTCCAGGTTGGCACCCTTTGATTCTACCGAGTACCTTTTGCAGGATTGTTTGAGCAATGCTGGCTTCGCGTGCCCTCTCCCCGACGACTTGTCGTCGTGGGGGTACTGACGCTCATCTTCTGTCGCGCCATCTTCACTGGAGGTTATGTCGGACCCATCGTCCACATTTATCACGCTGAAGCTTTTCGCAAGATTCCGTGGCACTTCGCCAAACTTCTCCTCGCGATCGCATCTCGCTCCAGCGTCCTCCAGCTCCTGGTACAGCTCTCTGTTCATGTCATAAGCTGCATAATGCACGAGCGACACGCCATGCTTGGAACATGTGTTCGGGTTCGCTTCGTGCTGTTCGATGAGGTAGAGGCAGCACTGTGTCTTTCCCTTTCGTGCGCAGTTAAGTGCTAGGTCATTGACCAGTTTGTCATGCATTCTCCTCTTCCCTCTCGCATCCAGCATGCGGTCCTTCTCAATTCTCTCCTGGGCTTTGAGAAGCGCGATGCCAACCTCAATCGGTTCGTCGCCGTTCCGCAATGCTTTCTTCAAGTCCTCTTGCTTGCCCAGGTGATGCGTCCGTAACGCAATCTTCCAACGCATCCTCGGATGCATTGTACGGGCTGGTTCCTTCCGCAGCCGCTTGTGTTTTGAGGTGTTCCTCACCTTTCTTTCAGGCGATGGACGTCTCACCTTTCGGACCTGCCTCAGCATCAGTGCTGATGGGCCCTTCCGCAATCTTGAGCTTCTGCGCAGTTGCGGTGCCATGGTCGACGCTTCTCCTTCAGAGCTCGGGGGTCCTTCTGGATCATCGCTCTCACTCTTGAATTCCTCATCTCTGTGAGGTGCGTCATCTCTGGGTTTCGCCGCATTGGGCGCTGACCCCTGGTCCGCCTGACGAGCGCTCACTGAGCCTCCACTGGTGCTCCCACTGGATCGCTCAGCGTCTCGACGAATCATACTTGCTTCCGCCGGGACCCACAGTCCTGTGCCCGCTCGCAATTTCATATCGAGCGGTGCCTTGCCAGTCCTGCCTCGCAAGTTCAGGTTGTTGTTCTGCAACTCTTCTGGGTCCAACTCGTTTCGCTCGGCGATCCCTTCCAACGTGTCGTCCTCTGACGCCACATACTCCTGCGTCCAGTTGTCTTCCTCTGACTCTTCGTCTGACTCGCTTGAAGTCACTTCGTCCATTGGTGCGGCGACTGGCTCAACCTCGTCCTCTGGCTCATGCTCGAGCGAGTCCGGAGTGGACTCTTCTTCGAAGATGACTGAGTATCGCACCAGCACCTGGTTCGTGTCAGGATTTAACACCATGTACCCCTTCGTCCCATTCGGAGGGTACCCAAGGAATATCATCTGCTTCGCAGTGGGTGACAGCTTGCTCTTCCGCTGCCGATGCTCTCTGTCTAGCCACACCCAGCATTTGCAACCGAAGGTGCGCATCCTTGTGATCTCCGGTTCCTCGCCGAAGTACATCTTGTATGGACTCGCATTGTTCGGGTTCGAGCGGTGTGGCAGACGGTTCAGTGTGTACGATGCCACCGACATGGCGTACTGCCAAAACTCCAACGGGAGTTGCGCCTGATGCAGTAGGAGACGTGTCATCTCGATCAATGACCGGTTGGCCCTCTCGGCGATTCCATTCTGAGGGCTCTCGTGCGGCGTTGACAGCTCAAGCTTGATCTTCTTTCTTGCGAGCCGTTCTCTCTGGCGCGCTGACACCAGCTCTCCTGCGTTGTCGCTCATGTAGGCCATGATCTGTTGTCCTGGTCCAGTCGACTGCTGACAGCTGTTTCGTTGCTGTATTTGCAGGACGTGCTCCATCTCTTCGAGCATGGCTGTGAACGCCTCGTTCTTCTTCGAATCGAAGTATCCCACCCACAAGTAGCGTGAGTAGTCGTCCACAAAGCACTGTGCCTTGCGATTGCTCTGAGTTGACTTCACGATTCTCTCCATCGAATCGGTGTGTATTCTGCCATTTATTCGGGTTGCGCGTTTCCGCTTCTTCCCCAGTCTCGAGTGCGCTATCCTCTGCATCTTGCAGGTCGCACATTGTTTGCACCATGGCATCTGGTCGATCTCTTCCTCGGTCAAGTTTTTGATGTCTCCGGACCCGCTCCACTTTAGGACAAGTTTCATTTTCCGACGTCCCGCATGGGCAAGGCGTCTGTGGAAGAGTATCGCACGATTCTCAGCAGGCTTGTCTGTCACAGGGAAGGCCTTGCCGCGTCCTGTGTGTTCCTTGCTCTGCTCTCGTTGTACAAGTGCTTTGAACATCCTGCCGTTCGCTCGCAGTATTGTCTGCAGCCTCGGCATGTTGCACTCGTAGAGCCCGCAGCCTGATCTGTTGGCCACGATTCTGCTCTTGGAACACACTCTCGACACGTCGTCGAACGGTATCATGTATGCGTGCTCGGCTGCGAATAACACCCCGACCCGATGATTATCGGCCAGGGTGCCGACTGAGACCAGCCCCGTCTCCAGGCCTTTCACCTGAGTGACGTCTTTCAGCTGTCCGAGTTCTCCAGTCAGCCTTCCTTCGAGGCATTCCGATCCGGCCCCTTTGATCACCTTGTGTGTCCTCCGGGGATTGGTGAGCTTTACCTCAGGGGTTTGATAATGCCCTGACGCTCCCGAATCGAGGAAATGCTGGTCGAGATTCGGTTTGGATCTTGCTCTGAGGGCTCGGGATTGTCTCACTCGCCGGCCCTTCGTATCGTACATGACCAACACGTGGTCCATGCTTTTTCTCAATTTTCCGGTTTGCAGGGGCCCGTTACTGGACCGCGCATGCTCGATTTTCCGGCGTTTGAGATTGGGCTTCAATAGCCCTAGCACTCCATCCTCGATGACCTCCCACTCAATTCCTGGTGGGGCTTCTGATGCAAGAGTGCAAGCCAGTTCAGTACTCCTCATTTTGAGGACCCAGTCCAATTGGGGAATTGTGCTGTTCACACCACCTGAGGCACATTTGCCTGGGGTGTGCTGGTTGGACTGCCCTAGGATGGCGACAACCCTATCCTGGCTTGGCTGAGAGAATTCATCAGTTTCTCCAAGGGGGTCCCAAAGCACCATTGAGGTGCACATTGATTTTTCTCCCCCCCTCCGGGCATTCACAAATTTCGCACTGCTCGCGAAACAGTCCCGGGTCCTGCGCCTTGTCTCATGGGCGTCGTCTCTGGGATCGAGACCCATAGCATGAGCGCTGGTCGGTGCAGCCTTATCAAACGATAACCGCGGACCCGGCACTTCCTTGGCCTCGTTGGTCCGTTTGCACTCGCTCTCGGTGCTTACGAAGGACTTGTCCCCCGCGTGATGGTGTTGCTTTTGTGGCGTGGCTGCAGACGGTGGTGAATCTTTCTCCGCCCCTCCGCACTCGCGTGGATACGGTTTGTTGCCTGCTGCTGCTTGTTTTATCTCGCCGAGTTCGTCTGTCCGGATCGATTCCCCGGTTCCAGTACCTTCTGTAGGAGTCTCCTGCCGAGTGTCAGCGACTTGCTGTGTGTGCGCTTTCTTTCCGCTCGGTATTGGTGTCTCTACATTTTCTGCTCGGCTCCGCACGTGTGCCGGGGACGTCAGTTGCCGGTCCTCATTGGTTTCGGCTTTCTCCGGGGGGTGGAATGGTTCCATGGCTGCACCACGGACCCAATTGACTCCTCTCTCGGGAAACACCCGACTGTGAAGTGGATTGACGCTTTCCGCGCTTCCTAACCACTGATCGTGCGAGTCTGTGCTCGGCCCTGCCGATACACGCGGTCCATTGACCGATTGACCATCCTTTTGATCATTGTCACCTCTCTCATCTCGAGGTCCATCACGTTCCATCATCCCATCCCTCCAGAAGGTAGTCAATCGTTGGTAATCGGGACTGAGCTCGGATGCCATCAGTTGTCTCGCATCGCTCGAATGATGTTGTGCGCCATTGTGGCGCTGCGTATGTGTGGGTGTCACTGTGACCCCAATCATCGCCCTGTCCATCTCCGGGACATTGGCGGGGAGCTCACGCATTGTAGTTGTTGCACAGTGCTGTGTTGCAGTGTGCGTGTGGAAGGCATTCGTTCCGCCACGCAACATGTATGCCCTGTGTGGCATTGTGGCGACTGGGGCATTCTTCCCCTTCTTCCTCCTTCCACCCCTCGCTGCTTTGGCATGCTTTATGAACTTTCCGTTCTTCCTGGGTGGTCTCTGTTGTTTCTGTGGGTTCTGATCCTTTCTGGGCATTGGGCATGCTCGTGCAAGGTGCCCCACTTGTCCACAATTGTAACACTCACGTGTCTCGATGGCGGCCATGGCGTATCGTTGTCCGCCCCTCTTATAGCCACCTCTGCCTCTGCCCCCCCGACCATTTCCTTTCCTGGGGGTGCTTCTGTGTGCAGAGCCATTTCTCCCACGGTTGCCATGTCCATTTCGTTCCATGGCTGCCATTGCACTTCTGTTCCTGCGGAGCCTACCTGGCGCCGCCTTCCCTGATGAACTCCTCGTCCATCGTCTCGGTCTCTGATTGATTCGTGCAAGGGCTTTCCTCTCCTTGCGTGCCACTTCAGCACGCGCCTCCCACTCGAGCAAATAATCCACAATCTCGCGTGGTGTGCGTGCAGGGGTGCCCATTCTCAGTGCTGACCGTTCTTCCATTTCGATTTGGTTCACAACGGGTGCATATTCTGTAGGCAATGCCAGCAATTTTGGCACCAGGATCGAGGCATCCATGCCGGGACCCCTCCCATGCGCACCCGTTTCGCACATGCGATAGTCATCGTTGTATTCAAGTACCTTGCTGAGATAGCACAGGATTGATGCGTTGCCATCCTCATCTGTGCAGTCCTCGAATCTGAGAGTCATCATCTTCCTCACACACGCTGATTTGGCCCCAAGCGATTGGGTGTGTGTGCGCTGGCATAAAGCCTGCCATGCGCCTAGGCCATCACCGTGATTCACGAGTAGGAGGATGTATTGGAACTCTGGCCCGACATGATGCACCAAACATTGGTACACTGTTGCATTCGCTGCTCTCCAGATATCACATTGCATTGTGATTGGCAGTCCATAGAACGCGTCTGGGTGCATTGATGATTTCACCAGTGACTCGATGGAGCGAGCATATGTAGCCAGCCTTTCGGCTTTGGACTTCCTGCCGCTCTTCTTCCGCTTGCTCTTGCTCCGAATGGTCTGCAGGGCTGAGTTGATCTGCGACTGCATCCCTGCCATCCATTTCTCCTGGGCACTCTGTTCCTCTGCCCCTTCACCATCCCTGCCATCTCCGTCACCTGCCCCACCCTCCTGGGATGGCGGTTCACGGTCGTCCGCTTTCTGCTCTACCTCAGGTTCATCCTGATGAGCCTCATCTGCTTCTGGCGCGGCTGACTCTGCAGCCGCTGCTGCCCCGCCCGCATCCGCAGATGCTTTGGGCGCAGGCTCAGGTGTGTGCGGGAATTGTAGGCGTATGGTTGGGTCATCTCCATCGGAATCATCCGACAGGTCTTCTGGAATGTGGTACAGTGTGTACCCCAGGGAGTGTCTCTCGAGTAGGCCTTGCTGCTCGATTGCAGCTCCATCGGGGCGAGGCAACTCGCCATGGATAATTGCAAGGCCCATCTTGGACACCCTGCCTATGTGTGCTTTGACTTTCAGCACCCATTGTCGGTGCTTAGAGGGCCTGTAGCCCAGTGATTTTCCGTATGTGCCCTTCGGTTCTGACATTGTGATGACTGCTCTCAATGGTTGAGTGTGATGTCTCTCCTTATATGGCACTTGTACTCACCAGCCTGAATGTGGTCTGGGTGGTGGATTAGACGGACGTCGGAAGCTCCTTCCGGCGTTCGGTTGGCCCAAATGGAGGTGTGGGTCGTTTGCTACTCCCACTGGCGGGGTTGATCCCGTGTCGCAGTGTCCGGGCCGCAGCAATGTCAGTCGACCCCACGTCTCTATTCACTTGGGGGGTTCCTGCCCCCTCTGCCCGCAGCTGGCCTGGGCTCTTTTCTTAATGGCACACGCCTGGTGGTTGTGGGACAACCCCTTTATGCGCAAGAATTGGCTGTCTTACTTGTAGGCTGGGGTGGCATCTACACCCTCTTGGGCGGCGTGTGCACGCGCTCGTGCGCGTTTTGTGCGAGCTGACCCTCGCACTTGGTTGGTGGTTTCGGGGGGCGGCAATGCCTGCTGTGGCGAGATGCCAATCAGATCCCCCTGTTGGTCTTCGGCCGTTGCCGCTGGTGCAGCCGCTGCTGCTCGTCCCACGCAGTCCGTTTACTTCTCCGGCTCCTGAATGAACTCGTCAAACTGCAACGTCTTGGCGAGCTCCGCGTCGTTGCTCGTCACGTCTCCGTCTCCCTTCGATTCGCAGGAGCGCTTCGTGCGGCCCTGCGACTGCCCCGCCGACGATGGCTTCAGGTCACGTTCGCGAGTGGAGTTACGGGTGCGCGGGGACGGCTTTCCGGAGTACGGGACGCTGAAGGTCTGACGGGGTGAGGCCAGGAGGTCGTCGCCACTGCCCTGCACGTCCACTTCTGGCAGCCCGCTCGAGATGGAGAGGGAGCTGAGCGAGGGATCACCCGACAACGCGGGGAAAGTCCCGGGCGCGATGCCAGTGAACTCAGCGAGCGCCTGTTCGGCGTCGTCGGCGCGGCTGAATGCCACGAGCTCCCCAAGCTGGGCCGCGGTGACTTCGTTCTGCAACTTCTCGATCTTCACCGCTTGGGCGGCCTTGCCCTTCTCAGCGCGGGCACGCTCGTACTGCGCGCGCTCGAATCCGATGTCTTTCACTTGGAGCTTCTCCGCGAGCTTCTCCTTGCCGGCGCGGACGTTGTGGAGTTGGTTCTCGTACGAAGCGATGCGCTTCTTATTGCCGATGACCTTCACCCCGGCCGCCCCAAGCTGGTCACTCAGGTTGGTAACCTTCGCCTGGGATTGGGCGAGTTGGCCCTTGAGGTCGTCGATCTGGGCGTCCTTCGCTTCCAGCGCGTCGTCCACGACCACGCTCACGTCGTCCAAGAAGTCTTGCACGACGTCGGGGTCGTCCGTCTGTAGACAATCGAGGGATTCGTAATCGCGTTTATTGCTAAAGGTAGGCGCGTTCCGAATATCCAATGAAGGGAAGCTCAGGGCCCCTGCCCAATGTGAATCCTCCTAGACGGTGCTTTAGAAACCACAGACCTTGGTGCGGAAGGCTCCGTCGATTCCGTCGTTGTTGGCCACTAGCTCGCCGTCGGCCTTCTTGCTCCCGTCCCGCTGGAAGTAGTTGTTCACCGTCAGGTCGGCGCCCTGGCCAGTGCTGATGATGCACTGATCGCGGATCCCAAAAGCCTTCACAAACAATGTAATAATCACAAACACCTGGTGCGCACGCTGTCGTGCACAGCCTGGACGTAGCTACCGTCTGCGAGTTCGGTGGTTCAGAGGTCCGTGACTCCCGCAGTCGTCGTCTGTCGTGTGCTATCGGCACGTCGCCCCTATGTCTGTGATCGTCTCGATGGATATGTCCGGTGTGTGGATATGTGTGGATATGATTCGTGTTTCACTCTCCCACACGTTCCGTCGGTGTGGTGCGTATGTGCACCGTGTGTGCGGGTGATGTCCGCGTGTGTGGTTGTACCCCGTACTCCTCCGTCACCCTAAGGGATTCGGTTCGGCCGGGTATTCTCGCCGCGGTGTTGTCCGGTAGGAGTCACACGGTCGCTTTGGTATTGTTTGTATGTGGTATCGGATTCACGCAATGTAATACGGTGAATGGTGTATTGTTAAGAGTAGCTTTCTCAGCTTTCTCTGTTAATCCCCTGTCCGATGTCAGTTGTCGGGATTATGAGCGGGAGGCTCTCAGACAGTGCGCGGGGTTCCTAGAACCCGAGCGACTGTGGGCATCGTTCGCTGCGCATGCCCCCTCGCTTCCGCACTTCCGCGCTCCCTCTTCCTATCTAAAGCACATTCCCCACCCATTCCAGGCCGCCATGTCTTCCAAGCAATCTCCGCCTGAGGAGCGCTTTGAAGAGCTTTTCAACCAGACGGTTGAGACTGAGCCATGGGCGTGGCTGCTGGGTACTCCCCTGCGCCTCATCGAGCGCGAAGCTGATGGAGCACCTGCCCAGAAGTACTACGCCATACATGATGGCCACGAGGTAGTCCTGACGATCCGCAAGCTATCCGCCGATGCGGAACAACTTCTGACGGGAACGCTGGATCGGTTGCCTGGCCAGTGAGGAGGTCCCCACCCACAGTAGGCTGTTCGACAAGGCCGTCGCTCCCACATAGGGTGCCAATGGAAAGGACCACCACTAGGTAGATCGTTCGTGTTGCCAAC
>MDSW01167686.1_pt1 | contig 11288 bp, 16 predicted proteins | sample 811171 | NCBI WGS metagenome assembly MDSW01 (sample SAMN05326641, study PRJNA326480) | marine metagenome | isolation source: seawater | place: Atlantic Ocean: North West | collected 2012
GTTGTTGGGGCTGCAGTCGTGGTCGTGTTGAGTGTTAGAGAGTTTTCACCTGAGCTGCATGAAAGACAGAATAATGAGACGGCGAGGAGAATGCATATGTTTTGCATCCATAAGCTTGCCGCAGATTTCTAATCCTCAACGTGAATAAAGACACACTTGGACGCCAGTAGTGATTAAATCAAGGTTTAACCGAGTGCGACTTGGGTCACAAATTAAAAAAAATCGTTATTCTTTTTTTAAAATTGTTCTGTGAGTTTGGATTCTTTAGAAAAAAAACTGTTTGATGCAACGAGAGCGGAAAATGCTATACGTGAGTTGCTTTACGCCATAGGCGAAAACCCAGATCGAGATGGATTATTAGATACCCCTAAACGAGTTGCACGTATGTATGAGGAAGTAACTTCCGGGATTAGATGTGAGCCTGCAGAAGAGCTGAATAAGTGCTTTGAAGTCAACCATGATGAGATGGTTATGGTTCGTGATATTTCTTTGTATTCTCTCTGTGAGCACCATTTAGTTCCTTTTATAGGGCAAGCACACATTGCGTATATACCTAGAACAAATGGATCAATAGTAGGGCTCTCAAAATTGGCCCGTTTGGTTGACGGTTATGCGAAGAGACTACAAGTGCAGGAAAGACTCACATCTCAAATAGCAGATGCTCTTCAAAGAAAGCTCAATCCGATAGGAGCGCTCGTAGTTATAGAAGCTGAGCATCTTTGTATGTCTATGAGGGGAATAAAAAAACCCGGTTCTTCTACCGTTACATCAGCCGTTCGAGGTATTTTCCGTGACGATGTGTCTGCTCGAAGTGAAGCAATGAGATTTTTAGACCATTCACGATGAAATGTTAATTGCTTATATACATTTTCTTTCAACAGTTTTTATGTTGGGGTTGATTTGGTTTGTTCAAATAGTTCATTACCCGTTATTTAAGAAAGTTGAAATAACTAGATCAGCTGAGTACCAAGCTGAACACCAAAAAAGAACATCTTGGGTTGTGGGTGCGCCCATGGTTGTAGAAGCTCTAACTGCGATATGGTTGCTTATTGAACCGACGGATGGTCGCTTATTGCCATTCATAGGATTTCTTATTCTTGTAAAGGTTCAGCTCTCGACAGTTCTTTTGCAGGTTCCTGCGCATTCTAATCTTCTTGATGGGTATACATCTGAAAAAATCAGTTCTCTTGTCAGGAGCAACTGGATCCGAACAGTTGGATGGACTTCACGTTCAGTTGTGGCGACTTTAATAGTGGCGAACGGCCAGTTGTGAAAGAAATTAATTCTGAGCGTTCATCTGAATCACCTCTAAAAATCAAGTCTGCCATCATGGAACAGCACTGGACTGATCTTGTATTCATACATTGGCGTTACCCCGTCGATGTCGTACAACATTTACTTCCTGAAGGCGTTGAGGTGGAGACTTATGACGGGGATGCTTGGGTTGGTTTAATACCGTTCAATATGAATGATCTCGGTTTTCCAAAATTGAAACCTCTACCATATGTAGGTTCATTCCCCGAGGTCAACGTTAGAACTTATGTGCGTTGTGGTGGACATTCGGGAGTTTGGTTTTTTTCTTTGGATATAAACAAACTTTTGCCCACTCTTATAGCCAGAGTTGCATACAAGATTCCTTACTGTTATGGCAAGGTGAATCATGTTAGAAACAATAATTACTTAAAGACTCATGTTGTACGTAGCTGGCCTGAGTCAGGCCCGAGTAGTGAATTAACTATTAAGTTCGGGGAGAAAACAGATGGAGATTTTGAGCGTTTCTTAACAGCGCGATGGGGGCTCATATCGACTAATAGGAAAGGAAAACCTATTTGGGCACCAGTTGATCACCCACCATGGTCCTTGCGAAAAGCCGAAATCGTAACTCTTGAAGATGAACTAGTTTCTTCAACGGGACTACCTGCTCCCAGCGGTTCTCCGCACGTTATGTATTCAGAAGGCGTTCCTGTTCGAATTGGGATCCCAGGCAAGATTCGTAAATTTTAATTTTTTAATCTAGATTTCAGGAACTTTTCCGGTAAATTTTGAACTCTGCTGTGACAGAAGACTCATTTGAAGAAACATTTTCAGAGTAAATGTTTACTAGATTTGAGAGAGATGGCAATCGTTAGGAGCTTAAATGTCATTCTCAATTTTGCGTGAAAACTTTCTTTTGAAACCAGAAAATAGACCCAAACTAATCTTTATGGTTGCTGGCTTTATATCATTTCTTCTATCAGTTTCACTTTGGTTCAGTGGTAACGAAATGCAAGGAATATTTGTTGGTATTTGGGTCCCTTCGATCCATTCTTTGGGAACTCTTGTGTTAACAAATTCAGGACAAAACAATGAATGAAACCTTGCTATTTGTTATAGGAACATTGGTTTTTACAATTACCGTCTGGGGTTTGCTAGTGGCAGGTTATAAAGCAACCGACGATGCAAGTAAAAGAGATAGTGCGTAATTCTATAGAAAAGTCGTTAACTGGCTTTTCAAGTAAAGATAGAAAAGTTTCAAATTTCGAAAAATCTCTACTGATTTACGACGGGAACTGTAATATTTGCAACAAATTAGTTGATTGGGTTTCAGACAAACTTCCTAACAGTTTTGAACCTATAAAATCTCAATCTTTAAGGCCTGAAGAATATGGTTTGAAGCAAAAAGATTTTGATAATTATGTGTGGCTAATTATGCCAGACCGTAAGAAAGTGAAAGGTTCGATGGCTGCAGCCAGAGTCCTTCGTGCAATGGGATCAGGATGGGGTGTATTGGGAACTTTGATTAGTGTTCCACCTTTTTCATTTGTTGCTTTTGTGTTTTATTGGTTGTTTTCAAAAAATCGAAAACGTTTAGGAAGCCTTTGCGCAATAAAGTAAAAATTTTTTACTAAACGATTATGCGACTTGAGTCACATGAAACGAAAATAATTTTAAAATTTTTTAGACTTAAGTTTATTATTAAAAACGAAAAGAGATGAGATGGAGATAATTGGACTCTTGGCACAAATTGGTGCCGGATTATGGATTTTGAATGTCTGGATACTGCGGTTTAACAAGGAGACCGAGTTTCGTGGGGGTGATGCAAAAAATATGTTAGAGGAATTTCAGACGTATGGAATTTCACCTCCTCTTATGTATCTGATAGGTGGAACGAAACTTACATTAGCAATTCTTCTAATTGTGGGTGTTTGGGTGGAAGCTTTAACTAGACCTGCAGCAATTTTGCTTGGTCTGTTAATGGTTGGGGCCATAGGTATGCATTTGCGTGTTGGTGATCGTATTAAAAAAGCGGCTCCAGCTATAAGCGTTTTAAGTCTTTCAATTCTTGCTTTGATCTAAGTTTCGACCATTTGTAATTTTTATTAAGAGTATTAATAAAAGAAAAAACAGAAAATAGCTTATTGTTTTTCTCGGTCGATCGGAATTAGTGGAAAAGCGTCAAGTAGGTGCCTGACGTGACCTGTTTCATTGACGGTTCTAACAGACCGCAAACCCGAAGATGATGCAGTGATCCTGGTGATGCCGCAATAATCAGGTTGGAGAGCTACCGGATCGTCATGTCCCAAAATAGTTTGTAAGTAAACTCCCATAACCATTCCATGACAGAAAACAGCGACTGTGGAACCTTTGTTTTCTTCAATCAAGTAGTTAAAAGCATCTGTAGTTCTTTTTTTAAAACCTTCTAAATCGCCGCCGAAAATCGACTCGGGGTTTTCAAGATACTCCTTGATAAAAGGATCGTCTGGATCCATTTCTTCTAAAGGAGTATATGAATTTCGGTCAAAATCAGCTTCTTTTAGATCATCTATAATTTCGAGTTCTAAACCAGTTTGTTCTACAAACGGTTCAGCAGTCTGAATAGCTCTAAGCATTGTGCTTGAAACAGCATGTTGCACTTCTTGAGTTTTTAGAAACTGAGCAGTCGCTTCCGCCTGCTTTACACCTAGAGCAGAAAGAGGAGGATCTGCAGACCCTTCTCCTTCAGAGCGTGTTTCAGCGACCGGCCGTGCGTGTCGTATAATAAGTAATTCCATATTGAATAGTTCCTCTTAGTTGAATCTGCTTATGGATTAACCACTTCGAGTTGAGCAGGTACGTGTTTATGCCAAGGAGTTTTCGCAATTGGATCGCACCATTCAGTAGATGTCAACTCGTTTGTAGGGACTCCAAATATTTCAGGTTCCCCACCAGCGGGAGAATAACTTAAACCATGACCATTGGGTAGGGAGACGTGACCCTGGCTCATTGTTTCGTTAATTTCTGCAACAGCAACTGCCGTTCCCCCTTGAGTAGTGATTCGAACCCGTGCCCCATTATCGATACCCAATTTTTGTGCATCTTCTACGCTAAGCCTCAAAGTTCCTTCTTGATCACGTTTACGCCATTCAGGGTTTCGCATGATTGTATTTGCGGTGAAACTTCTTCTTTCCCCAGCTGCGAGCACAAAAGGAAATTCATCGCTTGTGTAGTCTGCGGGGGAGTCTGCCAGCTCTTTAACTTCTTTTAACATTTCAGGAATAGCTAGATTTATTTTTGAATCAACAGTATTTAGAAGATCCCACGCCTGATCCTGTTCATGTCGAGTAAAAATTATCCCATCTGGGTTAGAAATCATTGCTTCAAACAGAGAATTCCCTAGAGAAGGACCTTCACCAGCATGACCCGCAGCTTTCACTTGCGAAGGATATCTGAGAGCTGTTTGTTGGGCAGTGAACCAAAGAACGGCAGCGCCTTTCATATCCTCAGGAAGAGATTCGCCTAATGTCTCATACAGTATCACTGCACCCAATGCAGCGACCTCGGGGTTATTGATTGAAAACTCCATGAAACCTTCACTGAACTCATCTAGACCTTTTTTAGCTAGTTCACGCAAAGGTAAAAAGTCAGTTTCTTCTGTAAGGCCTAGTTCTCTAATAATTCGTGTGTGTATCTCAGACTCTGTTAAAACACCATCTGGAGCCTTCAATATTGGTGGTCTTACACATATCCAGTTATCTGGAAAGCTGGCACTGAAAAATGTAGTTTCAACTTTTTCATACTGGGTGGCTGCAGGAAGGAAATAAGTAGCCTCTCGCGCTGTTTCTGTTAGTGCCACATCTATAACGACTGAAAAATCGACTGTTCGCATTGCCTGTCTAAATTTCTCTGATTCGGCTAAAGAGTGAACAGGGTTGGCACTTTCTATGAGGAGGGCTCTGGTTCTTTCGGGATGCTCGCTTAAAATGCCGTCGGCTATTTCATTACAGGCGAAGAAATCGGAGATAACTAAGCTGCCTGTAACAGGATCAGTTGGTTCAGATCCTGAAGCTTTATAGTTGAAAAGAGGCGCGGCGTAAGAGTGCACCGACATGCCGCCATGATTACCGTAGTTGCCTAAAAGAACCCACACGACTCTTTGTAAATATGAGACCAGAGTTGAATGTGGTGCCATTTCAATTCCTAAGTCTTCATAAAACGCCACACTTTCTGCTGAAGCTAGTCGGCGTGCTACATCACGAATCTGATTTTCAGGTATCCCGCATTTGGAAGCGAAATCGTCTATAGGTATACCGGAAAAAGCTTCTATAGTTTCGTCTGAACCAACTGTATTTTCAGAAAGCCAAGACTTTGCAGTTAGACCTTCTTCAATAATTACCGAAATAATGGCAGCAATAAGAAAGGCATCTGAGCCCGGTCTAACAGGCAGCCAGAAATCTGCTAAATCAGCTGTTTCAGTACGGCGGGGGTCTATAACAACCATCGAACGTTTTGCATCTGCTGAAATTTCTTTAAGAACTCTTCTCGCTTCGTCAAAACCGTGAGACTGCCAGGGGTTCTTTCCTAAGAAAACAGCTACTTCTGCATCATGAAAATTGCCGTGGGTGTGTGCTCCAAACATTCTTCCCTCCACCCATGCTTCGCCGGTTTTCTCCTGAGCCAGAGCATTAGAGCGTCGAGTAATATTTAGAGCATTTCTAGTCGCAGTCGAGTAACCAACTCCTAAGTGGTTTCCTTGTCCTCCACCTCCATAGTAGAGAATCTTTCCATCGCCGTACTTTTCGTTAACTTCTTTAAAACCTTCTGCCACCTCTGCAATAGCGGTATCCCAGTCGACTTCTATATGCGAACCGTCTGGAAGTCTTTTCAAAGGGGTAGTTATGCGACCTTGAAAATTCTGGTAGTAGTTAACCCTTAGAGCTTTTTCACAGGTGTAACCCTTTGAACCTACATGAGCTTTATTGCCTCGGACTCTAGTTATTGCGTTTCCATCCAACTTGACTTCAAGGCCACAGTTGCTTGAACATAGAACGCAAGCAGTTTTATGCCATGTTTCTTTCGGATCTTTTTCCTTCAAGATTCCCCCCTCTAATTACAGATGAGTTTAGTAATACAAATAGCAATTACTCATGCGATTCGATTCCACCTGATGTTAAAGGCTTAAAAGTTTCTGGCCAGCGGGTGGTTCCGTCGTGTCGACTCCCGTTTAGTGTAGCCCCATCAAGTTGGGCACCTCGAAAGTCAGCTCCTACCAGATCAGCAAGACTTAAGTCAGCATCAATGAGTGAAGCTCCACGGAAGTTAGCTCCACTAAAATTTGCCGCTCTCATAATTGCGCCATTGAGAATTGTGCCTCGGAAATCGGTGCCTACAGCGAATGTTCCGGTCATGTCTGTTTCTTTCATGCATGCTCTGGCTAATGAAACTCCAGCCAAAGTACTACCTGCAAGTAGAGAATTTGATAAATCTGCTGCAGTTATCCAGGCGCCACCAAAATCGGCTCCTCGGAGATCAGCGTTAACTAAATTTGAATTACCCAACCAGCATTTACAGAAAGTAGTTTCTTTTGCGCTTGCATCTCTAAGATCTATGTTCCACAAATTGGCATGGTGCAGATCGGCTTTATCAAAAATAGCTTTATGACAGATTGAGTAGCGAAGATCTGTGCCCACAAGCCGTGCTTCTGTTAGATCTGATCCGGCTAAGTTAACACCCGCCATTCTTGCTTTATTTAAGTCCATCGAAGCTAGAGAGGTGTCAGAAAGGTCAGCTCCTGCAAGATCAGCGCCGGGTATTATTGAAAGACCGTTAATGTTCACAATTAGAGAGTAGGCGAAGATCGCCTCTTTGGTAGAAGTGGCTAATCTCTGTCGAAAAGATCGTTTACGCGTTCGAGTTGCCGTTCAAGTCGTTTGTTGAATTTGAGTGCGAATGTAGCTAAAGCACTTACTAAAAGAGTGACGGCCAGAGCAGTTATAAACATGCCTAGAAGCGAACTGTTGTCACTATTTGGGATTATCGAATTCACTAGCTCGTTAATTGCATCCTTCCAACTAAGAGCAACAACAAGACCAAATGCAGTCATAACTGATGACATTATGATTCCGCGTATATTTAGTTTTTCAATATTTTCTTTAAAGTCACTCATTTTTTAGCTCCTAGCTCTCTTATATTTATGACATTCTTACGAAATTAGCTTAAATGTGCTAGCAATTAGAGGTTCTTAGTATTTAACAAGAGCTATAAATCTGAAGAGCACTCAGCAAAAGAAGGAAAATATGACAGTTCTACTAGGTGGTCTAGCTGCCATATTTTTTGGCATTGGCGATCTTTTAGGTGGAGTGGGAGTAAGAAAGTCGGGCCGTCCTGGCTCTGCTGTGTCGATGGCTATCGTCGCTACCATCGTCGGAACAATAGTTATCGGTTTATTCATGCTGTTTATGCCTCCTGAGTCGATTGATTCATCTGATTTGTGGTGGTCAGTTCTCGCAGGTTTATCGATGTCCGCCACTAGACCGCTGTTGTACTTAGGTATGGCAAGGGGTCCTATTTCCGTTTTTTCTCCCTCATTCGCTCTTGTAGCAATTGTTGTTCCAACTCTGATCGGACCTCTTGTAGATCAGAATCCCACAATGTATGAAATTTTTGGTTTGATAGCAGCTGTTCCCGCTGTCGTTCTTCTCTCAGGTGAAGGACGCATCCCAAAACTAAGTGAAGTAATTAGAAGTCCAGTTCTTGGAATGGCTGTTGTAGTTGGAACTTGTATCGGGGTGGCAGGTTTGTGTCAGTCTTTCATTGATGATGGTGCTGGAGTTTTTCCTGCTTTCATTACCCTTCTAGTTGGTTCTGCGGTTTTACCAATCGTTTCCTTGTTTACGCCCGGCAGTGTAAAACCAGATCATATAGTTCTACGTCATGGTCTTTTGTTAGGTTTCACAAGTTCTACAGCCTTTATGTTGGCGGCAGTTGCCTATCAAAGAGGATCAGCCGCGGTGATTACCGCTTTGATTTGTTTATGCCCAGGGGTTTCGATTTTTATTGCATGGAGGCTTCTTAAAGAAAAGGTTGCATTATTGCAAATGGTAGGTGGGGTGTTCGGTGTAATTACCATCATCATGTTCGCTCTTGGCAGTTGAAAAGTTATATTTCTTTGCGGATAACGATATCTATTGCGATCCAAAGTGTTTGGGAAATTGGATAAAGCAGGATTGGTGAAACTAGACCGACGATCAGAGCAGGTACTGCCATAGGGATTACTTTTAGATCAGGCCAAAGTAACAAAGTTGAAGCAATAATCGTTAAAAGAAGTGAAATCACACAAAGAATGGTATTTATGCCTACCGATCCCACCCAGTGTCCTGGGGGGCCATCGAAGTCCATTTGACAAGAAGGGCACTTTCCGGAAAGACGCATCCCTGAGCCGAACAGCTTTCGAGCCCCGCATGAAGGGCAAGACCCAACAGCACCTCTTAGAAGAATTATTGAGTTGGATTTGGTTTTGTCACCCATTTACTGAGGGTGCGTAGTCTTTTCCTTCCCAAGAACTCCACCATTTTTCAAATAGTAGTAGCTGCTTCTCGGCATATTTCTCTTGACTCACAGTCAATTCATCAGAATTGCTGAAATGCAGACCGTATCTACTATCCCCTTTGAGCACTAGTAGGTATTTGTAGAAAAGAACTAGGTCGGGGCCTTCGTCAAAGGTTGAAAGCACATGCAGAGCACCGTCTAGCTCCAGAGCGTATCGTCTTGCTTTCGGGTCACCAGATTGGGCCAGAGCGCAAAGAGATAAAAGAGTTAGAACTTCTTCAGGTAGAACATTGCCAATACCGGTAATTGCTCCTTCTGCTCCGCAATTTACATAACCATGGAAAACTTGGGTATCGACTCCTACCATCAGTAAAAGTGATTCTGACTGGTTTGTAATATTCTCAGCGGCATAGCTTAGTGATTCTGCGCCACCAAATTCTTTGAAACCTACAAGATTCGAAAAATCTCCGAGTAGATCGAAAAACAGCTCAGAGCGTGTTTCAAAACCGTAGTAAGGGCTGTTGTAGATCACTGCAGGAACTTCTGGGGCTGAAGAAAGAATATTAGCAAAATGGTTTCTTTGAGCTGAAGAGGAAGTTCCACGTGATAGAACACGAGGAATAATCATCAAGCCTTTAGCACCTATGGATTGGGCATGAGCTGCATGTTCCGAAGCAATAATTGAATTCTGTGCTCCAGTGCCGACTATTACAGGTATGTCAGCTTCGCATAAGCGAGCAACTCCTTCTTGACGTTGTTTGTCCGTGAGAAGAGGCCAGTCTCCCATAGAGCCACAGTAAACAACACTGTTCATTCCTTTTGAAAGTAGTTCTGATGCTTTTTCAACTAGGGCATCAAAATCAGGAGAACGGTCTTCATTGCATGGAGTCATCAAAGCGGGTATTCCGCCTCGGAAAGCACTTGTGTCCATTATTCCTCAATTCTGCTTTAGTTTAAAAGCATTGTAATTCACTAAAGTTACTGTTTTGGCTGTGGGCAAAACAGTTTTGGTGTTAATTCACTTTGTCAACTGAATTAACTATGTACTCACTCTCTGTTGTAAAAGGCATCCCACCTTCTGACCTGCAAGTGATTGTAGGAACTTGCCTACCCGGAGTAATGTCAACATTCCATCTTTCATTATGAAGTAGAACTTCAACAGACCAACCTTTGTTTGAGGTGCTTGCAGTAACATCGCGTCTCTTGCCGTCTAATTCCCAGCCTATTCGTTTAAAAATTTCGATTTCAGCTATCTGCTCTGGGCCTTTCATGGCGCCTACCCAGCCTCTGCAAAATTTAGCTACTTTCTCTATTTCTATTTCTTTTTCGATAATAGAACTTAGAGTCTTGAGATCTAGATCTGCCCACATGCGTCCATCTGGCATCGTCATTACTGTAGGGGAGAAGCGGTGGCCCCCTAAATGACTTACTTTAAATAAATCAAAATTGTTATCCTGTCCTTCAATTTGATTCGCTAGACGTGTTCCTTTGCTACCACAGCAGATGTCGTGACTTCCTTGTGTGCAGAGTAGAACGGCTTCTTTCTTATCTGTGACTTGTTTCCCGGAACTTATATTCTGGGGCTTTGAAAAAATTAGATTTTCGACTAATTCCATCAGAGAGTTGACATTTTCTAATTCAAAAACCCATCTTTCGAAAGTTATGTTTTCTTTATAGAAAACTGTAACTGTGAAGTTTTTTTTATTAGAGCGTGGTTGGCAGGTTAAAACCCTAGTTGCTCCCATTGAAGTGTGCATTAAAGATTCAAGACCTTTTAAATCAGGATGTATGAATACTGGTTTGGGCCAGGGGAGTGGCAAATCTATTAGAAGGACAGCATCAACATTTAAAGCAGTTCCACGAGGGTCTAAATTGATACTTTGGCTGTGTTCAGAACATGTAGGAGCATTAGTAGGTAAAGGCAGGAGTTGGTTTATGCTTCCAGAAAGATTCTCCATAGGATCATTTTACTTGACAAAACGGGGGAGAAAGCTAACCCATTGAAGTGCATCTATCTGGTTTTATTATCCCTGTAACCCGATCTTCAATCGGAGCTGCATGTTCGCGTGGGAACTGTTCCTCGTTTCGGTATTTTTTAGCCATCGAGTCGAGAAAGTCAAGAGCTCCGTCTGATTCCCAGCCCACAAGTTTGCCTCGTATTTCTAGATAGCGTTCGGGATTCTCTGGGTCAGTGGCGGACAGAGAAATACGTGTATCGTTTTGCAAATTTTTCCATTTCTGTCTTTCTAACTTATGGGGGAATCTGATGTGAGTTCCATCAAAACTCGCCCATACGGGAGAAACATGCGGTCCTCCATCAGGACCAATAGTGGCGACATGCCAAACTACAGGAATATCGAATAAATCAAGGTGACTTTCTGGAATCACACTCATAAGCTATGCCACTCCTTGCTATTGATTTGTTTTGTCGGGATGGGGAGATTTGAACTCCCGACCCCCTGCTCCCAAAGCAGGTGCGCTGCCAGACTGCGCCACATCCCGAA
>MDSW01211115.1_pt1 | contig 11288 bp, 9 predicted proteins | sample 811171 | NCBI WGS metagenome assembly MDSW01 (sample SAMN05326641, study PRJNA326480) | marine metagenome | isolation source: seawater | place: Atlantic Ocean: North West | collected 2012
TGTTGGTATAACAAGAGCAAAAAAAGAAGCTTTTCTATCTTTTGCTATGAGAAGAGCTTATCAAGGAGACTGGATGGATGCATTGCCATCAAGATTTATTAATGAATTACCAGAAAATAATATAGAAAAAAATGAAATTATAGAAAAAGAAAAAGTTGATGATTTTGATTTTAACCAAGATAATTCACTAGAACTAGGCAATGAATATCGAAGTCCAGGATGGGATAGGCTTAAAAAAAGATTAATCAAATGGAAAAAATAAAAAAGCTTAAAAATAAATTAAAAAAATATAATTTAGATGGATATTTAATTCCTAAAAATGATGAGTATTTTAATGAATATGTGCCTTTACAACGAGACTATTTACGATACATCTCAAATTTTTCAGGCTCATACGGTTTAGCATTAATTCTTAAAAAAAATAATTTTTTATTTGTTGATGGAAGATACACGGTCCAAGCTAATATTCAAAGCGGAAGAAATTTTGAAGTCTTAACTTTACCAATTAATAAAAATATTAAAATTTTTAAAATAAAGAATAAAAAAATTGGTTTTGATCCTAAGCTATTTACTGAGAGTTTTATTGAACAATTTTCAAAAAAACTTGGAATTGAATGTATTGCGATAAACGAAAATTTAGTTGGGTTTATTAGAGAGAAGAAAAATAAAATGATTAAAAAAAAAAAATTTTATACTTTAGATAAATCTATTACCGGTGAAAACAGTTTACATAAAATTAGAAATTTAAAAAAATATTTTTATAAAAATAACATTGATATGATGCTTATAACATCAACTGAAAATATTGCATGGCTACTGAATATAAGAGGATTTGACTCTGAATACTCACCTATTCCTAATTGTGTTCTTGTAATGGATAAAAAAATGAGAATTTTTTTATTTTGTAATTTGAAAAAAATTGAAAAAAAATTGAAAAAAAAACTAAATTTTATTTATTTTCTTGAAATAGATGAATTGGAAAATTTTTTACAAAGAATAAGAGGTAATAATTTCTTGTTAGATGATCTAACTTGTTCAATTTTTTATAAAAATATTATTAAAAGAAACAATTTCGTATTAAAAAATACAGATCCTATTTACTTTTTTAAGTCACAAAAAAATAAAATCGAGATAAAAAATACAAAAAAAGTTCATGAATATGACGGTGCAGCATTAACAAAATTTCTTTTTTGGATACAAAAAAACTTTAAAAAAGAAAAAATTACTGAGTTGATAGCACAACAAAAACTCTTAAATTTTAAGAAAAAGTTTAAAAAATTCCAATACCCCAGTTTTCCCACTATATCAAGCACTGGTCCCAATGGAGCAATAGTGCATTATAATGTATCACAAAAAACTAACAGAGTTTTAAAGAAGGGCAGTATTTATTTAGTTGACGCTGGAGGGCAATATCACTTTGGCACTACTGACGTTACTAGAACAATTTCATTAGATAATAAAAATAAAAAGATCAAAGAAATTTTTACTAGAGTCTTAAAAGGTCATCTTAATTTATCTAACTTTAAAATTAAAAATAATACTACAGGATCGATATTAGATAAAGTTGCTAGAAAATATTTAAAAACTAAAAAATTGGATTATGCTCATGGAACAGGTCATGGAGTTGGTTTTTTTTTAAATGTTCACGAGGGGCCCCAGTCAATTTCAAAGTCAAATAAAGTCAAGTTAAAGCCAGGAATGATACTTTCTAATGAACCTGGATATTATGAAAAAGGTAATTTTGGATTACGTATTGAAAATTTAATTTATATCAAAAAAAACAAAAACGGGATGAAATTTGAAAATTTAACTTATGCTCCTATAGATAAAAGTCTTATTATTAAAAAACTATTGAATAAAAAAGAAATATACTGGCTCAATAGTTACCACAAAAAAGTTTTTAAAGTTCTTAAAAAATACATGAATAAAAAAGAATTAATTTTATTAAAAAAGTCTTGCTCAAATATTTAAAAACTTATACCACTCGTTTTCAGAATAAATTTTAATTTTTAGTTCTTTTGCCTTATCAATTTTTTTCTTTGTAGGTTTAGAGTTTCCAACCACTAAAATATTTAATTTTTTTGAAACTGTTCCTAATACTTTTCCGCCTAAATTTTCAGTTAAAGTTTTTGCCTCTGATCTACTAATTTTTTCAAAACCTCCGGTGAACATTACATTTATTTTGCTTAACTTTCCTTTAATATTTATTTCTTTGAAATTTTGTATATTTAATTTTGTTATTAAATTTTTAACAATTTCAACATTTTTATTATTGCTGAAAAAATTTTTTAAAGAAATAATTTGAGTTTCACCTATCCCATCCAAATCTTTTAAATTATCTAATAATTCTTCTTTATTAGTTTGCTCCAGCATTTTAGAGAACTGGTTAACGGATTTAAAAAAACTAGCCAAAATTTTAGCATTTTCTTGTCCTATATGCCTTATACCTATTGAATAAATAAATCTATTCAAAGAAATATTTTTCGCTTTTTCAATGGCTGATTTAAGATTTTTAACTGAAAGATCACCCCATCCTTCTAATTTTATTATCTTATTGAAGTCTAATTCAAATATATCTGAAGGATTTTTTATAAGTTTTAATTTCCAAAATTGATCAATAACTTTTTTACCCAATCCGTCAATATTAAAAGCTTCTTTAGAGACAATATGTTTTAATCTTTCTATAGCTATATAGGAACAATCATAACCTTTAGTGCATCTTCTTACAGCATCTTCTTTTTTAGTAGATAAATTGAACTCCTTTTGAATTTTACTTCCACACAAACATTTGTCTGGGAAAATATATTTTTTAGAATTCTTTTTTCTTTTATTAACATCAACAGAAACTACTTGTGGAATTACATCTCCAGCTCTTTGTACAATTATAGTATCTCCTACTCTAACATCTTTTCTATTTATTTCGTCTTCATTATGTAAAGTGGCATTAGATACTACAACACCTCCGACCGTAACAGGTTCTATTTTAGCTACAGGAGTTATAGCGCCCGTTCTTCCAACTTGGATCACTATGTTCTTTATTTTTGAAATAGCTTTTTCAGATGAAAATTTGTAAGCAGTAGCCCATCTAGGTGAATTTGAGGTGTTACCTAATCTTTTTTGTAAATTTAAATCGTCGACTTTAAAAACAATTCCGTCAATGTCGTAATCCAGCGAAGATCTTAGTGACTCAATATTTTTGTGATGTTTTTCAATTTCTTCAATACCATTTACTAAAGCATTGTAAGGATTAACGTTAAAGCCCCATTTTTTTAATTTTGAGATAAATTCTGATTGAGTCTTATATGTCATGGGATCTACAATACCAAAACCATAGGCAAAAAATTTTAGGGGTATTTTTTTTGTTTCTTTTGGATTCTTTTGTCTTAAAGAACCGCCAGCGGCATTTCTTGGGTTAGCAAAATTTTTATTTAATTTTTTAAAATCTCTTTTACCTATGTAGACTTCCCCTCTTATTTCTAACAATTTAGGAAGTTTATTATCAGATAATTTTTTTGGTATTTGAGTAATAGTTTTGAGATTCTCTAATATATCCTCCCCTGTTGATCCATCACCTCTTGATAAACCTTTTGTTAAAATTCCATTTTCATAAGTTAACGATGCAGAAATACCGTCTATTTTTAATTCAGAAGAAAAATTAAAATTTTTATTTTTAATATTTAAATAATTTGAAATTTTACTTATAAAGTCATTCATCCCCTTGGCATCAAAGGTATTTGAAAGAGAAAGCATGGGTATGGCGTGTTTGATTTTTTTAAATTTTTTTGTGACTGGTGCACCCACCCGGTCCTGAATAGGTTTGTTATCTTTCAAATAAGTGAAGCTATTTTCTAATTCGATAACTTCATTTTTAACTTTATCATATTTAGAATCAGATACTAAAGGAGAGTCTAAATTAAAATAATGATGATTATATTTTAATAATAGTTTTTTTTGTTTTTTATACAATTTTTGTATATCTTGTTTTTTCATTTTTGAAGAATTTTATCTATCGTTCTTTTAACTAAACCCTTTTCCTCTTTTCTAGATTTTTTTTCTAACTGAGATCGCTCTTTTTTGTAGTCTTTATTTAATAACGAATAAGAATTTTCATACCATTTGCTAGAATTATAATTGTAACCTAGAATTTTAGCTGTTTTTTCAGCTTCACCGATTAAACCTAGGTTGTAATAGATTTCTACTAACCTGTGCAATGCCTCTTCTACGTAAATAGTCTCATCGTAATCTTTTATTACAATTTTTAATCTGTTAATCGCAGGAATCCATTTTTGTGTTTCAATATAATATTTAGCGACATAAATTTCTTTAGCTGCTAACTGATTTTTGATTAAATCTAATTTAAATTTTAAATCAAGTGTATAATCAGTATCAGGATAATTTTTGATATAAGTTTCGATTAACTTTTTTGTTTTTAAAAGTGGATTTAAATCTTTTTTTTCATCAAGTATTTGTTCGTAATTAGATAAGGCTATTAAATAAGAAGCATATTGTACATTTTTATCGGCTGGGTATTTTCTCAAAAAATTTTCTAAAGATGAAATTGCTTCTTCATGAAAATTAATAACATAGTAACAATAACTTGACATTAACAATGCTTTTGCTGAATGTTCTACTACTGGTAAAATTTTTTCTGCTTCTGAAAACTTATTTGCAGCAAAAAAGAAGTCGCCATTGTCCATCGCATCTAATCCCTCTTTATAAATTTCATACGATAGATTTTGATCAGGAGGTTTATTAGATAATTCCTCTTTTTTAGAACAATCTGAAATTAACAAAAAAACGAAAATAATTAAAAATATCTTTTGATACATTTTTAATTCATATCAAAAAAATTATATCAGGTAAATTTTTGTTTTTATACGTTGGCGGCTAGAGGTTTTTTTATATTCTGTTTTTCTTGAGCTTTTGTATTAATTGACTCAATGCTTTTTAATGACCAGTTAGATTTATCTGAGAAAAATTTTAGAAGCAATTTATTCGTCAATGCATGGCCTCCTTGAGAAGTTATTATATGACCAATTATTCTATTTCCTGACAACATTAAATCACCTATGCAATCTAATATTTTGTGATAAACAAATTCGTGTCTATTGCGTAAACCATCGTCATTTAATATTTCATTATCTTTTACAACTATCGCATTATCTAATGACCCACCTTTAGCCAACCCTTTGCTTTTGATAAGATCAATATCCTCATAAAGACAAAAAGTTCTAGAGTTATAAATTTCTGTCAGTTTATCTTGACTTAATTTGAACTCTTTTCGTCTGGTTCTTATTAATGGATTTCCATAAATAATTTCAAAATCAATTATTAAATCATTATTTGAAGGCTCAATCGAAATAAATTTTTCTCCTTCTCTTATTTCTATTTTTTTTTCAACTTTAATAAATTGTCTTAAAGTAGATTGCTCTTTTACACCTACAGCTCTAATGGCTTCTACGAACTCACTTGCTGAACCATCCAGAATTGGAATTTCAGATGAATTTACTTCAATTAAAGCATTATCAATACCCTCTCCATAAAGAGCAGCCATTAAATGCTCAACTGTAGAAACAGTTACTCCGTCTTTATTTGAAATTTTTGTGCAAAGTATTGGTTCTACAACATTTTTAAAATTTGCGTTAATCAAATTATTTTCACTTAAATCAACTCTACAAAATTTTATTCCAAAATTTTCTTTAGCAGGATTTATAACTAAATCTGCATTTAAACCATTATGCAATCCTACTCCTGTAAGTTTAATTGGTCTATTAATTGTTTTTTGGTAAGCAGTTATCATTTTGCTTATATATAAAATCTGGGAGTTTTTCTTAAAACAAAAAATGTTTCAAAAAATAACAATTCTATTCAAATAAACTTGAAAATATCCTTGAAATCCAAGAATTTTTTTTAATTAAAACAGGTATAGCTTCTCTAGCCCATCCTTTACTCAGTAAATCTCCATATATTTTAATAGGTATAAAAGGATCCTCATTAGTTAGATTTTCAATTTCTAATCTACAATTTTTAAAACTATTATGAAAAATATTTTTAAATTTAAAATTAATTTTCTTATCATCAAAATCTAAAAACAAGTCGATTTTATTATCCTTCAAACTATATAAATTTTTATTATGATTGAATATAATATTTATAATCTCTTCAATTCTTGCAGAGGAAATCTCAAGTATATGTTTTAAGCTTATTTTTCTAAAATTATTTTCATTAAAATGTTTTTTATCAACGAGCATATCCTGATCTAAATTTTCAAAATTTGTATTTGATACGATGTCATAGACTTTTTTAATTTCAAGTGAACATACTTTTGAAATATCTTTTAAAATTATATCAGAGCCAAAATTAAATTTTTGAAAAAATGAAAATGCTGAGTCATCAAAAACAATTAATTCGGTTTGATCTTTTTTAATACTGATTTTTATAAAAGTATCCTTTTTTTCTCTATTGCATATTTTAACACCTTCAGTAAAACTTTTAAGAATTATCTTTTTAAGATTGAGATTGCACTTATTAAATAAATTTTTTATATTTTTGATTTCATTGTTGTTCATCATAAAAAAAGTTAATTGATGAGAATAAAAGTCTCCGAAAAGTCCAATTGGTAAATTTTTAGTTAGTTTATTGTCCAAACAATATTTAGTGTTGAAAATATGCATAATTGTTTTGTGCTTTTCAATTTTTTCTAACTTAGACTTTATGTCGTTAAGTATATAAGAAATATCTTCAGATATAATTTGATTTCCATTTAATTTTTTAAATCCGCTCACATTTATACAATCAAGGTTTGTTTCATGAATGATAGCATTAACGTCGGAAAAAATTATGTTAGATCTTTTTTCTATTTTGTTAATTGTTTTTTTTAAATTTTCAACGCAAGCTTCAAAATTTATAATTTTACCCTTATGAAATCCATTTGGTGAAAGTATTTCTTTTTCTAATATTTTAAAGTTTAGTTCTTCATCGTATTCACCAACAGCTATCAAAAAATTATCATTATTTAATTCTACAAAAAGATTTTTTTTTTTTAATTTTTCCATTTAATTTAAAATTAATTGATTTTTTATTCTATAATCGAATATTAAATATTTTTCAAAATTACCTTTTTTATTTAGTTTTAAGTAATTTTCGAGGCTTTTAAAAAAATTTTCTACTGGTAATTTTATTACCTTTTTATTATTTAATATAATATCCCATCGCCCGATATCAAAATAATAAAATGACTTGATTTCTGAAATTGGAAAACCTAATTCATTTAATGCATTATAAATTTTTAAAAAATTTTTTTGCTCCCCAAAAATATTTGGTAATTCTTCCAATACTTCATTTTTAAAAAATCTAATCTCTTCCCCATTTTTAATTAAATAAAATTTGTTTTGCTTATTATTAATTATAGCAATTGTCTCCTTTTCGTGAATTATTATTTGGATTTTTGAAGGATAAACTTTTTTAAATTCTATATAATCAATCAAATCATAATCTTTTAAAATATTTTTAATTTTTTTCTCATCTATTATAAGCAAATTGGTCCCTTGTAATTCATTATAAAACGAATTTCTGATTTTCTTTTTATCTAATATTTTTAAATTTTTTATCTCTATATTTTTAATTTTAAATAATTGAAAACTTGTATCAATATTGTTTGGATTAAATGTTGTTAATGTTAGTAAAAGCAATAGTGAAGAAAAAAAGATTGAAAATTTTCTCATTTATTTATACTTGCATCCATAATCAACTTAAAAATAAGTTTATCGAATGAAATTTTTTTATAACTAGCAATTTCAGGTACTAAAGACAGATCGGTCATTCCAGGTTGTGTATTAATTTCTAAAAGATAAAATTTACCATTAATAAATTTAAAATCTGAGCGTGTTACTCCTCGACATCCTAATATTTTATGAGTTCGCTCCGCGATTTTAAGAACTTCTTCATATTTTTTATTTGGAATATTTGCGGGCATAATATGGTCTGTCATTGCTGACTTGGAGTATTTTGCCTTGTAATCATAGAATTTTCTTTTAGGTTTTAATTCTATTGCTCCTAAAGCAGTTCCATTTAAAACAGCAACCTGAATTTCTTGTCCACCAATAAAATTTTCAATTATTAAATCATCATATGTTTTAAAAAGATCTAGTATATTCTTTTTTAAAATTTTTTGATTTTTACAAATTTTAACACCTATGCTTGATCCTTCGTTGATGGGTTTTGCTACTAGTGGATATTTTATTTTTTTTATTTTTACTATGTGTATTAACCTAGAAAAATTGAAATTATTTTTTTTAATAAATATATATGAAGGTGTTTTAATCTTGTTTTTAATAAAAATTTGCTTTGAAATTAATTTATTCATTGCCTTCATTGAAGACAGTACTCCAGAATGGGTATAGGGGATTTTTGAAAATTCGAAAAAACTCTGAGCATAACCATCTTCGCCCTCCTCTCCATGAAGAGCATTAAAAATAATTTTTGATTTAGTTTTTTTTATTTCTGATAAAGATCTTATTTTAGGATCAAATTTTTCTACCCTAAAACCAAGTCTTTTGATCGCTGCAATACATGCTTTACCTGTTTTTATACTTATTGTTCTTTCTCTTGAATTACCACCTAAAACTACTAAGATTTTTTTTTTATACATTTTTTTTATTTTCACCGATTATTTTTAATTCAAGATCCAATTTGATTTTATGTTTATCAAATACTTTTTGTCTAACTGTATTAATTAATTTTTCAATATCCTCTGATGATGCTCCACCTTCATTAACAAAAAAGTTACAATGTTTTTCAGATATTTTAGCCTTACCGAATGATAAAAGGTTACAATTAGAATCTTTTATCAATTCCCATGCTTTTTTATTTTTTGTATTTTTAAAAGTGCTTCCACAAGTTTTAATTTGACTTGGCTGCGAGTCCTTTTTTTCTTTTGAATATTTTTTTATTTTTTCATTTATTAAGTTTCCATCGCCATTTTTTGCATGAAACCTAGCAGAAAGAAATATTAAATCATCGGGTAAATTATTGCCACGGTAAATAAATTTTATTTTATCTCTTTTTATTTCTATTAAATTTCCTTTTAAATCTATTGCTTGAACTGAAATTAAAATATCGGAGATTTCATTTCCATAGCAACCACTGTTCATTTTTATAGTTCCTCCCACTGATCCCGGAATACAAGACAAGAATTCAAAATTAACAATTGAATTTTCAGCAGCGTATCTTGATAAATTTTTATCTAAAGTAGCTGCCCCAACCTCCAAAATATTTTTTTCAATCTGTTTTATATAAGAAAATTTAGGGCTTAATTTAATTACTACTCCACTAAATCCTCCATCCCTTATCAAAGTGTTTGATCCTGCTCCTAAACATGTAATTTCAAGAGAATTGTTAATGTAGTTAAGAAAATTTTTTAATTGTTCAATACTTTCTGGTTTAAATAAAATGTTAGCTGGTCCACCTAAATTAAACCAGCTATACTTTGATAAATCTTCTTGAAAAAAAATATTTTTTCCAAATTTTTTAATTAACTCACTTTTTTTAAAGTTCATAAATATTGTTTTAAATTTCTCATCCAATGTGATATCGACCCCGCCCCCATACCAATAATAATCTCGTTTTTCATTAAATTTTTTTTAAAAAAGTTTTTCAAATTTTCTTCATCTTTTATGACAATTACATTTACATCTGAGTTAACCGAAATCATTCTTGCAAATTTCAACATATCAAATTTTTTGTTTATTTTTTCTCCAGCAGCGTAAATGGGACATAAAACTACCCTGTCAGAAAATTTAAACGATTTTGAAAATTCCTCTTTTAAAAAATTTACTCTACTATATCTGTGAGGTTGGAAAACTGATGTAATTTTTTTTTTATTAGCGACATTTTTTATACTCTCTAACACTGAATAAATTTCAGTTGGATGGTGAGCATAATCATCATAAAATTCATTATTATTCTTTTCAAATATCTTAGTCATTCTTCTCTGTACTCCTGTAAATTTTAATAAAGCCCTTTTAATAATTTTAATTTTAATACCTAAATTAAGACACACACTTATAGCTGCCACAGAATTTAAAATATTATGTTTACCAATTAAATTTAAAACTATATTTTTAATAATTTTTCTTTTTCCTAAAAAATTTTTTACAACAAGATCAAATTTGCAATTATTTATATTATATTTGGGCTTTATAATTTGATAATCTGATAAAGAGCTAAAACCATAAGTTAATATGTTTTTTGTTTTAATTTTTCTTTTAATCTTTTTTATATTTTTATCATCAATACAAATTATACATTTTCCGATTGGTGGAGTTTTATTTATAAACTTAATGAAACAATTTTCTAATTTTTTGTAATTTTTATAGAAATCAATATGCTCTTTATCAATATTTGTTACAATCGAATAGTTAATTGGAAGTTTTAAAAAACTGCCATCAGACTCATCCGCCTCTAGAACTGCCCAATCTCCTTTTCCCAATTTAGCATTATTTTTTAAAGAATTGATAACTCCTCCATTAATAATTGTAGGGTCTAATTTAGACTCTAGAAGTATTTTTGAAACTAAAGACGTTGTAGTAGTTTTCCCGTGTGAGCCAGAAATAATAATATTTTTTTTCAAAGAAACTATATTGGAAAGCATTTCGACCCTTTCATATATTGGTAATTTTTTTTTATTAGCTTCTCTAATTTCTGGATTATTATCTCTAATAGCCGAAGATTTTACTAATATTGTTGCTTCCCTAATATTTTTTTTTTTCTGGCCTAGAAAAAATTTTATTCCTAATTTTTTACAATTTTCAATATTTTTATTCATGTTAGTATCACTGCCTTGAACCTTGAAGCCCATAATTTTCATAATTTGTGCTAGCCCACTCATACCTATACCGCCCACACCAATAAAATGAATAACCTCTTTTTGGCCAATATTAATTTTCATAAAATAGTTTTGTTATTTCTTTATTTACAATTACAAAAACATTTTTGTCAGAATGTTTTTTCTGATTTGTTTCTATAGTTTTTAACATTGATTTATCCTTATGTATTAATTCAAGCAAATTAAATAGCTTGTTTTTTATATCTTTTTCTTCAACTAATAAACTAAACCCTTTTTCACTAAAATATTGAGCATTTTTTAACTGGTGATTCTCGGATGATGAAGCAAGTGGTATCGAAATTATGGGAATTCTACAGTTTAAAAATTCAGCTAGTGCTGAAGATCCAGCCCTACTAATAACTAAATTTGTTAAATTATAATATTTTAAAACATCAAAGGTGAA
>MDSW01047421.1_pt1 | contig 11287 bp, 4 predicted proteins | sample 811171 | NCBI WGS metagenome assembly MDSW01 (sample SAMN05326641, study PRJNA326480) | marine metagenome | isolation source: seawater | place: Atlantic Ocean: North West | collected 2012
GTGTGGTGAAGTGGAAATTGTGCTTGTCCATCCACAGTTTGAGATCCGCTGGCAACTAAAACTCCAGAGTTTGAGCCAGATTTTATTTTTATTGTCAACTCCTTGCCGCCCTGTCCTATAGCCGTTGGCAAATAAACATTAAGCGAAGAAGAAGATGTATCCATAAATACTACGTCAGAATCACTTGACATAGAGAAGTCCGAAGAAATATTGTTGTAATTTCTTTTCAGGTCGTCCCAAACTCTATCGTTAATTTCTTTGGTTTTTAGATAACCGCCATTGTTAACAACCACGCTATTTTCTGTGGAAGATATAGAATCTAAGCTGACTTGTATACTAGAAGTTGATACTATCAAACTAGATGTTGATACTATCTGAGTTGAGATTTGACCGGTTGAATCGTTAAAGTTTAAGTTTGAATTTGTGCTTAAAGTCCCGTTTGTGTCTGATATGTACAACATTCTACCGGTTGAAAAACCAGCGACGGGCATTCTGACCGAGGAGCTAGGGTCTAATACAAGATTTCCATCACTAGTTGTAATCGTTAAATCACCAGCAGATGATCTAGTTATGTTTGAGCCGTTTGTATCCAGATTGCCGCCCAGCTGAGGTGTAGTGTCTTCTACTATGTTTTGCAAAGCAGTTGCTGCGACACCAGAAGCCTGAGTAGCTATGCCAGATACCGCACTTATATCCTCAGACGTTACATCTCCTTCACCACCAATAATAGACCCATTAAATCTAAGTGTGCCATTATCATTGTATAATATATCAGTTGTAGAGGGCGGTATGTAAGAGGGTAGATTTATACCACTAACTTTAATACCACTAGTGCTTAGTGCTCCATCGTTACCTATGCTTGCAAGCTGTGTTCCATCAGACTTCTCCCAAACCTGAAGGTCGGAAGTTGTTAGAGGTGCCCCTTGAACCGTTAGTACTGGGTAAGCTGTTGCTTTACCATCAATATAAACACCAGTATCAGAGCTAGCTTTAAGTATAAAGTGTGATTTATTATATGTTGAAAAACCTTCTGATCTAGATAGTGCTATATAGTCTGTGGATGATGAGACTAAACCCGCAGCACCTTCTCTGGCATAGACATAACCAAGTGTTGGTGACGCAGTATTACTATTAGGGTTATTCTTAAGGCCTAGGGTCCAAGTTGGCGAGGCTTGATCGTTAATATGTAAGGCTATAGTCTTTTTGTCGCTGTCATCTCTGTAGGCATGAATAAAGTTGCCCGCCGAATCGGGTCTAACTAAAGTTAACATGCCGCTAGACAAAATACCGCTAGAAACATCTAGCTTTGTACCGATAAAACCACTAGCTGAAACATTAAAGTCTGGATCTTTGAGAAATGCTTTTGAAGAAGGTAAAGCACAGAAAACAACTGACGCACCCTCTAGTGTAATCTTAGAGCCGCCGCTAGAACTTGAAAAAACTACGTCTCTAGAAAGAGAGTTAGTTGCTGAAGAATAAACACCTTGTCCGACTTCCCAGCGTGAATAATTTTCTATTACATAATAGGTTGTATTTCCGTTGCCAATACCATCAGAAAAGGTTTGAAATGCACCTATAGCACCGCCTAAGACAACCGATCCGGTGCCGGTAGTCGATGAAGACTCTTTAATTCTGTCTGATATTTTAAACATTAAATTTAATTCCTTTAGTCGGCATTATTTTCTATCCTGCGAAACCAAAAAATTCAAAAAATCTGAAGGGTTGTGAAAAAGACGTGTCTTCAGTTCCATCATCTCGGACGTGTACAGCTTTGATTCTAAATTCTCTATTGGACAGCATGTATTGATTTATACCATCGATGGAGGACGATGGCAAGGTAGCCGTTGTGGTGCCAGCTCTTCTTACTAGTGGAAATTGGGAAGACTTATAAAGGTGTTCATCTGCCTGATTCTGAACCGGGAGAAAATCCCGAGGTAGTAAGCCACCTATTCGATAATTTTCTGTAGATGAAGAAAGGTGTTGAAGGGGGGTATCTAAAAACTGGAACAAGCCATTAGGCACACCCATAGATTCTCCTGCGGCAGTTGTTATAAAAGGGCCTCGAAAAAGATTGGAAAACGAAAAGGCGACTCCGCGAGTTGATCCAGCACTACCGTTATAAAATCTTGGTTGTGCGTAGTAAGGTATGTACCAGAAATGGTAAGGAGCCTCCGAAGAACCGGTGGTAAAGTTGTTTATCCTAAGTTGTGTGCTCGTAACACTGTTATTAATAAAAAAGGTGTGGATATCAGATCGGCGTACTGTGTCTTTATCGTAACTGTATGTTCCATTTGAATTTTTTGCTGTTGGAATATTAGCTGAAAAATCGGGAAAGATCATGGTCTTATAATTTCTGATGTAGTACTTTTCATCAATATTTCTAGGGTTTACAAATATATCGAACGTATTAACAAATCTGCAATACTGCCCAACTTGTCCAACATCACCATACTGAGTGTGAATACCTTGAGCATCAAAGTCAGAATCGACTTGTGAAAAGGCTGCACCTAAAACATCGCTATCTAAACCGGGTTTGCCTGTTACATTGTGACCGGTATTTGTTTGACTTTTTTCGCCATGTTCGTCACCAAGGTCGTCATTGTATCGAAAAGTACCGTTGCGATCTGGTATCATCTTTCTGTAAGACCAACCATGATAGTTGGTATACTTAAACAAAAATACTTTTCCGGGTCTAGAGAGTCTGTGAAAATCTTCATTGTATGCAGTGATGTAAGACTTATCAGTATTGATGTTAGATAACATCCCCGTATCGTTCGTTGATTCCTTGGCGTCAGAGAACAATTCATCCATAACAACAGTCCCTAGACCAGGCTGCGTCCATATTCTTTGTTCATCTTGGGATTTAAACAAAATATTGGGGTAGTCAGGAAACGGGATTGCAATTTCATACCCAGGTGGTTCCTTATAATCTATATTATTATTAAGGAGCGGCGTTGAGTTGTAGTTATTTGGGTTGCCTATTCCGAACGCGGAGGAGTCATCCTCAAACCCGTAAGGGTGACTAAGCACAATCTGAGGTTTTGAGTGACGCGGTATCGTAAAATGAAAAAAGTTAAAAGGGCTATTGAGAAAATTATGTCTTATGCCGCGTGATGGAATATCTCTAGCGTAAAATAAGTCGGCTTTTCTACAGCTCCAACCGGTTTTAAATTGAGCAGTGGCTGTAACTCTTGTTTTGCGTATTGATAGATCGCCCAATCGACTTTCCATCTCTCTCCTTCTATCAACTACCCCTCCAAGATGATTCACAGCTGGGTGAATATATTGGCACATACCCATGATAAGGTCTTTTGTAACTTTTCCATTTTCCAGGTTACGGAATAGTCTCGATGGGGTAAAGACGAACGCGTGCCCAGCAGCCTCTATGCTGACAGTTTCACAGCTAGCTAGCTCCGCAAGATAACCGTTTGCCTCGCTAAATACAACATCGGGTTCGACAAAGGCGTCTGTCGCAGGAGATTCAGGTATAGAAAATAAAGTGGCGTTATACCAATCGTTATGAACAACATTTCCACCTACCGTTCTTGTTATGTATATACTTTTATTAAGGCTTCTTCCTGGCTCATATGTAGAATTACTTCCTGTAGTTTTACTATTATTGCATTGAGAAACTAAAAGCTTACTGCATCCCGCGTCTATTGAGACATCTTTACCAACAGTGTAAAACAAGAGTTCAAAATTTCCTGAAGAGTTGCTTTCTTTAAAAACGAGAATTTGTGGATCGGTGCCACCAATTTTAAGTACTAAATATGCGTCATGACTGTGTCCATCGTCACCTGTGTTGCTACCAACATGTTTGACTTTAAATTCTAAAACCCGACCTGCAATCCTCCCGTAATTGCCATACGTTGGGGTTGTTGGCTTGTCTCCGCCTAAGCTATCAATAACGGCAGAAAGATCTATGCTTGCATAAGAATCCCAAGTTTCTGTGTCTGTATTGTATTTTCTAATGTTAGCACCGGATGAAGTCCCAGTGGCTAAAAAAAGATCTGTTCTCTTTTTACTTCCATTTGACTTAGATTGACGGCACGCAAGTTTTGGACTGGTTTCATGAGGTATAGCATCACCAATCTGAACCCATTCATTCTGGTGCCAGTACTCACGAGCAGAGGTGTCGTCTGTATCCTTTTCGTTTGAGGTGCGTAGCAAAAAGTGAGCTAAATTTTTGGTGTCTCTAGTTGTTTCGTAAGCCCAGCGTGCTTCTCCTTCTGTATACTTAAATCCTAACTTTTCCTCTTTACTAGCAGTAAACCCATCTGTACCCTGTGTCCTAGGCGACCCATCGCCCCCATAAATAAAATTGTAATCCGTCAGAGTTTCAAAATCGGTTACTGGTCTTTTAACATAAACTTTTATCTGAGATGCATCGAGGATTGCTCGCTGTTCGACAGCCATAAAGTCAACGGGAATCTTGTAATCCGCAAACCAGTCTGGTGCATGTGCTTTTCTAAATAACTTGGCATCACCAGTTTCCGGATACTGTTTAAAGAATCTAGGGTCTGCGAATTTGCGATCTCCCACGTCGCCGGGGTGAGTTGTGCTTATTAGATCTAACTCTCTTATTGTTAGCCGGTTATCAGCAGTGCCAAGAAAGTTGTTTGTTGTTTTATGGACATTGAGTGTTTTTGCGTATTTTAAAGGTATGCGATTATGATCTTGGCTACCGCTAATCCTAGATGTCCTAGAGGTTGTACCGACAGGGTATACATCTAAATCCTTTCTTATTGGTATGTTAGGATACTCTACGGCTAATGGAAATAAATCCGAAAAACTGTTAATTTCATTTCTAGCAGAATCAAAACGTTTGTCACCCAAACCATTAGAAAAACGTGAAGATCCTGTACTTCCATCTTGCAGGTCTTTTTTCTGTAAAATATAAGTTACCGCTCTGTCAAATACCTGTTCGTCGCCTTTGAGTAGTGTGGAGTTAAGGGTGACGCTACCCGTAGTCCAACCGTAACCAGTTACATAACGTGTAGTTGATCGTGAATGAAAGAGTTCGGGGATAAGAATGCCATTATCACTGTTAGCGAATATGTCGCTTTGATCGAGAATAAGTTTATACTCACTGTCAGGCTCTTCACTTAGAGTGGGAAAACAATCCGGAATAGCGGTAGTAAACTTTCTAAACTGATCAGCGGCAGCACTGTTGCAGCACTCATGATGTGCAAAACCAGCAAAGAGGGTTTGAACTCTTTTGAAATCGGCATTTGTAAAACTGTTATAAGTATAACCTACCGGAGCAACTATACTTTTTCCTGCCTCTCGTGCATCGTTTACAAGATTTGTATAGACTCTGCCGACTGCCGTGGCGGGCTGGAGTAAAGCATTACGCAGGTACCTATCGGAAAGAGGGTCGATGCAAACCTGTGCGGCATTGTTAAAAGAGTTTTGCACCTCCGTTGATAACTCATTGATCATTCCAACGATTACATTCCAAAGACTTAATCTGTTCGGATGTCTATCTGCAAATACACCATACCTTCCCCAGAACGACAAATCAAAGTCGCTGTCACCATAACGAGATGGATATCGGATCGAGGCCCTCGGAACATCGGGAAAATACCCAGGAAGATAAGTAGGGTTTAACTCTAAAAAAATATGAATCCTGTTTGGAAAAGCAGCTCTATAGTATAGATACTCATTGTCGGTTTCTTCTTGGGATCGAGTGTGATTCCATGTATTGTAATTCTGGCGTCTTATGTATTTTTTTGTACCACTAAGAAGAAGAATGTTAATCATGTCATCGCAGCTGGTAGGCGACGAAGGTGGATCAGGTGTACCGGGTGTCTCAGACGTTGAGCAACAAGCATTACAAGATTTTTTAGGTGGTCTACCCATTAGTTTCTCCTAGCAACTTACCCATAGAGGTCTGTATTCATCGCCTATTTTAATCGCTACAACGTAAGCACCGGAATCGCCAGTCAAGCTAGAATCTCTATTGGTGATCGTAACCGTTCCTCCTCCCCTCAGATTTAAAGTCTGCTGATGAGAAGAAGTTGGATTTGAATAATTACCGGCAGCTAGCGGGCCAGTTAAGACCCCTTCTACGACCAAATCCGCAGTACCACCGCCGCTGTGATTTGTGTAAACCCCGTTGCAGTCAACACTAGCAACTAGAGTATCGTCGCAATACCAAGTTTGAACATAGTTATTGGAGTTTGCAGCATGAATAACACTATCTTTTCTAACCTCTAGTGGTGCCGTTGGCGAAAGTCTAGCATCACCAATAGAAATGTTTCTAGTGTTAGTAGTACCCGCAATTGTATTTTGTATGTTAAGACGGTCAGACAGTGTTTGCTGATACATCAACCGTTCATTATCGTCTTTACCAGTGATAATCTCTATGTTGTTTTGGTTGTTTTCATCTAAGTTGGCATCCTCGTTTCCACGAAGTGCGTTGAAACCAATGGCGATAGATGAGCTGGTATTGGCACGCTGGCCAGCATTAACACCAATGAAGACAGACTTATCTGCTTCTGAAGCAGCATTACCAGCATCCTCACCTATGAAGATAGAGTTTGTAATTGAGTCCGCGTTATTACCAGCGTTGTGGCCAATAAAGATGACGCCCTTCTCAGAAATGGCCGTATCTGTTGTAGCGTCTGTACCAGCGTTGCTACCAATAATGACGGCGTTTCTCCACCCCTTCGCACGTTGTGCTACATTACACCCAATTAGAACGCTGTCATAAATTTCTCCTACGTTTACGCTACCTCTTTGTTCTGCTTTTGTAATCAGTACATTGCAGTTTTCAGCCATCGTATCCGTCTGGTCGCTAACGTAAGCGGCGAAACCTTGAATAGACATCTTGGCTACAGATGAAGAGTCAGTTCCGTCTGTTTGTACTGCAACAAAAGTATTGTCACTAAGTATATTGGAAGAAACCTGAGTAGCAAGCTTAAGGCTAGAGTAATCTAAAACAAGACGATTGGTGCTGTCTTCTACCTTTTTATTTATTCCAGAAGTACCCGCAAGTGGTAGTAAGTCGATATGGCTCAAACCAGACATTGACGTTTGATCTGCAAACCTTATGGCACCCTGTATTTTAAAGTCACCCTGTAGCTCTGCATACGGCCTATTGGGGTCTGAATCTACTTGATACGTTGGAACATTTGTTAGTTTAGACGCAAACGGGTCTAAGCGGAATAGCGTTAATTTTACATCCTCGCCGTTTTCAAAATTAAACTTTAGGTCATTTTTAGGGTTATCGGTACCAACTCTAAGATCGTCAACAACTGAAACCACCCTCGTTCTTCTACTCTCGCTAACGTCATTTTCGTCTGTGATTTTAAACTCAGCACCCTCTTGGATGGAAAGAGACTTGCTGTTGAAAAACAGAGATCTGCTAATGGTATTAAGGTCACCAGAAATAATTGGCGTGTCACCAACACCTATTGCTAGAGTTTTGTCAGCCGGTAGCTCAAGGTTGTATAAATCTCTACCTAGAAGAACGCAGTCATCTATGCTTCCAAGCTGACTCGTTGAGCCAACTAGATTATTATCTCCCAATATTACATTGTTAGTTGCGTGACTGTAATTAGTTAGACTATTAGAGCCTACAACAGTATTCTTTGTTGCTGAGGTTAGACCGCTACCGGCGGCACGACCTATTAAAGTGTTATCTGTTACGGAGATTGTTTCGGAATTTAATTGATATCCTGCACCCCATCCATAGTAGGTGTTATTACTTAGATTGCTAACAGAAGGTCTAGTCTTGGGTGTATACCAACCACCGTAAGTATTCCCATTGTGTCCAAATATAAGACCATCGGTAGATACAGAGGGTTCTAAGTCCTGACTTAACACCAAATTGGTTTCGTTACCTCCGTCGTCTTTAAAGAACAACGCTTGGGTTCTACCGCCGGTTGTGAAAGGTTTGACAAATATCTTACCGAAGTTTGAGTAAGTAGCGGGTGAGCTAGCTTGCTCGTGCATTGAAATCGTTCCACTGTCTGAATGACCGTGGCAGTCGTAAGAAACTGTTAATGGTGCGTGAGGGTAAACTCTTCTGTCATAACCATTGCCCGCATCATTAGGTCTTCTTGTTAACCCAACTCCAACGTAACCGTTTTCCGCTAAAGTTATATGGGAAAACTCTGCACCCTCACTGCCGCTTGCTCGGATTAAAGAAAAGTCAACAACAGGATTATTGCCACCGTTAGGGTCTACGCAATGATCACCATGACCTCCATAGCCGGGTCCAATGACGTAGGCGTTATCTAGCGTTGGGTCATATGTTATTAGTAAACCGGATGCTCTCTGGTTGCCGTTTCCAAGTAATTCAACGTGACTCTTTTTCGATGGACCGCTGGAAAACCTGATGTTTGAATCGCCAGTAGACTGGACGTTGAATATTGTAGCGGGAACAGTGGGAGAGCCACCGTCCATATATGTCGCATTGGTTATACCGACAAGGCCAGACTGAGAAGCTTGACCGCCATTTCTCAATATTGTTACAGCCTCTCTTACCGATGATTGGCCATTATCTATATGTACTGATAATCTATCTTTCATTTATTTTAGTCCTGATCAAGTTCATCATGGTAAACAATACTAAAACCTCTAGAAGTGCTTGAGCTTTTTATTCTACTGGAGAATTTTTGCATAACTTTCACGCCTGAATCTACAGTTCCATACATGACTGAGTAATCATATCCAACGGGATTACCATCTGCCCCTAGATGTGTTCCGGATCTAGATATAAAGTTAGCGTCTTGAAGTGTTGGGTATCTATTATTAAAGTGTGGCTCCTGACCAACAACTATTCTTTGGCCAGAAACTGCATAAGGTTCTAGGAATACACCCATGCAGCCGCTTTGTATAACATTGGCTAGTTTTGTTCTACCTAATGTTCTTTCTGAGATAAGTGATTTACCGCTTGGTATTTCTATGGAAATATTGGATTCCCATCTACTCCTTGAATAAGCGTTATCCGCGTTATTACCTAAACAAGAAAGGGTTGCGTCTGGGTATCTATATAAAAATTCATACTCTCTTACATAGTAGCTAGACTCTCCAACTACCCCACCGCTAGAATGTATTATAAATCCAGCACCGTCTAGAGAGGTGTCGTTTAGGAATCCGCAAACGGCAGAGTTATGAAAGCCATCATCTTCTGGATCGCAAAAGCCACTGGTAGCTAGGTGTAAGGTCTTACACTCATAAAGACAGTGTGAAACCTCGTTAAGAACAAATGATTCATCGAATATTGTAAGTTGGCCACTAATAATGACATCATTTAGGTAGGCGTCCCACATAAGTTGGTTGCCTTGACCGGGACCTCCAGGGTAACCTAATGCAAACCTTCCATTTTGGCTAGGGACAAGATCTCCATAAACGGTCATTTTGGCGTCGTTTACATTATGTATAGCTCCAGAAGGTGAACCGCCAATACCAACATTGTCGCCACTAAATACTATAAAGTCATTAATACCGGACCATCGTTTTTGAGATGTACCTAGACCGTAAGACTCACTGTCGCTTGGTGATATTTTTCCGGCTACCTGTAGGGTTCCATGATTGTGCAGGGAGTTAGTTCCAACTGCTAATCTGAGATCTGAGGAAGTTAGGTCACCATATAAAAGAGGTGCTGGACCAGTCGTTACTGGGTCGCCATTGGAATCGCAAAGGTGACCAGATCCAATTTCGTGAGAGCCAACATATAATTTATAGTTATCGTCTCTGCCTATATAGTAACCAGCACCGTGACCTATCGCTATGTTAAAGTCACCTGTCTTATTATTATTTAAGGCGTAGTTTCCCACGCCTATGTTTCCAGAACCTCTAGTATTTCCAGCTAAAGTTTGATAGCCCACAGCTGTATTGCTGCTACCATAAATATTACAAGACATGGCGTGAGAGCCAATAGCTGTATTTCCAGAACCGTTAAAATTAGGTCTAAGAGTAGCGTAACCAAAAGCAGAGTTGTCTGCGGTAGATCTTCCACCTCCCGTGTAGTTTATTAGGGAAAACTCACCGGCCTTTGTTGTTCTAGTGTCAGGTGTTGAGAAATTTCCAGCAGATATATCCCTTCCGTCCATCATGAGGTGGACAGAATCAACAAGATTAATCAAGCTAGTTCTCAAATCTAGGGGAGATATCTCCTGCCTAGAGTTATCAGGCAATAACTCATTTATAGAGCTGAGGTACTCTGATTTGGTCAAAATCATAATTTATAACCGCCTACTTAAAGCTAATTTGTAACGTCGAAGTGTCAAACTTGACTGAATCACCTTCGTATATAATTCTTGGATTATTTAATTCTGCATACATAAGCAGATTGCCCGTTCCAACAGTGCCTGAATCACAAACAGCTATTCCAGATACCCATCCCCAATCTTGAAGAGCGTTTGAGAATAAAAAAGTAACACTATTTTTTATAAGACCACTTCCAGCGTTGTGATCATCTATATTGTAATTCCAGTAGTAATCTCCACTGGCTGTTCCACCAGTTGTGTCATCTGGGTGAGATAGGAAATATCTTCTATATCCAGTATCTCCATTACTATTACCAGATGGTAGCTCTGGTATGGTAGAGCCTGTGTCTGACTCTCTAGGTACACCACTACACAGTGCTATTGATATACCGTCTGGCTTTGCGAAGGATTGCCCTCTAAAAATATGCTGGAGTAAGCCTGACTCCATATAATCTGATAAGGCGGTCATAGAGTTTCCCCTTTAAAAATTCCTAATTGTAAACGCGAATACACACTATTATACACAAAAAAAGAGCCATCCCCAATGATATGAGGACGACTCTCTTTTGTGGTTAAGGCAGTGCCTAGATTAGAAGGAGCCTAAGATAACTCTACGGTTATCAAGAACACCAAATCCAAGTTCAGCAAAACCATAGTAGCCAGCTCGCTGCTGTCTGTGAAGAGTAGGATCTTCAAAGACCTGAACTGCCTGCTTCATTGGCATAACGAAGCTATCATTAGCTGACTGATCAAGACCAACAACCAACTCAACGTCGGATGTTTGAACAGCCCCGCTTAGACCATCAGTGAAGAAGGTCTGATATTCTTGGCCTTCGCCAAGCTCATCGAGATCATGAAGATTCACACCAAAGATTCGTGTGATTGGAGCACCACCTTCAGAAGCGGTGTAGATTTCTCGACGAGTCACTTCGTCTACCTGATCAAGTCCCCAGTTTCGCACGTCTTCAAGTGCTTCTGGAGAAACATAAAGGTCAGTCAAGCGACCGCGATTAGCGGAACCGGTATTACCGCCAGCGTTTCGTCTCATAACAGTCTGCATGAGGGAA
>MDSW01091374.1_pt1 | contig 11287 bp, 19 predicted proteins | sample 811171 | NCBI WGS metagenome assembly MDSW01 (sample SAMN05326641, study PRJNA326480) | marine metagenome | isolation source: seawater | place: Atlantic Ocean: North West | collected 2012
AATTATGTTAAGTCCTAAACGAACTAAGTTTCGTAAACAACACAAGGGTCGTCTGCACGGTATAGCGATGTCCGGAACAAGCCTGAACTTTGGCTCGTATGGCCTAAAGGCTGTAACACCTGGACGTGTAACTGCACGTCAAATTGAGGCTGCCAGGCGAGCAATGACAAGACATATGAAAAGGGCTGGTCGAGTTTGGATAAGGGTTTTTCCAGACGTTCCAGTGAGTAGTAAGCCAGCTGAGGTCAGGATGGGAAAAGGTAAGGGTTCTCCAGAGTATTGGATGGTTCGAGTTAAACCAGGTAGGGTTATGTTTGAACTTGACGGAGTATCTCAAGATATAGCTGAAGAAGCCTTTCGATTGGCTTCAGCAAAGCTTCCAGTACAGACACGTATAGTAAGTAGAGTGGCAGGGTAGGTGGACTGTGAAAATTAGTGAATTTCGTGCCAGTAGTGATGATGAGTTGCAAGAAAAGGTCGGTGACTTAAAGAAAGAAGCTTTTAATTTGCGCTTTCAAAAAGCTAGCGGCCAGTTAGAAAATACAGCACGCGAGCGTCAGGTTCGTAGAGATATTGCTCGAGTGAAGACGGTTCTATTAGAACGTCTTTCTGCAAAGCAATAAATTAGGAGTTTGTAGACATGCCTCGACGAGTTTTAACCGGCAAAGTGGTCAGCGATAAGATGGAAAAGACAGTAGTTGTTCGTATAGACCGACGTGTCATGCATCCTCTCTATAAAAAGATCATTACAAGGTCAAAAAAATATGCAGCTCACGATGAAACTGATAATCTTACAGTTGGTGATACGGTTCGCATAAGAGAGTGCCGTCCAATTTCTCGGATAAAACGGTTTGAAGTAATTGAAAAAGTTGGCGCATAGCTAGCATATCTAAGAGGAATATAGACATGATTCAGATGCAAACTAACCTATCGGTGGCCGATAACAGCGGCGCTCGGCGGGTGCAATGCATCAAGGTGCTTGGAGGTTCCAAGCATATGACGGCTGGGGTCGGAGATGTGATTGTTGTTACTGTTAAAGAAGCTATCCCTCGAGGGCGTGTAAAGAAAGGTGAGATACATAGGGCACTGATCGTACGGACTAAAAGTGATATTCAACGTGAGGATGGAAGTATTATTCGATTTGACCGTAACGCAGCCGTACTGCTGGATCCGCAGGGTGAACCGATCGGCACACGTATATTTGGTCCTGTAACTCGAGAATTAAGAGCGAAGCGATATATGAAAATTGTATCTCTTGCTCCGGAGGTCTTATAGATGACCAATGTAAATACAAAAAATATTAAGTTGAAAATACGTAGGGGTGATAGCGTAATTGTTATTTCTGGCCGAGATAAAGGTAAAACTGGAGAAGTCCTCAGAGTTGATCGAGAACGTAACCGTGTTTTAGTACAAGGTGTTAACATGGTAAAACGTCATCAGCGACCCACACAAACAGCACCAGGTGGAATAAATGAGTTTGAGGCTTTGCTTCACGTATCCAACGTAGCACTTATAGATCCGAAAACATCCAAGCCTACAAGGATTGGGTTCAAAAATCTGGATGATGGTAGCAAAGTACGCGTAGCCATTAGATCCGGTGAAGTCTTAGACCAATAGGTAACATGATGGCTACACGTTTAAATGAACATTACGATACTGTCTTAAAGTCTAAGCTTAAAGAAGAGCTTGGATATAGCAATGATCACCAAGTACCTCGTTTAGAAAAAATTGTATTGAATATGGGTATTGGAGAAGCTGCTCAAGACTCTAAAAAAATAGCGACAGCTGTGAATGAAATGACACTAATAAGTGGTCAGAAACCAGTTCTTTGTAGGTCACGAAGGTCGGTAGCAAACTTTAAGTTACGAGAGGGTATGCCAATAGGTTGTAAAGTGACACTTAGAGGAGAACGGATGTATGAGTTCCTTGATCGTCTAATTACTATTGCTTTACCGAGGGTCCGTGATTTTCGTGGACTTAGTCCGAGAAGTTTTGATGGTAGGGGAAATTATGCGCTAGGGCTTAGAGAGCAGATAGTATTCCCTGAAATTAACTATGATGATATTGATGATATTCGAGGTATGGATGTAGTTATTTGTACTACTGCAAAAACAGATGATGAAGCTCGTGAGTTACTGCGTGGCTTTGAAATGCCTATTAACAATTAGGCTGAAAAGAGGCTAAGACGAATGGCAAAAAAAAGTTCTATAGAACGAAACAAAAAACGGCGGGCGATGTCTGCACGTTTTGCAAATAAACGAGCAGAATTAAAAGGAATTGCTGGAGATATGGGGCGTGGACCCGAAGAACGTTTCGCTGCACACATGAAGCTAGCCAAGTTACCTCGTAATTCTTCGAAGGTGCGTATTAGAAATCGTTGTGAATTAACTGGGCGTCCTAGAGGTGTTTATCGTAAATTCAGGATGTCACGAATTGCATTACGCGACCTCGCTTCTATGGGTCGAATCCCCGGTATGATAAAATCGAGCTGGTAAGGAGATAACGTAATGTCAATGAGCGATCCCCTTGGTGATATGCTAACTAGAATACGTAATGGACAGCGTGCAGGTATGTCTTCAATAATTTCTCCTGCATCAAAGCTACGTGCTAATGTCCTGGATGTTTTGCAAAGTGAAGGTTACATACGTGGATACAGTCATGCTGAGATACGTAATGGTATTAGTGAATTAACAATTGAATTAAAATATTATGATGGTGAGCCTGTTATTCGTGAAATTCAAAGGGTTTCGCGTCCTGGGCAAAGAGTTTATTCGAAAATAAATGATCTTGGAAAAGTTTATGATGGTCTAGGGGTTGCCATACTCTCTACACCAAAAGGCGTTTTATCTGATCATGATGCACGTACGCAAAATGTTGGTGGTGAGGTTCTGTGTCGAGTGTTCTAAATTCGACCGGTTATGGAGTAAAATAAGATGTCTCGTGTTGGTAAAAATCCTGTTACAGTTCCTGAAGGAACTGAAATTCAAATAGTAGACCAGCTTGTTAGCGCTAAAGGTAAAGTAGGCGAACTTACAGTTACTTTGCCTCGCGAGGTTGCAATAAGCCAAGAGGGTAATCTTATTTGGTTAAAGCCACGTGAAGATAGTAAACGGGCAAATGCTATGTGGGGTACGTCTCAGGCAATTGTGTCCAATTTGGTTGCTGGCGTTTCGCAGGGTTATTCTAAAACACTCGATATTACTGGTGTAGGATATCGTGCATCAGTTCAAGGAAAGATTTTAAATTTACAACTCGGTTTTAGTCATGACATTAATTACCCAATTCCTGACGGTATAGATATAAAATGTGAATCTCAAACAACTATTCAAGTCTCCGGTCCTAATAAACAGGAGGTTGGTCAAGTTGCCGCAGAGATTCGTGGTTTTCGTAAGCCTGAGCCGTATAAAGGAAAAGGCATAAGATATCGTGATGAACAAATACTGCGTAAGGAAGGTAAGAAAAAATGAGTATCAGTGCGTCACAGTTGGCTGAACGACGGCGAAAACGTACTCGTGCTAGGCTATTAAAAGTATCAAAACTTCGTCCAAGGCTTTCTGTTTATAGATCAAGCCGGCATATTTACGTGCAGGTTATTGATGATACTGCAGGTTGCACTTTGACCCAAGCTTCTAGCAAAGATAAAGCATTTAAAGGGTCTACAGGCTCAAATGTTGAGGCTGCATCTGAAGTAGGAAAGCTAGTTGCTGAACGGGCAACGGCAATAGGTATAAAAAGCGTAGTTTTTGATCGAGGTAGTTATATATTTCACGGGCGTGTAAAGGCCCTTGCTGAATCTGCCCGAGAGGGCGGTTTGAACTTTTAAGGAATTTTTAATATGGCACAAGCACCGGCAAGGAAAGGAAGACGCGATTCTAGGGAAGAAAGTGATCTTTTAGAACGACTGGTAAGTATAAACCGAGTTGCAAAGGTAGTAAAAGGTGGTCGCAGATTTGGTTTTGCAGCTATTGTAGTAGTAGGAGACGGTAATGGTCGGGTAGGTCATGGATCAGGAAAGGCACGTGAAGTACCTGAAGCAATACGCAAGGCCACCGACCAAGCGAAGACAACTATGGTGCGAATCCCCTTAAGAGAAGGTAGAACTCTGCATCATGACATGCGCGGTAGGTTTGGTGCTGGGAGAGTGATTTTAAGAGCTGCGCCCGCTGGAACGGGAGTTATTGCTGGAGGCCCTTTAAGAGCTATATTTGAATGTCTGGGTGTTCAAGATGTAGTTTCAAAATCAGTAGGAAGTTCAAACCCCCACAATATGATAAAGGCAGCATTTGATGCATTGACAAAAACCTCGTCTCCACGCGGTGTCGCATCTCGGCGCGGTGTAAAGGTATCACAAATTACTGCACAACGAGCAAATTCAGAAGATACCGCATCAAGGGAATCTGCAAATGGCTGATAAAGCAATAAGCCGCATAAGGGTAACTCAAATTGGCAGTCCTATCGGTAGGCGTTCTGACCAGCGTAAGACATTAGTTGGGCTAGGACTAAATAAGATGAATCGTGTGCGAGAATTAGAAGATACGCCTGCTATAAGGGGTATGACATCTAAGATTAGTCATCTAGTTAAAGTTGAGAAAATTAGTTAGTTCGCGAGATGCTTTATTGGTATATGGAAAGATAAGAACTATGAATTTAAATGAATTATCTGATAATCCTGGAGCGCGCAAAAAACGTAAACGCGCAGGGCGTGGGATAGGTTCAGGTCTCGGTAAAACAGCGGGACGCGGAATGAAGGGACAAAAATCCCGCAGTGGTGTTTCTTTATTAGGTTTTGAGGGTGGTCAAATGCCACTTTACCGCAGATTACCTAAACGCGGATTTCATCAACCTAATAGGCCTAAGTATCAAGAATTAACTATATTGAGACTGCAGACGGCTATTGATAATGGTAAAATTGATTCAAATAATGAGATAACAGAAGAAATATTAAAAGATTCTGGGGTAGTAAGAAGAATACGGGATGGAGTTCGATTGATAGGTAATCATCAATTAAAATCTAAAATACAAATCAGCGTAACTAGCGCGACTAAATCTGCATATGACTCTATAGTAAAGGCTGGAGGAACTATTGCTCTCAGTCAGAAATCTTCTTCTAAAGACTCTGAGAAGAATAAAAATACGGTTGATGATGATAATGATTAACCCTTATATCACGGACTTCTATAAATTTTATAGAAAATCTGAGTTTCAAAGCACTCAAGCTTATTAATTAGGTTTTCCAAAAATCTGGGACGGATTAATTTATGGCAACTAAATCTGATACACTTGCCTCTAGTGTGAATTTTGGTGCTTTTGGAAAAGCCAAGGAGCTTAAACAAAGGCTTTTATTTACTTTAGGGGCTCTGATTGTCTATAGACTGGGTACCTTTATTCCAATTCCCGGTATAGATCCCGCAGTCATAGGAGACTTATTCGCACAGCAGTCGGACGGTATTTTAGGTGTTTTTGATGCCTTTGCTGGAGGTGCTCTTTCACGTATGAGCATATTTGCTTTAAATGTTATTCCTTATATATCAGCTGCTATTATCATGCAGTTAATGACTGCTATATCCCCAAAGTTTGAAGCCATGAAGAAAGAAGGGGCAAGCGGTCAAAAAAGAATTAATCAATATACGAGATACTTAACAGTCTTACTGGCGATGGTTCAAGCATATGGTTTATCGGTTGGTCTAGAAGGACTCAACTCATCTCAAGGTGCTGCGGTTGATAATCCTGGAATGTTTTTTCGCGCTAGTACCGTCATCACCATCGTAGGCGGCACTATGTTTTTGATGTGGTTAGGCGAACAAATAACTGCGCGTGGTGTTGGAAATGGAATATCATTAATTATTTTTTCAGGTATTGTAGCTAATTTACCAACAGCATTAGCATCTACTTTAGAGCTTGGACGAACAGGTGCTTTACCTGTATTAGCTATTGCAGCCTTTCTTGTTATGGCTGTTGGAGTTATTGCTATAATTGTTTATTTTGAAAGGGCACAAAGACGAATAATTGTACAATACCCTAAACGCCAAGTTGGTAAACGCATGTTTGGTGGAGAAGCTTCACATATACCCTTAAAGCTAAATACATCGGGGGTTATTCCAATTATATTTGCGACATCCATCTTACTTACTCCTGTATCTATTGCTGGATTTTCCAGCGGAGGTGGAGGAGATATATTAGGCTGGATAACAGCCTATCTTGGTCGAGGTCAGCCATTATTTCTAATAGTGTTTGCTTTGCTAATTGCTTTCTTTGCATTCTTTTACACCGCGATTGTATTTAACCCATCTGATACTGCTGAAAACCTAAAAAGTAACGGTGGCTTTGTTCCAGGAATACGACCTGGCACCAATACCGCTACATATTTTGATTATGTTTTGTCTCGGTTAACCGTGGTAGGTGCTATATATTTGGTAGCTGTCGCGTTACTTCCTGAAATATTAATTTCACGCTTTTCTTTACCATTTTTCTTTGGTGGTACAAGTTTGCTTATTGTGGTTGTAGTTGCCATGGATACAGTAGCACAAATACAAAGTCATTTATTGGCACATCAATATGAAGGGCTAATTAGGAAAGCAAAATTGAAAGGTCGGCGAGGTTAGCGCCGTTTTAAAAGTTAGAATTCATGAATATTATATTGCTCGGCCCTCCGGGAGCTGGTAAGGGAACACAAGCTAAGATTTTGCAGAAGGCTTATGGTATTATTCAGCTTTCTACTGGAGATATGTTAAGATCTTCTGTTGCTTCGGGAAGCAAATTAGGTCAACAAGCAAAGGCTGTTATGGATTCTGGAAATTTGATGCCTGATGGTATAATGACACAGATTATATCACAGAGAATTGAACAGACTGATTGTATAAATGGATTTATCTTGGATGGGTTTCCGCGTACTACCGAACAAGCGCTAGCTTTAGAAGATATGCTTGAAAGTAGTGATAAAGTATTGGATTTTGTAATTGAAATTGTAGTTGACGATGAGATTCTTGTGGATAGGATTAAAAGTAGGGTTGAAGAAATGTCACAAGAAGACAGGCGTAGTGATGATAATGTTGAGACCCTTCGTAAAAGGCTTGGTATATATCATGAGCAAACTGCCCCAATTCTGCCTTTTTATAGGGAAAGGGGAATGCTAAATCAGGTTGATGGTATGATGTCAATTACGGAGGTTTCGAATAAGATAAAACAAATAGTAACAACTGTCTAAACTATTGACCAAACGGAGAAAAAACATATAATCCGCGAACTTCGGTTACCCGAAATTTGCATTGTCTTTTAAAACCGTAACTTAAGGAGTTCGGAAAGTGGCGCGTATTGCAGGTGTCAATATTCCAACGCAAAAACGGCTTCCCGTTGCGTTGACTTATATACATGGGATTGGACGCACTAAGGCAGAAGAAATTTGTCAGAAGTGTGGGGTCCCATTGGAGCGTAGAGTTCACGAAATGACTGATGACGAAGTAATTCGTGTTCGTGAATCAATAGATCAAGATTACCAGGTTGAGGGTGATCTAAGACGTGAAGTAGCAATGAATATTAAACGTTACATGGATCTTGGTTGTTATCGGGGAGTACGACACCGTAAGGGTTTACCAGTTCACGGTCAGCGGACTCACACAAATGCGAGAACTCGAAAGGGTAAGGCGCGGCCGATTACTGGTAAGAAAAAAGCTTAATTAACTAGCTATTGGATTAGAACATAATGGCAAGAGCGGCAACAACAACACGTGTAAGAAAGCGTGAACGTAAGAATATAACTTCGGGCGTGGCACATGTTAGTGCGACATTTAATAATACACATGTGACTATCACCGATGCACAAGGAAATACTATTGCGTGGTCATCGGCTGGTAATCAAGGGTTTAAAGGGTCACGTAAATCTACACCATATGCAGCACAGATGGCTGCAGAAGATGCAGGTAAAAAAGCTCAAGAACACGGAATGAAAACTCTTTCAGTTCAAGTTCGTGGTCCAGGTTCTGGTCGTGAGTCGGCACTTCGTGCGTTACAGGCAGCTGGCTTCGAAATTACCTCTATACGAGATGTAACTCCAGTTCCTCATAATGGATGTCGTCCAAGAAAGCGTCGACGCGTCTGAAATATCACGAAACGTGGGGTGGTTATAATTGTTATATCATCCAGGTATTAGTTTTAGTCACACTTGTTAAATTTACACGTGTGTATTTTTTTGGATCGATAGTTAAATCTAGTCGATATTTAAGGTGGGCAATAAATGCTACAAAAAAATTGGAATGAATTAATCAAGCCAGAGGCATTAAAAGTCGAGCCAGGTTTAAACCCGGCTAGACAGGCAACCATAGTAGCTGAACCTTTAGAACGAGGATTTGGACTTACTTTAGGTAACTCTATGCGTCGTGTCCTTCTATCTTCACTGCAAGGAGCAGCTGTTACAGCTATTCAAATTGAAGGTGTATTACATGAATTCTCATCAATACCTGGTGTACTAGAAGATATAACAGATGTTGTATTAAATGTTAAAGGTATGGCTTTGCGTATGCATAGCGAGGGACCTAAAAGAATGACATTGACAGCTATGGGACCGGGAGTGGTAACGGCTAGCCAAATAGAAACTGGTCCAGACATTGAAATAATGGATCCAGATCATGTGCTATTAACTCTTGATCAAGGAGCAAGGGTTGTTATGGAGATGACGGTAGAAACAGGAGCAGGATATGTACCAGCCGTTCAAAACCGAGTAGCTGATGCACCAATCGGTTTAATCCCAGTAGATGCCCTATTCTCTCCGGTGAAAAAAGTTTCGTATCAGGTGGGTAATGCAAGAATAGGTGAGCGTACTGATTTAGACAGTTTAACGATGGATATTGAAACTAATGGAGCTGTAAACGCAGAAGACACTATTGCTTTAGCTGCGCGTATTTTGCAAGATCAACTGCAACTATTTGTGAATTTTGAGGAGCCACAACCAGTACAACAGATTGAAGTTGTACAAGAAGAACTTGAGTTTAATAGAAATTTACTACGCAAAGTGGATGAGTTAGAGTTGTCTGTTAGATCAGCAAATTGTCTAAAAAATGATAATATCATTTATATTGGAGATTTAGTGCAAAAGACGGAAGCGGAAATGCTTAGAACACCAAATTTTGGCCGTAAGTCTTTAAACGAAATAAAGGAAGTACTTACACAAATGAGTCTTTATCTCGGCATGGAGATCTCAAGCTGGCCTCCTGAAAATATCGAAGATATGGCAAAACGGCTTGAAGAACCTTTTTAATGACTATTTGCGTTAGGAGTATATTATAATGCGTCATCGTATTAGTGGACGAAAACTTAATAGGACCTCAAGTCATCGCAAAGCTATGTTTTCTAATATGGCTGCAGCATTGATAAAGCATGAACAAATAACAACAACTTTACCTAAAGCAAAAGAGTTAAGAGGTGTTGTAGACCGTCTTATTACTATGGGAAAAAAAGGAGATCTACATTCACGAAGACGGGCCATGGCAATACTTCATGACAAAGGTCTTGTAGATAAATTATTTACTTCTTTATCAGATCGTTATGCTGATAGAGCCGGCGGTTATACGCGTGTCATGAAAGCTGGATATAGGTATGGAGATTCAGCACCAAATGGAATTATTGAGTTAGTTGATCGTGATGAGGATGCTAAGGGCCTGGACTCTGGTCCTTTGCAAATTGAAGAAGATATAGAAATAGAAGCTGCTTAAAAAAATATTACACTAAATAATTAAAAAACAGGGCTACAAATTTGTAGCCCTATTTTATTAATTGGTTATTCTGAAGATTGTTAATAATGAATATACTTATTTATATGTAACTACGTGTTATTATAAATTTATGTCTGATTATAATTTAATTAAAAATATATTGAAGGTATTGCCATTAGTTAGTTTATTAGTGTTTTCATGCCCTAGTGATTTGTTAAGTAACATTGATAAAAAGATTGTTCCAGATAATCTAAACAATATCGCTTATTCGTTCGCACCTCTCGTTAAACAGGCGGCTCCAGCAGTAGTAAATATATTTACTAGTAAGGCAGTTAAAAGACAAATTCCACCATTATTTGTAGATCCTTTTTTTCGAAACTTTTTTGGTAAATCATTTCCAAATATGAATCGTGAACGTATTGAAAGGTCTCTTGGCTCTGGGGTCATAGTTAAACCTGATGGATATATCGTTACGAATTATCATGTTATTGCAGGGGCTGATGCAATCAAGGTAGTTTTAAACGATCGTAGAGAATTTTCTGCGGCAGTAATCAGACAAGACGAACGTTCAGATTTAGCTGTTCTTAAAATTGAACCACATGGAAATGAATTTCCATATATTGAAATTGGTAATAGTGATGATGTTGAGGTTGGTGACCTAGTTATCGCAATCGGAAATCCATTCGGTGTCGGCCAGACAGTTACAAGTGGGATCGTTTCTGCTTTAGCTAGAACAAAGGTAGGTATATCTGATTTTAATTTTTTTATTCAAACAGATGCTGCGATTAACCCGGGTAACTCTGGTGGTGCTTTATTAAGCATGGATGGAAAACTAGCTGGTGTTAATACTGCTATATTTAGTAGAAGTGGGGGAAGTCAAGGAATAGGTTTCGCTGTTCCGGGAAACATGGTGCGAACCGTTGTATTTGGTGCAGAGAGAGCGGGTAAACTTCAAAGACCATGGTTGGGTGCTAATATACAATCTGTTACGCAAGAAATAGCTCAAGCTATAGGTTTAGATAGACCGGTTGGAGCGCTGATTACTGAATTACACCCTAACGGCCCTGCTAATCGTAGCGGGCTAGTTGTAGGAGATGTTATTACGCAGATTGATGGTCATAAAATATATGATACTGAAAGTCTTTTATTTAGGATAGCTACAAGCAAGGTGGGTGAGAAAGCCAATCTATCAGTTGTTAGGGGAAGTGTTATTGTACCAGTTATCTTTCATTTAGAAACACCTCCCGAGGTGCCTGCCCGCCAAAAAACACTGCTAAAAGGTGCTCAACCGGTTTCTGGAGCAACGGTTGTTAATTTATCACCTGCCGTGGCTGAAGAGCGTGGGTTAAACCAATTATTAACGGGAGTAATAATTATAGGTATAGAAAAAGGTAGCCCAGCAGCTAGGATAGGTTTCCGTCCCGGAGACATTGTCTTACAAATAAATAAAACACGTATTGTATCTGTCTTGGATTTAATTAAATCTACTAGATATAACCCCACATCGTGGCATTTGATTATTAATCGTAATGGTCAACGATTAACTATGATGTTACCTGGATGAAGAAAGTAAATGATAATCA
>MDSW01187215.1_pt1 | contig 11286 bp, 11 predicted proteins | sample 811171 | NCBI WGS metagenome assembly MDSW01 (sample SAMN05326641, study PRJNA326480) | marine metagenome | isolation source: seawater | place: Atlantic Ocean: North West | collected 2012
CGCAAAATCTAACGCTATGTTTGCATCTGGCCCTATATTTCTTTCTACACTTGAATGTGAAATATCTCTCTCATGCCAAAGTGCAATATTTTCTAAAGCGGGAACAACATAACTTCTAATCAATCTAGAAATTCCTGTTAAATTTTCACTTAGTATTGGATTCTTTTTGTGAGGCATCGCAGAGGATCCTTTTTGGTGCTTAGAAAAAAATTCTTGAACTTCATTAACTTCTGTTCTTTGTAGGTGTCGTATCTCTGTTGAAACTCTTTCTATACTTCCAGCAATAATTCCTAAAATTGAAAAATAATGTGCATGTCTATCTCTAGGTATTATTTGTGTTGAAATTGGTTCTGGATAAAGCTTTAATTTCTTAGCTACATAGCTCTCAACTTTTGGATTTATGTTAGCAAATGTTCCAACAGCTCCAGATATTGCACAAGTAGATATGTCAAAAATTGCACTAGAAAGTCTTTTTCTATTTCTTTTAAACTCCTCATAAAATGATGCGAGTTTAAGACCAAAGGTAATAGGCTCTGCATGGATACCATGACTTCTACCTATGCATGCAGTAAATTTATATTTTTTTGATTGCCTTTTTAAAATCGATAAAATCTTGTCTATGTCTTTTAATATAATTTGTCCAGATTGTTTTAGTTGAATATTGAAAGCTGTATCTAAAACATCTGACGATGTCATCCCCTGATGAAGATATCTCGCTTTAATTCCAGCTTGTTCAGAAATTGAAGTGAGAAAGGCAATAACATCATGTTTAACTTTAGACTCTATTTCATGAATTCTTTTTACTTTTATTTTTGATTTTTTTTTGACAATCTTTGAAATACCTTTTGGAATAATTTTATATTTTTCCATTGCCTCAGCTGCAGCAACCTCAATATCTAACCAAATTTTATATTTGTTTTCTTCAGACCAAATTGCTTTAAGTTCTTGCCTTGAATATCTATCAATCATTTTTAATAGGGGGGTTTATCATACCCTTTAGCAGATTTTGTAAAAATTTCATATCCATTATCAGTTATTCCAATAGTATGTTCAAATTGTGCCGATAAAGACTTATCTTTAGTAACAGCTGTCCAGCCATCATTAAGGATTTTAACATCGTACTTGCCTGAATTTATCATGGGTTCAATTGTAAAAGTCATTCCTGGATAAATTTCCAAACCAGTATTTTTTTTTCCATAGTGAAGGATATTTGGAGACTCATGAAATGTATTGCTAATTCCATGTCCACAAAAGTCTCTTACAACAGAATAACCTTTTTCTTCGACATATGACTGAATTTCATGTCCTATATCACCTAGTTTAATTCCTGGTTTTAAAATATTTATTGCTTTCATCATTGACTCATAAGTAGTTTCAATTAAATTTTTTGCTTTTACAGAGGATTTTCCAACTAGAAACATTCTACTTGTATCGCCATAATACTCATTTACAACAGAAGTAACATCAATGTTTATAACATCTCCATCCTCTAAAATTCTTTCAGATGGTATTCCATGACAAACAACATGATTTAAAGACGTACAAAGTGATTTTTTAAACCCTCTATAAAATTGTGGTGCAGAATATCCTCCATTATCTTTTATGAACTCATAAGCTAAATCATCTATCTTTTTAGTTGAAATCCCAGGTTTAATATAATCTGTTAACATGTCTAACGTTTTTGCAGCAACTTTACCTGCAATTCTCATTTTCTCAAATTTTTCTTTATAATCACTCATCAATTTGTATCTTTTTTTCAATAATAATTTTTTCTGAATCTAATTTGCATCTATATGCAATAAATTTTAAACCTTTTTTTTTGGCTTCTAGAAAATATTTATAATATTCTGAATCTATATCTTTTGCTATTCTAAATTTTGAAATTTTTTGAATTTGGACTAAAAATAAGACATATGGTTTATATCCTTGTTTGATAGACTCTACTAATTTTTTTAGATGCTTTAATCCTCTTGTTGTTACAGCATCAGGAAACTCAGCTACATCACGTTCTCGGCTTAAAGTTACATTTTTTACCTCAATCAGAAATTTGTCACATAAAAAATCAAATCTTGTATCAACAGAATATTTGAACTCTGGTTTAATATTTTTTATAGAGACAAATTCTTTAATTTTTTTTTTGCGAATAGCACTCTCAACTATACGATTTGCTCTATGAGTATTTATTCCTATAATCTTATTTTTAGATTTAATCATTTCTAGGGTAAATTTTAATTTTCTTTTTGGATCATCAGCTTTTGAAATCCAAACATCATTTCCTTTGTCCAATAAGCCAAGCATAGATCCAGTATTAGGGCAGTGAGCAGTAATAATTCTATTATTTACTTTTACATCAACAAAAAATCTTTTATATCTCTTAATTAATTTGCCTTTGATTAAACTGTTGGTAAATTTCATTTTAATTTATTTATATTATTAAATGACAAATAAAAAAGAAATAACTGCTGGAATTATTATAATTGGTAATGAGGTTTTATCTGGAAGAACCAAGGATATTAATACAAGTACTTTAGCAATATGGCTTAGTTCTATTGGTATCGAAGTAAAAGAAGTTCGAGTGATTCCTGATGTACAATCGGTTATTGTTGAAACTGTTAATATTTTAAGAAAACAATTTACTTACATTTTCACAACTGGTGGTATTGGACCAACTCACGACGATATAACTGCAGAGTCAGTTGCAATGGCATTTGATGCTGATTACGGTTTTCATCCAGAAGCTTATTCTATTTTAGAAAAATATTACAAGCCAGGCGAATTTAATGAGGGCCGACAAAAAATGTCTAAAATGCCAATTGATGCAAAATTAATCTTGAATCCTACTAGTGGAGCACCTGGATTTTATATTGAAAATGTATTTTGTCTACCTGGTGTTCCATCTATTCTTAAATCAATGATCGGTGGGCTAAACAATGTTTTAGTTGGTGGAGACCCTATAATAAGTTTAACAATAAGTCTTAGAACAGTTGAAAGTGAAATAGCTAAATCAGTCACAGAAATTCAAAATAATAATAAAAATGTTGAAATAGGCAGTTATCCTTTTTTTAGAGCTGGAAAGTTAGGTGTTTCATTAGTTCTAAGATCTTCTGAAAAAAATAAAATTGATCAATGTTATAAAGAATTATTAGATTTTATTAAAATTAAAAAAATTGAAATTTTGAAGGAAGATTAATGCTTTATTTTGCATATGGTAGTAATTTGAATCACTTTCAGATGAAAAGAAGATGTAAGGACTCCGTGTTTATAAAAAAATACGATCTTAAAGGATATAAACTTAATTTTCGAAGTAAATATAGAGCAGCTGATATTGAGAGAAAGAAAAATTCATTTGTCCAGGGTGGGTTATTTGAAATTTCTAAGAGCGATGAAATAAAGCTTGATGTTTACGAAGACTTCCCCAAATTATATACAAAAATGTATTTCAGTTATTATAACAAAAAAGTCATGACATATATAATGAAACACAAAACCGAATTTATGTATCCTACAGAAAGATATCTTAACGTCATAAAGCAGGGTTATAAAGACTGTGGTCTAAATAAGTTATATTTAATCAAAGCATTAAATCCAATTAAATAAATGAGCTTAAAATTAAATACCTTTATAAAGGGTTCAATTGATGTTTTACCATTATTAATTCCTGTTATACCTTTTGGAATTATATTCGGAGCAATCGGAATTGAGCTTGGATTTAGTCCATTTTTAGTTTACGCAACATCCATCATTATATTTAGTGGTGCAAGTCAAATAGTCATACTTCAGTTATTATCAGCAGGTGCTTCATATTTTGTAACAATAGCATCTTCCTCAGTGGTAAGTACTCGTCATTTGTTATATGGCGCTGTTGTAAGTCAACATTTAAGCCATCTGTCAGTACACTGGAAAATTGTTTTATCTTATTTATTAACCGACCAAGCCTTTGCAGTTTCAAATGAATATTTTAAAAAAAATGAACAAAATAAATTTAAACATTATCATTTAGTTGGTTCTGGTTTTACTTTATGGCTGATATGGCAAATAACCACCATAGTAGGTATAATTTTAGGATCAATAGTTCCAGAGGAACTAGGTCTTACTTTTACAATACCGCTAACTTTTTTAGCTTTATTAGTTAATTATTTAAGAAAATTTGATCACCTAATAGTAATAATTTTGTCTGGAATTTCGTCAATTATTTTTTACGACGTACCCTTCAAAGCATATATTATTATTTCAAGTCTAATTGCATTATTTAGTGCAACAATTTTGATAAAATTTAAAAAATAATGAGTATTTGGATTACAATCATAATTGCAGGTTTAATTAATTACTTAAGTAGATTAGGTTCTGTTTTAATAATTAATCCAAACAAAATGAACAACACAACCAAAAATATCTTAAATTATGTGCCGTCTGCAGTTTTTCCATCAATAATTTTTCCCTCAATTTTTTTTAATCAAGATGGATCTATAGTTGATTTTAATGACCCGAAGATTATCGCTATTTCTGTAGCATTTGCAATTGGGATAATATCTAAAAATCTAATAGCCACAATATTGGCAGGATTAATTTCCTTTTGGACAATTATATTTCTTATTTAAATAATAAAATTCAATTTTGTTTGATGTGTATTAATTTTAATATAAACATATAAAATATATGAAAGTTTATGATTGTATGCTCTATCATGATGAGGATTTGATCTTAGATTTAAGATTAAACATTTTAAATAATTATGTTGATAAATTTGTTATATGTGAGTCAAAATATTCTCATAGTGGAAGACAAAAAAAACTAAATTTTAATATTAATAACTTTAAAAAATTTAAAGACAAAATTATTTATATTGTTGCAGATAATGAGCCTGAAGGATTGTTGTACAAGGAAAACTCAGACAGAATAGAGTCACCAGAAAATTATAGATATAATGCTATTAAAAGAATAGCTCATCAGCGTAATAAATTACAAGAAGCCCTCACAGAGGCTGAAAGTGAGGATTTTATTTTATATAGTGATAATGATGAAATACCCAATTTAGAAAATATTGATATAGAGCAATTTAGTGAAAAGTATTTACTTTTTGAGCAAAAACTTTTTTATTTTAAATTAAATCTTTACACTAATAGAATTAATTGGTTTGGAACTAAGGGTTGTAAAAAAAAATATCTAAAAAGTTTTGAAAAATTAAGACAAATTAAACCAAAAAAGTATCCCTTTTTTCGATTAGATACAATTTTTAAATTTGATAAACAAATTAGTTTGAAATTAATAAAAAATGGTGGTTGGCACTTTACTAGATTACAGTCACCTGAGGAAATTCATTCTAAAGAACTTGATGCCGAGCATCACGATGAATATCGTGCCTCAGGTAAAAATGTTGAAAGAATAAAAGAGTTAATCAATAATAGAAAAATTGATCATGATCATTTAGTAGATACAAAAAGCTCTAAATACAATGGCGAATTTAACTTAGATATATATTCTATAGATCAGCTTCCCTTATTTATAAAGTCAAATGTAGAAAAATATAAGGAATGGCTTGTATTTGATTAAAATTTTATTTTCTTTTTATTTTTAAAAAAAAATATAAATACAATTTAAATGAAAAAAAAAAAGATTCTTATAACTGGTGTGGCTGGATTTTTAGGATCTCATTTAGCTGATAGATTACACGATTTAAATTATGATGTGATCGGTGTAGATAATATGGCATCAGGATATGAGGATAACATACCAAAAACTATCAATTTTTTTAATTTTGACTGCTGTAATTTTGATAAGATGAATAAAATAATGGAAGATGTTGATGTCGTCTACCATTGTGCAGCTGCTGCTCATGAAGGTCTGTCTGTTTTTTCACCTCAAGAAATTACAAAAAATAATTTACAAGCTTCGGTAGCTGTATTTTCAGCTGCAATTTCCAATAAAGTAAAGAGAATTATATTTTGTTCCTCAATGGCAAGATACGGATCTCAAAAAACTCCATTTACAGAAGATATGGAACCTGCCCCAGTTGACCCCTACGGAATTTCCAAAGTAGCAGCTGAAAAGATTTTAATGAGTTTGTGTAATTTAAATAATATAGAATGGGTAATTGCTGTACCACATAATATTATAGGACCAAGACAAAAATATGATGATCCATTCAGAAACGTTGTATCAATTATGTTAAATAGAATTTTACAGAACAAATCTCCTGTAATATATGGCGACGGAAATCAAAAGAGATGTTTTTCTTACGTCGATGATTGCTTAAGTTGTTTAATACCAATGATTGATGATCCTAAACTAAACAAACAAATTATAAATATTGGACCAGATGAAGAATTTGTAACTATAAATGAAGTTTTTGAAATATGTTCAAATCTTACACAAAGCAACTTAGATCCTATTTATAAAAAAGATAGACCTCTTGAGGTTAAACATGCAACATGTTCAGCAGAGAAGGCTAGAAAACTTTTAAATTATAAAACTAAAACATCATTAAAAGAGGGGATACAGAAAACTTTCGATTATATTAAAAAAAGAGGTATAAGACCTTTTGATTACCATATAAATTTAGAGATTAAAAATGAACTGACACCTGAAACTTGGCTTAAAAAAGAAATTTAATGTCAATTTTAAATTCATTTTATTGCTTAATACTTAATTTTCTTTAATCCCTCTAAAGTTTCCTTGTAGGCAATATATCCGCCCCAAGTTAAGTCAGGGATAATATAAATTATTAACACAACCACTGAGATGCTTGTTAGTTCGGTTTGAATTATCAAATCATATTCAATTCCATTAGCAATATAAAATGCTTTAATTGTTTCAATAATAAAGAAATTAAACACTCCTATAGATGCTGGTGCAGCGGGAATAAATTGTGATAAAACCATCACACCAGTAAGAAAAATAATATTTGGCAAGGTAGATATAGAATTTGTTATTTCAAAAGCTCTAAATATTAATAGATCAACTATTATAAAAAACATCCAAATTAAAAAAGATAAAATAAATGAAATCCATAAAATATTTTTATTTTTAATTGAATATTTGTAACCTAAGGCAAAGTTTTTGAATATATTTTCTGGTATAAATAGGATTTTCTTTTTATTATTTACTAAAAATATAAAAATAAATATTAGAAATAAAAATACCAAAAAAAAGCTATAGATAATATTATTTCCAAGGTTAAAATCATTATATAATAATGATATTCCAAATATTAATGTTATTACTGTTAAATCAATTAATCTTTCAGAAAAAATAATTGATAAACCCTCAAAATACGAACATTTAAAATATTTTTTTAATACAACGGGGGTAAATATTTCACCAATATTAAAAAAAAAAGATGTGTTTAAAAATTGTCTTAACAATATTGGTTTTAAATAAAAATTAAAATTTTTTTTTTTATAATTTTTTAATAAAACTTTTAATCTAAATGCCTTTAAAAAATTTATTAAAAACAATAACAAAGTAGCCAATAGCAATATATTTAGATTATAACTAACACCTTTTAATAAATCTTTAATGGGAATATCTTTTATGCATAAGTAAATAAAGAAACAGCTTATTAAAATTGATATTATTTTTTTTGACGTTTTCACCTAACCAAATAATTTTTATAACTATTTTTTTCGATAAACATCTCATGCCACATCTGATACATTAAAATGCACCATAAAGCTCTTCCATAATCCTTTTTTTTTGAAAAATGCATCTGCAACAATTTATCTACTTTTTCATAACTTAAATACTCTGTTTTTTTAATCATTTCTTCACTCAAGTATTTTTTTAAAAGAGGTTTTAAATTATCAAAAAACCAAATAGAGTGAGGCATTTCTAAACCAAAATTGCCTCTTTTAAGAATTTCCTCTGGCACAGTATTTTTCATAGCAAGTTTTTCAATATATCTTCTTTTTGTAATACCTTTCATTCTTAATTTTGGAGATATTTTAGCCATATATTCAAATAAAATTCTATCCATAAACGGAAATCTTGACTCAACAGCATTAGCTAAAAACATTCGGTCGTTTTTTACTAACAGATCATCAATAAAAAAATGTTCTATATCTAAAAAATTAATTTTATTAAAATCATCTGAATAATCTAAACCTTCAAATAAATCTATCATTACTTTTTCAGTTTTTACATATCCTTGACGATTTAGAATAGTATCCTCTTTTTCATCATCTGTTAATACATGTCTCCAATAAATATGTGCGGCGGCAGGATGCAACTCAGCCCCTTCGGTAAATCTTTTCATCTGAAAATCTAAACTTAGTTTTTTGTAAGATGTTGGTAATTTATGTACTAAATTATGAATAACTTTTCTAAATGGCTTTGGTACAAATTTAGTATATAAATTTTTAGCTCTGTATGCTCCGTAAATAGAATAAGCACTAAATGTTTCATCTCCACCTTCGCCATTAAGTAAAACTGAAACTTCTTTCTTAGCCTCTTTAGCTAAAATAAAACTTGGTATTGCTGCACCATTTCCATTTGGCTCGTCAATATGTGCCATATGAGTGTATATAGAATTTAATACATCTTCTTGTTTTACTAAAATTTCATGATGATTAGTTTGACAATATTCTGCTATTAATCTTTGGTATTTAGATTCATCAAAACTTTTTTCTCCCATCTTTAATGAATAAGTATGGAAATTTTTGCTTTTACCCAGATCTTTAATTAAACATGTTATAGAGCTTGTATCAATTCCACCAGAAAGAGTAGTTCCAATAGGTGCATCGCTTTGAATATTTCTTCTTACGGAGTCTAACATTAAATCGTAGGCATTACTTGCAGCCTCTTTTTCAGTTATGGAATTATCAACTGGATATTTAACTTGATAATATTTTTTTAAAAAATAAGTGTTTTTTTCATTATCAATTTCAATTAGTTGACCACCTCTCATTTCACTAATTTCTTTAAAAGGTGTATTTTTTCCTGGAATATAAGCTAAGGTAAAAAAGTGATAAATAGAGTGATAATCCAAAGATTTATCTAATGAGTTTATTTCGTAAAATGCCTTAATTTCAGATGCAAAATAAATTTTATTTTCTTTAATTCTGTAAAAGAGAGGAATTATTCCAAAAAAATCTCTAACTAACCAAGTTTTTTTTTTTCTTAAATCTACAAGACAAAATGCAAACATTCCAGAAAGTTCATTTATAAAAGAGATACCTAGCTCTTTATATAGGTAAATCATTACTTCAGTATCTGAAGTTCCTTTGAAGTTATATTTTTCGCTTAATTTGTATTTAGATTTTAGCTCTAAAAAATTAGATATTTCTCCATTGTAACAAATCCATACAGACCCATCTTCTGATGACATTGGCAAAGATGATCTATCGTCTAAATCCATTATTTTTAATCTATTGTTAGCTAGTATCACTTTATTAAATCTTTTTATTTTTTGCTGGTCTGGACCACGGTGACTGATTGAGTCACTCATTTTTTTTACTGTTGAATGATCATTATCATTCAGTTCATTGTTAAGTGAAATTATACCTGAGATGCCACACATATAGTTTTAGATTAACTTAATGCTCGCTTCTATCTTATTTAATTTAGAATGGCTATAAAAAAAATTATAGTTTTTTTGAACAAACCACTGTGTATTGGTGACCAACTGTATTAACCAAACTCTCAACTTTAAATCCTGTTTCATTTAATTCTTTTGTAAGTTCTTCTTTTGTGAAATATTTGTAAAAAGATGGATTGAATTGATCAAAAATTACATATGATTTGTGCTTAAATGAAAATTTATTAAACATTGTAACAAAGTATTTTTTAAGAGGAAGTGGAAAAAACTTACATAAGAAACCGTAAGGATAGGTTAACAAAGCTAAAAATTTTGAAAAAATTCTTAACATGAAATCCGGCATTATACTTGTAATTCTTCTCAAATTTTTAAGCATGAAAATATATGTTTCCATTCCTTCCTTGCTGTATACCCACGCTACAAATTTTCCATCTTTTTTTAATGATTTTTCTATTTTCTTTAAAACTTCTCTGTATTCAGGAATGTGATGAAGTACACATAAAGCAAAAGCATAATCAAACTCATTTTCAAAATTTATATCCTGTCCCTTAATATTCAAATATTCGACATTATCTGATTTAATATTTTCTTTTGCTATATTAATTGCATCTGATGGTTCAACTGCAACTAATTTAGATGGTTCATATTTCAACAAATTGTTTGATATTCTTCCACTTCCAATTCCTACATCCATAATTTTTTTATTTTTAAGCAAATTTAAGTCAAAAGGAAAAACAATTTCTTTTAATAGTTCAATGCTACCCCAATATCCACCGATATCTTTATCAGTTAAAAACTGTTCTCCAAAATCTTTGTAGCTTTCTTTATGATCTATTTTCATTGACTTAATTAATAACTTTGTAATTTTTTATTCCTTTTGAGCCACTATTTAAAATTTTTTTCATTGTTTCTAAAACAAGGTTTAAAGAAAAAAATATAAAACCACTAAGTGTAAAAAAAATAAAAACCAATGGCATCGGTGTATCAATAAATGGTTTATTTTCAAATATTTTCAAGAAGAACATATAAAATAAAGAGATAAAAGAGAACAAAAAGGAAAACAATCCTAATGTACCCAAAGTATAAAATGAAGACCTTTCTCTTTTTGAAAACCTCATAAAAATTAGATCTATAATAACTCTTATAACTCTTTCAAATCCATAGTTGCTTTTGCCTTTAATTCTTGGTCTATGGTTTACTTCTACTTCTACTACTTCTATTTCACTAGCAATTTGGGCGGCAAACAATCTATGAAAATCTCCAAAAAAATCATTAGTATCAATTATTTTTTTATTAAATATTTTTAATGAGCAACCATGATCTAAAATTTTTGAATTTGTAAATTTTCTTACAATAAAATTTGCTATTTTACTGGGTAATATTTTTGTAAAATATGGATCATTTCTATTTTTTCTGTATCCGTGTACTAAAACATTTTCTTTTTTATTATATATCTCAATCATATTTATTATATCTTCAGGATCATTTTGCAAATCACCATCTAGTAAAATTATATTATTAAAGTTAGATACCTCTATTCCATTTAAGATAGATTTTGACTGAGCTAAGTTTGAATTATTTTTTAATATAATTGTTTTAATAATATTATTCAATTTTTTTAAATGTTCTAATGTATCGTCGTTAGACCCATCATCAACGTAAATTATTTCAAATTCATTATTGCTAATTTTTTGATTAGTGAGCGCTTTTACAATTTCTTCATTAAGCTGATTGATATTCTCAGCTTCATTAAA
>MDSW01210892.1_pt1 | contig 11286 bp, 6 predicted proteins | sample 811171 | NCBI WGS metagenome assembly MDSW01 (sample SAMN05326641, study PRJNA326480) | marine metagenome | isolation source: seawater | place: Atlantic Ocean: North West | collected 2012
ATTTTGTACTTGGCACCGATGGCATGGGACGAAGTGAAACCCGTGAAACACTACGAGATCATTTCGAAGTAGATGGAAAGCACATCGCTCTGGCAGCTCTAACTCGTTTGGCCAAAACCGGTCAGTTTGATCAGAGTAAACTGGCTGAAGCGGTTAAAGAACTTGAAATCAATCCCGACAAAGTCAGCCCGCTTTACGCTTAACTAAACAACAATCTTCTTATCCTTAGAAGCCTACTACAGAATTACCACAAAATATGACAACTGAAATAACACTCCCTGAACTTGGCGACGGAATCGAGTCCGGAGACATCCTGGAAGTTTTCGTTAGCGTTGGTGACACCGTAGCCGAAGGTGACGACATCGTCGAGGTTGAGACCGATAAAGCATCAGTCCCTGTCCCGTCTACGGTTGCAGGAACAGTGGCGAGCATCGCTGTCGAACCTGGACAAACCGTAAATATTGGAGCTATCCTAATTACCGTTGACGGTGCAGCAGCACCAGCTGACGAACCAGCTACTCCGGCAGCCGAGCCAGAATCAGCACCGGAACCTAATACTGCAGCAGAATCCGAGCCAGCTCCCGAACCAGTTGCTGAGACTCCAGCTCCTGCACCGGCTCCAGCTCCTGCACCGGCTCCAGCTCCTGCACCGGCTCCAGCTCCTGCACCGACTCCAGCTCCTGCACCGACTCCAGCGCCGGCCCCGGCGACAGCCGATAGTGGAGATATCGCCGCCGGCCCTGCCATTCGGCGTTTCGCACGGGAGGTGGGCGTTGATCTTAGCAAGGTCAGCGGTAGCGGAACCGGAGGACGAATCACCCGTGAGGATATTTTGGAAGTGGTAAGACAGGCCAATCAACAGGCTGCTTTACCATCGGCTTCAACGTCCAACACAACTGTGTCTGCCTCTAGTACCTCCAAAGCTCCGGGAGAACCGGGAACGGATGCCTTTGGGCCGGTACACATCGAATCTATGCCTAAAATCCGTAAAACGATTGCTGCCAAAATGCATGAATCGTGGTCCACGGCTCCTCGTGTCACGAATTTTGATGATGCGGATGTGACCGATTTGGAGATGATTCGCAAATCTTCCAAGCAGGATTATCTGGATCAGGGAATCAAACTGACTTCGATGCCCTTCATTATTAAGTCTGTAGCACTAGCTTTGCGAAATAACCCAAAACTCAATGCCGCTTTGGACATGGATGCAGGACAGGTGATTTACAAAGACTATGTAAATGTTGGAATCGCTGTTGATAGCGAACGCGGCTTAGTTGTTCCTTCGCTGAGAAGTGCGGATACCAAAAGTATCTCTGATATCGCTCGTGATTTGGGAACACTAGCGGAAAATGTGCGCGGTAATAACTTTGGGTTGGATGACCTGCGGGGAAGCACCTTTACTATTAGTAATCTGGGAGCCATTGGTGGCACCTATTCCACACCGATCATCAACGTCCCGGAAGTAGCTATTTTACTGGTTGGCCGAACGCGCAAAATGCCTGTGGTCGTGGATGACGAAATTGAAATCCGTCAGATGATGCCACTCAGTCTTTCCTATGATCATCGCATTGTCGATGGCGGTGATGCTGCACGCTTCCTGAATGAAGTGATTGGCTATTTGCAGGCCCCAAGCCGACTCTTACTTGCTCCCTGAATGAAGCAGGAATAGAGCGATTAATAGCTCATCAAAATCTACAAACGATCCTTATCACCTAAATAAGGATCGTTTATTTTTTGTGTCGATCTAGATCGACAATTCTGGAGACTGTCACGTGTTGTGTTTTCAGTCGATAGAGATACCCACGTCGTCCGAAAACCCCAACATGCCGTCGAACATAGGAACTAAGATTTAATCCGGGCTGAGGTGTGACGAATACCTGAATGGCTCCCTGCGCATCGACAATAGCATATTCCGGGGAATCATTCCGGGAGGAACGCACGCGTACAAGGTATCCTGTTTCAAGATAAGCTGTTCGGCGAGCTTCCGCAGACAGTATACCACTTCCAACTTCGGACGAATCAAGATCAGATTCTGTAAATGGTAGATTGCGGGTATGCAAATCGGTTGAACGTGGCGGCAGGTTGGAGACATCTATCATCGCCGCTCGCTGGTGCTCGTCTTTGACCTGTTGATACTGATTCAGTCGCTCAATAACTCGCTCAATCGCTCCCTGATCGGCAGCTCCGCTTTTAGCTAAAATCTGTTGCGCCTGTTCAAGGAGTAAGCCAATGCTCCATTGCTCGGAAGGCCTTGTAGCCATCTGAGATACGGCAAATTCCAATTCAGCGACAGTCGAGTAATTCTCCGTTGCCCCATTCTGCACACGAAAGCTAGCCTGCCGGAAAGGTATTTTATCTTCCATGCGAGGCTGCAGTTGGCCGGGCCTTACGCGATCACGAATACGATCAGACTTTACCTGAGTGAAAGGCCCAACCTGACCGGAAGGACGAATCCATCGGGGAACATAGGCCCCAGCATTAGTCGTTGTTAATATTTGCGAGCTCTCATCAGATCCCGTAAACGATGCCAAAGAAACCTTTGGTGACTCACGAGGACCAGCCTCAGCAAGTTCTGCGTGCGAATCCGGTTTCCCGGTAAAATCATTGACAAGATGACGCTTGTGAATCCAACGGAATTCACCTGCAGGAGGGGCAATCTTGTAATAGGAACGACTCGGCTGAGCACTCGACAATGCGATCTTCTTTTGCCCGATCAATGTCACAATTTCACCACGATTGAGTAACACAGTGTAACCATATCTGACTTGACGATCACCGTAGCTACCTACCCATGAGGGTACACGAGCATGTTTCACCGTGGCATGATCTCCATCTGCATGAATATCCAATTTCTCAGCATCGACCCAGCTATAGGAATCATACAGAGGACGAATCGCTAGAAATCCGCTTTTTGTTTCTCGAAAAACTTGCACCTGATCGCCAGCATTTAGATAGCTACAAACGTACTGATCGTGAAAAGGAGCCGAACGCACCGGAACCTGATCTGCACCGACCGTCGCTGTGTAATGCTCAGTCTGTTGACCAAATGCCACAATTGACAGCAGTAACGATAACAAACATGCGAGAAACGCTTTCATTTGGAAACCTGAAAAATACATTCTTTGGGAATCTGTAGAGCGAAAAGTAATGTATTTAGGCCTTCTGAAGCAACCTCATACACACCCCAAACCCTTCAAATGCCTCTGTCGCTACGCCTTTGAAAAAGCGAAGAGGGACGCAACTAGCATTCCTGGTTAAATTGCATCGTCGTTTTTTCTGAAGCTAAAAAGGCTTGCGCCGCTTCGAGTAACCCGGAATAGAAATCGGTTTCAGCCAACGAAGCCGCTAACCCAAACATACGCTCTGACCAGGCAATGTGGTCGTGAAAAAACGCCCGTGGTAGTTGGCGAAGGCTCTCATCGGAGCCTGCTTCAACTCTTAGAATTTGGGCCATCATTTCAAATTGCAGTCCGGCATGATCCTTGATACTTTCAGTGGTTACCGGGGATACGACTTGAAGATATTCATTCATGGAGTCAATAACGTCGCTTTGTAAATGTCCCGTTTCCCAGACAGATTGGTAAGGGGGGCAGAAGTCTTTAGGGCCAATAAAGACTTTACAATAGTCAACAGCCAGTGCCTCCACGCTCTCTTCATTAACCGGTGGAATTTCGATTTGCAGAGCAGAAAAGCACGTCATCCAGTCCGCCGTTTGGAACAAAGCAAGCGTGTTGAGGTCTATTTCACGAAGTAGAATCCTTGCATAGAGTTCGTAAAGACCCGCTCTGGCTATAGTTTCACAACCTGTTTCAGCATTCATATTCATTTGCCAACGACTATCTGCGATTGTCTCTATGATAGTTTTCTAATGTGAACGACTGTCGAATGAAATGCCTGTTGCCCCGTAATCGGGTCCGGAGCAATGGGCATAAGTCGGTTTTGATTCCAACCGTTGCCTGTGTTTTGGATCCACTTCGCTCTGTCACCACCCGATTTGTCTTCCCACCACATATTTCGTTCCCAGTCTGAGTCACGGTAGCTCTCAAGGTCACTACCGATCAAATAGTCAGCCTCTTCAGAACGAGCCTTGGCTTTAGCCACATTGGTGTATTGCCAGTGACCACATGAATTACTCATGGCGATCGCTTTCGGGTGCAAGCCCTGCATAGTCACGATCGGAACACGCATAGTACTAACCACGCGTTTACCTGCCTCATTCGGGGCACGGTGATTCAAATTCGGTGAAATCTTCTCCAGCATTTCTGAATAGTAGGATGTTAGTTCCACCCAATCACCATCTCGAAGCCCCAGTTCGCTGGCAGTCTCAGTATTGAGCCAGGCTGGATTGCTATGCACGATTTCAGCCAACCATTTGAGGTTCATTGTCCGACCGTGATTGTGTACATTCCATTTGAAACTGGTCATAATTAATTCATCGTCCTGGAGTGCTTGGTGCTCATCAATCGGGAGCCAGATGGGCATTTCGGAGATGTCTAAGTCATGACCTGCATGTTGTGCAGGCCTGCTCTTAGTCTTGGTCACACCACTATGATTGATTAATTCTGAGCAATCTTCATTCAGCCCGATTTTGTTGATAAAAATACTGCGGACTTCCATTTTCCTACTGGGAGTTTTAAACCCTCGTAGAGCGGTTCCATTGATCAAAATACCTATACCAATGCCACCCTTCGTAATGACACCATCACCATCAACTTCGCTTCCTTCCAGTTCTTCGTCTGTAAGCCGTCTGGCATAAGGTTCGTAGAATGGTGCGTTTTCTTCATTCTCCCAGGCACCTTCTTCTAATAGCCTTTCCAGCCCGGACTTACCTGTCTCTTCATTGACCGGGACATTCTTAGCCCAATGCGTCATATAGTCTTCAGTAGTTCCATACTCATACGCCTTTTGCATGTCTCCGCCGATCTTCGCCGCCAGCTCGGGAAAAAAGTCCCTAATATCCCGAGATTCACCTAATGGCTCGATCATCGGAGTACGGATTCCAACATAAGGCCGAAGATTATAAGAAGCGCGTGCATCCAGATCCCATCGCTCCATGAACGTAGTCCATGGCAACACGATATCAGCGTAATGCGCAGTTTCATTGTAGAAACAGTTGATACAGACATGAAAGTTGATTAATTCCTCACTGGTTAACACTTCCTGGGTCAGGCTTTCTTCAGGCCAGGTCAAAGGAGAGTCCAGATTGTAAGTCATGTAAGCCTGAAGTTTAGCTCGCCCCTGAAGAAGGTAGAGATATACCACTTCTCCGACCCTCATTCGTCGCCAAACGTTAGCCAATGGGTATTCAGGAGGATCCTCCAACACACTCCAAGTCTTAGCAGAAGACGGCATTTCCGGGGTCTGAACAATAGGATCCAAACCACCCCAGGGGCTCCAGCACCAGCCGCCTTTTTTTCCAACACTACCTACCAAGGCATTTAATAAGTTGATGGCACGGTCGTTGTAAAAACCATTTAAGTGAGCCGAAGACCCGCGATTACACATTGTTGTTGCTGCCGGAGCTGCTTCAGCAAATTCTATTGCGATCCGCTTGATGTCGTCAGAAGGAATACCACTGACACGCTCAGCCCAATCGGGGGTATAGTTGGCAAGATGAGCTTTCAGTTCGGAAACTGTGACGTTGGTCCAACGCTCAATAAACTCGCGGTCGTACTTCTCCTTAGCTAGAATCCAATGGCACATCCCCAACGCCACTGCACCGTCCGTTCCCGGAAACGGTGAGAACCATTCATCGCTGTTACCGGCGGTGTTGGAAAGACGCACATCAAATGTGACCATCTTGGCTCCATTGTTAAAACGTCCATTTTGGATCCGGTTTAAGAAGGGAACATGCCCCTGGTGGGCTTCGAACGCATTGGACCCAAAATTGAGAATGTATTTACTGTTTTCACAATCGTTAAGATCCCAGTCACTTTCCCAAAGATAGGCTAAATTGGCGGCTCGGCGGTTTCCTGAACACAAAGAGCGGTGGCTCAACTGCGTTTTCGTACCGAAAGCATCAAGGAATCGTTTTATTGCATCCTTACTCCGCTGACGTCCCTGATGAAACGCAAATTCCTCCTGGTTTCCGGCTTCCCGAATTTTCCTCAGTTTTTCAGCAATCTCATCGAGAGCTTCTTCCCAGGAGATCCTCTTCCATTTACCTTCTCCACGTTTGCCGACTCTCTTCATTGGGTATAGCAGGCGTTCAGGATGATAGAGGTGATTAAGCGATGCCTGCCCACGCGCACATAAGCGCCCTCGACTATTCGGGTCGTTAGGATTGCCCTCCACCTTTAACACCCGACCATCTTTGACGTAACCAATAATGCCGCAAACAGTACTACAGAGCTGACACATACCTGGGACTTTCTCAGCTCCCTTGTATTTGTCTTTTGGTGGCCAGTCAATCTTAGCGGCGGGGCCTGGTAAAAGGCAGATTCCGGGCATCTTTTGACTACCTAGTTCATAATCCCGTCCTTTACCCGCTTTCCATTTTTCGATATCTACACCAAATGGAATCGCTTTGGTTAACGACTCTGTGTCCTTAGAACTCGAAACAGTTTCAGTGGTTGGCGTCGTGGAATCCTGACAGCCCGCCAGAGAGAAAGAACCAAATGAAAGCAAGCCTAGCTTCAAAAACTGGCGTTTGGATTGACTAGTCTTCATGACTTTCCTTCCAGTTATAGATGTTGTAGGCATCTGGTGAATACGACTCACCTTCACGAGGGACACGCTCTTCAATTTCCAGAGGTGCCTCACCTGCAAACCACATGCGAGGTCGGGTATTCTTCTCCGGACGCAGCTGACGGGTTTCCAGCTCGTTCTCGGCAGCTATTCGCATCGCTTTAGAAATCTTTGAATTTTCATCGTTCAAATCACCAAACGAAATCGCATCTGCAGGACATGTATTGGCACAAGCAGGTTCCATCTGTTGCTCAAGACGGTGATAGCAGTTATGACACTTAACCGCCTGATTAGCGACTGGATCCATATAGATCGCTCCATACGGACAAACATCCACACAGGTACCATGCCCACAACAGGTGTTGTAATCAACGGCCACAGTTCCTCCGGTGGTTTTATGCAACGCACCACACGGGCAGGCTTTAATACAGGGCGCATCTTCACAATGCTGACAAGCCATCGGCAAGAAGAGTCTCGCTACCTGGGGATACTCACCTACATCTTTGTAAAAGGTTTGCCGTATATAATTTCCAAGCGGAACATCATTCTCAGCTTTACAACTGACTTCGCAGGCGTGGCAACCGACGCAGCGGCGAGTATCAACAAACCAGCCATACTTCTTACCGTCATCGGGTGCCTTGATTCGGTCCGCCCAATACTCTTCCGGCTGAAACAGTGGATTTTTATCGGTACTTTCTTCAGCAGCCTCTTCAGCAGCCTGTGACGATTTCGCGCCGAGAATAACAAGAGCCGCCGAAGCTCGCTCAAGAAAGTCCCGCCTGGAATTGGTTTCACTCATACTGGCATCAGGAAAATTAGATTCTCCACCAGATAATGGATTTTCAGGTTTTTCCGTATCCCTCGCCATTCAAGTAGTCCTTCACGATTCACTGGTAGTCACGTCATCGATTGCAGATTCCTATTTTACCCAAGACGTGACCATCATCTATATCAACTTGGCTGTAAAAAATGAGTGCATTCAAGAGTTTGGCAATGACGGAAAACGTAGGAAGATTGGCTATAAACCGAGAGTAACGCGACCTAAGTTTTCCCAGCTTGACATCCTCGGAACATATGTCACCTTTGACTCGATTCAATCTGTGTTAATTACCGAAGAAGTAGGTGGAGTACCCACAAACGTCGGTAAAAACACATGCCCAAATGCCCAACACTACTTAGTTTAACATTCTTACCCCTTCTGGGTGTCTGTTTGCTATGGAACGGGAAACTGGGGGCTCAGGACACCTCTGTCACTAAAACAGGAGACACATCCCCCGCCGTAAAAAACATCTCGGCACGAGAAAAATTGGAAGCGACCATCCCCTGGGAGAAACTGACGTCTGAGGCGCGGGAAAAGCTACAAAGCGTCGTTACGAACTCTTCCGTTTTTCACCAATCACCTATCCAAAAAACGGCTTGTGATCACAACGTCTATTTACACCTAATTCGATACCCGGAATTGGTTGTCAATATGTGGGAGTTGATGGGCGTATCGAAGCTGCGTATGGACCGCCAACAGGATTACCTGATCGACATTGATGATGGCTACGGAACCCAAAGCCAGCTTGAACTCGTTTATGGCAATAAGAACTTACACATTTTCTATGCCGAAGGTGCTTACAAGGGAAGTATCATTCCAACCACTAATAAAGGCAGAGTCGTGTTGGTTTTGGAAACTAGTAAGTCGATGCGTGGCCAGCAGCCTATCATGTCACATCGTTTGAATTTATTCATTCAATTCGACAAATCTGCCAATCAACTGGTCGTCAAGACTCTGCAGGGAATCTTCTTGAAGATGGTTGATATGAACTTCGCTGAAACCACAAAATTCATTGGCCAGATTGATGACATTATTCAGGACAATCCTACCGGTATGAAACGCCTATCCGATCGTCTAACCCGCGTCCAGACGCCAATCCGCCAGCAGTTCAATAAGTTGATCGAACGAGCGAATGCTCAATACTCACGAGTTGCAATTAACTCCGATTAACAACGCCGTTATTTGGTAACGAAGTTTACCAGTCGCCCCGGAACGACGATCACCTTCACGACTTCACTATCGGCAAGCAGTTCCTGCATCTTGGCGTCATCGCGTGCCGCCTGTTCCAAATCATCTTTACTGATGTCAGATGCCACCTGGATTCGACTTTTAACTTTGCCTTTGATCTGAATTGGAATCTCAACTGTACTTTCCACCAATAACGATTCGTCAAATTTTGGCCAAGGCTCATACGCCAGGGAGTCGACAGCACCTAACAATTGCCAAAGTTCTTCAGCAATATGAGGTGCATATGGAGCGAGCAAAAGTACAAACGGCTGCATTACACTGCGTGGCCGAATCTTTTGTTTTGTAAAGTAGTTTACAAATTCCATCATACGAGCAATTGCCGTATTGAAGTCCAGGTTTTCGGTATCACGAGTAACGGCCTGTATCGTCTTATGCAGCATCTTCAACGCGTCCGCATCAGATTCGACATCACTTACTGCCTCATTCAATTCCAGTGAGTCAGCCCGGTCATTGACAATCATCCGCCAGACTCGATCAAGAAAACCTTTGACTCCATTCACGCCGGACATAGCCCAGGGTTTGGTCGCAGTGAGTGGCCCCATGAACATTTCATAAAGGCGCAGAGAATCGGCCCCATAGTTTTCCACTATCTCATCCGGATTGATTACATTGCCACGACTCTTGGACATCTTGAAGGACCTGGCATCCACTCGGACAGACTGATCATCGGCTAGTACAAACGTATCCCCGTTTTTAGTCACCTGATCTTCGCTCAGTTTCACCTGCTGAACTTCGCTTCCGTCCTGCTGACGATACACCCCTTCATCATCCCGGGAAACAGTATTCACGCTGACCCAATTTCCGGAAACATCCTGATAGACTGAAAATTCCATCTCTCCGAGGATCATCCCCTGATTCACCAGACGCTGAAAAGGCTCGGCCGTCGTTACATGCCCGCGATCATAGAGGACTTTGTGCCAGAATCGAGCATACAGCAAGTGTAATACAGCATGCTCTGCTCCTCCGACATACAGGTCGACAGGCATCCACGCCTTTTCTTTCTCCGGATCGATAAAACACTCGTCGTTGGTTGGATCGATATATCGCAAATAATACCAACACGAACCGGCCCACTGAGGCATTGTATTTGTTTCACGCCTATATCGCTTCCCATCGATCTCCGGATAGAGCCAGTCATCATCGGCTTTTGCCAGAGGCGGTTCCGGGCGGCCATGAGGTTTATAGTCTTCCAGGTAAGGAAGATCGACGGGCAAGTCCTCCTCCCTGACACCTCGGATCACTCCAGTTGGATTACCCTGCTCGTCTAATTCGTGCAAAATAGGAAACGGTTCACCCCAGAAGCGTTGACGTGAGAATAACCAATCTCGTAGTTTGTAATTCACCGCAGAAGTTCCGGTTCCCTGAACTTCTAAATTAGTTCTAATGGTTTCTTTGAATTCTGCTGTCGGAGTGCCATCATAGTCTCCGGAATTTACCGCAAGCCCCATACCATGAAAACACTGCTTACCGGCTAGTACGGCCTCCCGATCCACTCCTTTTCGATCACCAGGATCCACCACGGCAATAATATCAATACCGTACTCTTTAGCAAATTCATAATCTCGTTCATCGTGAGCGGGAACCGCCATGATTGCGCCTGTTCCGTAACTGATCAGCACATAATCGGCCACCCAAACAGGGACTCTCGCTCCGTTGACCGGATTAACCGCATAGGAGCCGGTGAATACACCAGTCTTCGATTTGGCATCTTCCGTGCGTTCGCGATCGCTTTTAAATGACGCCTTTTCGCAATAAGCTTTGACGGCCTCGGCTTGTTCAGTTGTCGTGAGTCTCTCCACGGCAGGATGTTCCGGAGCAATGACCATATAGGTCGCTCCGTAAAGAGTATCCGGACGCGTAGTATAAACACGTAACGCATCATCTTCCGGTTGTGTCGGAAATCCTGCTCCGGATCGCGCAGCTTTCCAACCGTCATAAGCATCAACCGGTCCAATATAGAAATCGACTTCGGCTCCGGTACTACGGCCTATCCAGTCTCGTTGTAATTTCTTTATTCCATCCGACCAATCAACACCTTCCAGATCATTCTCCAGGCGGTCCGCATAAGCTGTGATCCGTAACATCCACTGCCGAAGTGGAATACGCTGAACGGGATGGTTCCCTCGTTCACTACGACCGTCAATTACTTCTTCATTCGCCAGCACTGTCCCGAGGTTGGCACACCAGTTAACCAAAGCATCATCCAGATAAGCCAATCGATGTTCATCTCGATACTTCGCAACCGCCAATTCTCCCTCAGCGTGCACGCTTTCAGGGATCGGCAACTCACTGATAGGCCGCCCTTTGTTTTGCTCTGTGTCAAACCAGGTATCGAACAGAACCAGGAAGATCCACTGAGTCCACTTAAAATAGCCGACATCCGTGGTAGCCAGACAACGACTCCAATCATAACTAAAACCTAGCATTTTTAGCTGACGAGTGAAATTAGCGATATTCTTTTCGGTTGATTCACGTGGTGGTGTATTTGTTTTGATCGCGTGTTCTTCGGCAGGCAAGCCAAATGCATCATA
>MDSW01042764.1_pt1 | contig 11285 bp, 8 predicted proteins | sample 811171 | NCBI WGS metagenome assembly MDSW01 (sample SAMN05326641, study PRJNA326480) | marine metagenome | isolation source: seawater | place: Atlantic Ocean: North West | collected 2012
TCGCTTTTGGTCTGCCCCAAACAACAGGTTAGGGTCATGGCGCAGGTATCGCCGCGCTCCAAAAAATAGAGAAGCAGCTCGTCGCCGTCGTCGTCTTCCCTTAAAATTTTTATGGCCCCCTTGAGGAGCAAGGGCATGGAACGGACGTAATCGCCAATCTCAATTACCTTTTCGCCTTCCTTGACTTCCTTTAAAACCCCTACCTGGCCAATTTCATCAATTAGGGCGTCCTCAAAAATATGTGAGAAGTTTTCCTTTAAATTATCGAGCATTATCACTTTGTTTGGTTGGTTTTTTTTTGACTTACGAAAATACCGAATTTAAAATTAATTTTTCCTGGCTTCCCGCCTTTCCTGTCGCTCCAGTTTTCTGAAATAACCGCGGAAAAGGAAATTGTGCCGCAGCGCCTCCATATTTTCGTTCAATTTCTCTGCGGCTTCCTTTATATCAAGCATCGTGGAATCGATATTCTTGACCAAAACCTCATCTTGCGTAATGTAATTCAAAGCACCTTTTCCCGATTTTATTTCGGTGAGATAGGCATCGAGATTTTGGGTTATTTCATTAATGTCCTCGCTCGATTTTTCAAGATTGTTGAATACGCCCCTTATTTGGTTGGCAGAAACCGTATCGCTCAAAAGCACGGCCGCCGCACTTTCATCATAATTGACTTTTGAAATAAGGGCGTTGATGCGGGAAACCGCCGTGGAAGTACCCGCAGCGGTTTGTTTGAGTTCAATTACCGTCTGCCTTAAATCCTGGGCCAGCAAGGTATCAGTTACCAAAGCGCCCAAAGTGCCTTTGCCCTCAAGGATTTTATTGGTAATCTTAAGCAGATCGGCGGTGAGCAAGGCGGCGTTTTCATTGGTGGTGTTCAGGGTGGAGAGCATATCGTCGGCGCCAATCTTGCTGTAAGACTGGATGGTATCGCCGGAAATTACGGGTTTGGCAGTGGCAACTTTCCCCGGAATAATATTCACGACCATGCTTCCCACCAAGCCATCGGAACCGATGGAAGCAATGGCATCGGTTTTAATAAATCTTGCCGTTTTTTCCTCAATCATCATTTGAATGGTGATGCTTCCCTCCTCGATCATTTCAATCTTGCTTACCGTGCCTACGTTTATACCGGAGTAACGCACGTTGTTGCCTATAATCAAGCCGTTTACGTTTCCAAAGGTACCGTAGAGCTCAATGTTTTTGCTGAAAATATGCTGTCGGTTGCCGATGGAATAAAGCGCCGCAATAAGAATGGCGGTGCCCACCACTACGAAAAGACCGACTTTTATTTTTTGGGAAGTTGATTTAGCCATAATTTTTAGTTTTTAAAGAATGCCCGGGTTTGGGGATCGCTGGAATTTGACAGTTCATCATAAGTGCCCTCGGCATAATTGATTCCATCTACCAGTAATATTATTCTATTCGATATTACCCTTGCGCAATCCACATCGTGCGTGATAATGAGGGAGGAGGTGTTGTACTCTTTTTGGATGCTTCGCATAAGCTGGATAATCTCGTTTGCCGTAATGGGGTCCAAGCCCGTTGTGGGCTCATCGTACATTATTATTTTCGGCTTTAAAATTAGCGCCCGTGCCAGTGCTACCCTACGTTGCATTCCGCCGGAAAGTTCGGAAGGCATCAAATCGATGGTGTGCAGCAGTCCCACGCTTTTTAGCGCATCTTGTACGGATTGTTCCGTACTTTTAAAATCCTCAATTTTATCTTTGTGTCTTCGTAACGGAAACTCCAAGTTTTCCCGAACCGTCATAGAATCGTACAAAGCACTGCCCTGAAAGAGGAAACCGATTTGCGTCCGCAGAAAATCCAATTCCCTTTGGCCCATGGTGATGATGTCGTGACCGTTAATGGTAATGCTTCCGCTATCGGGCTGGATCAAGCCCACAATACACTTGACCATAACCGATTTCCCCGACCCAGACTTGCCCATAATCACCAGGTTTTCCCCTTTAAAAAGTTGAAGATTGAAACCTTTGAGCACATGGTTTTCGCCAAAGCTCTTATGGATATCTTTTAACTCAAGGACTGGTGTTTGGTTTTCTTTTTTCATTTAAACTTCAAAAAATATATCCGAAACAAATACGGCAATAAAATCTATTATAAATAATAACATTGAGGAATAAACTACCGCTGAATTTGAGGCTTCCCCTACCCCCACGGTACCTTTGGAACAATTGTAGCCTTTGTAGGTACCCACCAGGCCGATGGCAAAGCCAAAGAATACGGTCTTGACGGTTGCGGGAAGCACATCGCTAAAGCTTAAGGCGTCAAAAACCTTATTAAAATAGAGCGTATAGGAAACATCTCCCTTTAAATTCTCAATTATTGCAGATCCGAATAATGCGACGGTATCTCCCGCAATTACGAGCAAGGGCAACATTAAGGTAACCGCCAATATTCTGGTAACCACCAAATATTTGAACGGATTGGTGCCCGAGACCTCCATAGCGTCTATCTGCTCGGTTACACGCATGGAGCCGAGTTCCGCACCTATTCCGGAGCCAATCCTTCCCGCGCAGATCAAGGCGATTATTACCGGGCCGATTTCCCGCACTATGGAAATACTGATCATGGATGGCATCCACGAGGCCGCGCCAAGATCGGTCAAAGTGGGCCGCGATTGAAGCGTAAAGACCAAGCCCAAAATAAAACCCGTCACCATTACCAAAAACAGGGAGCGGATGCCCATATTGTAGCATTGACGTATCAATTCCCTAAATTCAAATGGCGGACTGAACAATTCCCGAAAAAAACGACCGGCAAATAAGGTCATATCGCCAATTTCGGCGAAAAACAATTTTGTACGGGTTATAAGGGAATTTTCTTTTTTCATATACAACAGGGAAAATCAAAGATAATCCTACGAATAGGGAATAACTATGACAAACATCAGCAATAAATTTAATTAACAGATTCAAAATCTTATTCTTAGCCAACGGATACCATCCAAATTTAACTATCAATTTTGAGCTCGATTATGATTTTGGTCAGGGTTTATTTGCTTTAATTTTTACAATTTTGTTATCAAAATTTAGAACAATGACGAATCTTGGTTTAGTCCTTTCCGGTGGTGGAGCACGGGGCGCCGCGCATATCGGGGTATTAAAGGCATTGGAGGAGCACGGCATTTCACCCACCCACGTTTCGGGCACCAGTGTGGGCGCCATTGTGGGGGCGTTATATTCGGCGGGGGTCCATTGGTCTGAAATATTAAAATTCTTTAAAACCGTTTCAATTTTTACCACCAAAAGATTTGCCTTTAACAAACCGGGGTTTTTGGATACCGAAAAGTTTTATGACGACCTAAAAGTGTTTTTCCCGAGGGATAATTTTGACGCCCTTGAAAAATCGCTCTATATAACCGCGACCAATGTGATTTCGGGAAATTTAAAGATTTTCAGCAAAGGGCAGCTTATAAAACCGGTTATAGCTTCCGCTTCCTTTCCGGGCGTTTTTACCCCAACCGAGATTAATGGTTCGTACTATATAGATGGGGGAATACTGAATAACTTTCCGGTGGAGCCGCTAAAGCAATACTGCGATACAATTATTGGGGTATATATAAATTCTTTAAAAAAAGTAAGTATCAAGGATTTAAAATACTCTTACACCGTTGCCGATAGAGCCCTTAAAATTAGAGCGGAAGTAGATTCTGTTTCAAAATTTGCAGATTGCAGTTTAATTATTTCACCAGAAAACCTTGGTGAATTCGGGGTTTTTGGAATGAGTAATACAGACGTTATTTTTGAAATGGGGTATTCGGAGGCAATGAAGACTTTGAAGGAAAATGAGGGCCTCTTTAAACACTAACTACAATTCAATTTCAAGTTGGATTGGGCAGTGGTCGGAGCCATAATATTCCGATAATATTGCTACATTTTTTATTTTCTTTAGCAAGGCTTCACTTACCAAAAAGTAATCTATGCGCCACCCACTATTGCGCTCCCGAGCCTTAAACCGATAGCTCCAATAGGTGTAGGCTACGCTATCCGGATGAAAATGCCGATAGGTATCCACAAAACCTGTGTCCAGCAAATTGTCCATTCCGTCAATTTCAATTTGGGTATAACCTGCGGTTTTGTTGTAATTGGCCTTATCATTTTTAAGGTCGATGGGACGGTGGGCGACATTTAAATCGCCGCAGAGAATTACAGGCTTTGATTTTTTCAAATTTATAAGATAGCTTCGGAAGTCGTCATCCCAAGTCTTTCTATAATCCAGCCGTTCCAGTTGTTGCCCAGAATTGGGAACATATACATTGACCAAAAAGAAGGTCTCAAATTCCAAACAGATTACCCGGCCTTCATTGTCGTGTTCCGCAACACCCATGTCGTACGTTACCGCCACAGGTTCCTTTTTGCTCAAGACCGCAACGCCAGAATAGCCTTTCCGCTCTGCAGAATTGTAATATTGGTGATACTGGGTGATTTTTGACAAGGCCGTTTTTACCTCGTCATCCTGGGCCTTGGTTTCCTGCAGGCAAAGGATGTCGGGAGCTAATTTCTCAATATCTTTAAAGAAGTCTTTTTGGGTTATGGCACGGACACCGTTGATGTTCCAAGAAATGATATTCATAGGTATTCTTTTTGTAAATATCGGGAACGAGAGGAAATTTAAAAAGAAATCACCGGGATTTAAATTTTATAAAAGCGGTCATCTTTCGGGATCTCAAACATTATACCGAACATCCTGTAAATAAAACTTCCCATAAACAAAATCGCCATCGGGAAAGTGCCAAACGGCATCGGCAGCAACGGGCAGTTTATAGCCGTTGACCGTGCCGTATTCGGTAACCGGGGTTGAAAACGGGACGTTTTGGTTGGAATTCACATCCACCCTGTCTTCCGAAATAAAATTGATCAATCGTCCACTTTCGTCGAATTTCAAAATCGCAGAAACTGAAACTTCTCCATTATGGAAAACCGCCTTTACCGAATTATTATCCAAGGTCTGCCACTCGATACGTTTGTCAATCAAGGCTGCTGGTGCAAAAAGGCACATATCGTTAAAAAAAGTGACGGTCTCGGTCTTGAACATTTCGGGTTCCGAAATATCTACCACGGGAAAAACGGAAAGCAGTTTTATAAGCATCGATGCCTTTCCTTCTTTATACCGATGATAACCCTGGGTAGGCAAGCCTTTGAAATTGGCCTTCATAAAAAACAGGCGCGTGGGATCTTCAAAAAAATTATACTGTTCCGAAGTGAACGCAAACCAATCCTTTCCCTTTTCGCGCATTTCGCCTTTAAAAGTGGCTTTAGCGGTTTTTATTTTAGGCTTGCCGATTGCACCGACGTATTTCAGGTAGTTCTGAACTGGAATAGGAAGCTGGGCAACATCGGCTTCGGAGATTATTTCTTCGGAAATGCTAACATTTTTAAAGGACTGGGAAACATCCTTTTTAAATTCCCTTTCAAAATTCCAGCCAGCCATTGCCAATAGCGCTACAATAAGAACGATCAAATTGGCGATGGTACCGAATTTTGCGTCCTGCCAATTCACAAAAATCAAAACCTGTGATACTACTACCGCGGCTATGGCGATCCAAAACCAAAGATTGTTTTTCAACAGAAATAGAATTCCTATCGTTATAAAAGTCAAAGCGACCGCGAGCCATACAATACCTTGCGGTTTTGAGAAATTTTGTGACAATTGTGAAATTTCGGCGAAGCCAAAAGCCTTAAAAAAGCCCATTAAATGGATGAGCCCGTGCACGAGAAGAAGGATGGCAACTAAAATTTTCATTTTGTATCGGGGATTGGTTTCAACAGAATTCTTTTTCGCCATTTCACCCCTTCATACCAAAGCACACTTCCTGCACCCAGCGCAATACTTATTAGGATTTGAGTTATGGCAAGCCTTTCAAATTGAAAAAATTTAGTAAATGGAGGCACAAATAAAAGCAAGAGCGTAATGCCCACGGTAATGCCCACGATTATTGGCACCAAGTTGTTTTTATATTTGAATGTGGTAAAGATGGAGTAGATAAAAGAGCGGTTTACAAAGGTCAGCACAATGTTTGCGGTTATGAGGGCGGTATATACCATAGTTCGGGTTATCGCTTCATTTGCGCCATTGCCTACAGCAATTTGATATACCGCAAGTACGCCGGCCGTAATCGCCAATCCTTGGACAATACTGGTAAAAAGCTCGCTCCAATTAAAAAAGGTGCTGGAAAAAGGCCGGGGTTTTTGGAGCATGGAATCCTTTTCCAGCGGTTCGTTTTCATAAACTATCGAGCAGGTGGGGCCCATTATCAATTCCAACAAAATAACGTGTACGGGAGTGAAGATATTGGGATAGACCCAGCCCAAGACCAAAGGAATAAAAACGGTAAGGATGATGGGAATGTGGATAGAAATGATATACTGAATGGCCTTTTTTAGGTTGGAATAGATTTTTCTGCCCATCGCCACGGCCTCCACCATTTTGGAAAGGTCGTCGTCCACAAGGATCAACGAGGCGGATTGTTTGGCTATTTCGGTACCCTTCTTCCCCATAGCCACCCCGATATTTGCGGCTTTTAGCGCCGGGCCGTCGTTTACGCCATCGCCCGTCATCGCCACTATATGGCCCTGTGCTTTTAGGGCGTTAATTATTTTAAGTTTCGCTTCGGGAAACATCCGCGCGAAAATGTTTTTTTCCGAAGTAATCCTTGCCAGTTCCGAATCGTTCAGATCTACAAGGTCATCGCCCGAAATAACCTCGCCAGAGCCCCTGAAATTTACCTTTTTGGCAATGGCCGCAGTGGTTTCGGCAATATCGCCGGTGATGATTTTAACCGCAATGCCCGCATTGTAAAAATCCTGGAATACTTTTGAAATGTTTCCTTTCGGCGGGTCGTAAAAAGCGACGAGGCCCTTAAATTCAAACTTGAAATGCTGTTGTTTTTTTGGCCAGTCAGTTCCTTCAAATTTTGAAATTCCCACGCCCAAAACCCGATAGCCTTGGGCTGCCAGATCCGTTATTTTCTTTTTTAAAATTTCCTTTTCACTATCACTTAAACCTGAAACTGCCATCAAAGCTTCGGGCGCACCTTTGGCAGCGATGATTCTATCGCCCTTGTCATTTTCAAAAATATGGGTCATCATCGGGGGTTTGCCTCCCAGTGGATATTCGTGGACCATTTTGAAATTGGGTCTTTCATCCTTTTCAGTAATTGTTTCATAAAAACGGTGCAGTGATTGCTCCATGGTATCAAAAGGAATGGGTTCGCTGGCCCACATTGCGGTGCTTATAAGTTCCTTTTCACTGGCGGAAAGCACTTCTTTTACCGAAGTAATCTTATCGGTTTCCAGCGTGAAAATTTTATCGAGCCGCATTTTATTCTCCGTAATCGTTCCGGTCTTGTCCACACAGATTATCGTGGCGCTACCCAGGGATTCCACGGTTTTCATCTGTTTTACGATCACGCCCATATTCATCAGCCGCCACGCGCCAATGGCCATAAAGGTGGTAAAGGCAACCGGGATTTCCTCCGGCAAGATGCTCATGGCAAGGGTAAGGGCCTTTAACAGACTGTCCAAAACGTCTTCGGAATTGTAATAATTGATGCCCCAAACCAAAAGAAAAACCACCGCTCCGGCGATTACCATCTTTTTTACAAAATTGTTTATCTGGAGTTCGAGCGTCGATTTTTCGGAAGAAATATCCTCTATGCTCTTCCCTATTTTGCCGACCTTGGTTTGGTTGCCTATTGCGGTTATTTCGGCAATGGCAAGGCCGCCCCCCACTTGGGTGCCCATATAAATTTTGTTGTCTGTGGAATTTGCGTCTTTTTCAACCGAAAAGGATTCCCCCGTTAAAATGGATTCGTTTACCGAAAAGTCGTTGGAATGGACGATAATGCCATCGGCCACAATAGTTGACCCTTCCTCCACCATTAAAAAATCGCCCACCACCACATCTTGGCTCATTATTTCAACCACTTCCCCATTGCGGATTACCTTACAGTGCGGTTGGGAGAGCTCCTTTAGTTTTTCGAGGGCGTTATGGGTTTTGGCATCCTGATAAAGTGAAATGGCAGCGACCAAAAGAATGGCGGCGGCGAGGAAAATACCGTCACCCGTATTTCCGGTGAAAAAATAGAGTGTTGCGGCAACCAGTAGTAAAATTACCATCGGCTCCTTTACCAAGCCCTTTATAGCCTCAAGAAAGTGGTTCTTCTTTTTTGATTCGAGAACATTGCTACCGAATTTTTTCCGCGAAGCCAAGACCTCGGCGTCGGTTAGACCTTTTATGTTGAAGTTGGTTATGGGCATTTTTGGAACGGGCTTAGTTAATCATTAAAATTATGAATTTCCCACCCGTTCATTTATGATAACTATCATTTAAAAAAAGAAAATTTCCCAAAACGAGGTCTCGACTGCGCCTGCCTGCTCTCCGTAGGAAGGCAGGCTCGACCGGACATCGATGTCACTAAAAATTTACAAAGGAATATTCCCGTGCTTCCTGTTTGGTCGCGGAACGTCTTTTGTTTCCAGCATTGCAAAAGCTTTCAGTAATTTTCTGCGGGTTTCGCTGGGCTGGATTACCTCATCGATAAATCCGCGCTGTGCGGCTTTAAAGGGGTTGGCAAATTTTTCGGCGTATTCCGCTTCCTTTTCCGAAAGTTTCAATTCGGGATTGGCAGCTTCGGCGATTTCTTTTCTAAAAATAATCTCGCTGGCGCCCTTTGCGCCCATCACGGCAATTTCAGCCGTTGGCCATGCGTAGTTCATATCGGCGCCAATGTGCTTGCTGTTCATCACGTCGTAAGCTCCACCGTAAGCTTTTCTTGTAATTACCGTAACCCGCGGCACTGTTGCTTCGCTTAAAGCATAAAGCAATTTTGCGCCGTTCAGAATAATGCCGTTCCATTCCTGGTCCGTTCCCGGAAGAAAACCCGGAACGTCCACCAAAACCAACAACGGAATGTTGAAACAATCGCAGAAACGCGTAAACCGCGCCCCTTTTTTGGAACTGTCAACATCCAATACACCCGCCAAACTCATCGGTTGGTTTGCGACGATGCCAATGCTTCTGCCGCCCAATCGCGCAAAACCGACTATAATGTTGTCCGCATAATCCTTATGCACTTCGAAAAACGAATCAGCATCAATAATTCCTTTGATTACCTCGTGCATATCGTAGGGTTTGTTGGCGGAATCTGGCACGATGGTTTCCAGTTCCTCCCGAAACTCATCGGCAGCTTCAAAAGATAATTTTTCAGGTACGGATTTATTGTTCTGCGGAAGATAGCTGAGCAGGGTTTTGATCTGTTCCAAACACACAATATCATTTGCCGCGGTAAAATGCGTTACGCCGCTTTTGGTGGCGTGGGTCCACGCACCGCCCAGTTCTTCGGAAGTAACGTTTTCATTGGTAACGGTTTTCACCACGTTGGGTCCTGTAACGAACATATAACTACTGTCCTGCACCATCAAAGTGAAATCGGTCATTGCCGGGGAATAAACAGCCCCGCCGGCACAAGGCCCCATAATAGCCGAAATCTGCGGGATTACGCCAGAAGCCTGCACGTTTCTGTAAAAAATATCGGCATAGCCGCCCAAACTCCGTACCCCCTCTTGAATCCTTGCACCGCCGGAATCGTTCAAGCCAATCACCGGCGCGCCAACGCTCATGGCGTGGTCCATTATCTTACAGATTTTCTCCGCGTGGGTTTCGGAAAGGGCGCCGCCAAAAACCGTAAAATCCTGTGCGAAAACATATACCAAACGGCCGTTGATGGTGCCATAGCCCGTAACTACACCATCGCCGTAATACACTTCCTTTTGCATATCAAAATCGGTCGTGCGGTGAGTTACGAGAATGCCCATTTCTTCAAAAGAGCCTTGGTCGAGCAGGTATTCCACGCGCTCGCGGGCGGTGAGTTTTTTCTTTTCGTGCTGTTTTGCAATGCGTTTTTCGCCCCCGCCTTTTTTGGCTTCGGAAATTATTGCTTGCAGTTTTTTATTGTTGTCGGTCATATTTGTGATAATTGAAGCCTCTGCGAACTCTGCGCCTTTGCGGTAATAAATTGCACCGCAGAGACGCAGAGGGCGCAAAGAATTTACTTCGGCATACGAAGTATTTCTGAATCTTTTAAATATTGCTTTAATGCGAAAAGGGCTGCAATTTGCGCTTCTTCCTCATTGATAGCTTTTAGTTTTTCTTCGGAATAGTATTTTTTTACAAAATTGGTGTCGAAATTTCCGCTTCGGAAAGCTTCGTGTTCAAAAACAAATTTTCCAAAGGGAAGCGTGGTGCTTACACCTTCAATATCGTATTCCGAAATGGCTTCCAGCATTCGCTGCATCGCCTCGTTTCGGGTTTTTCCGTAGGTTATCAATTTTGAAAGCATGGGGTCGTATTGGATCGGCACCTGCATGCCTTCGGTAAAACCGTCGTCCACGCGGATGTTTTTTCCGCTCGGCGGACGATACACTTCCAATTTTCCAACGCTCGGCATAAAGTTGTTCAATGGGTCTTCGGCATATACACGCAATTCAAAAGCATGACCCGAGATTTTTAGATCTTCCTGCGAAAAGGAAAGTTTTTCATTATTGGCAACGTTTATCTGTTGTTCCACCAAATCGAGGTCGGTAATGAGTTCGGTAACGGGATGCTCCACTTGTAGGCGGGTGTTCATTTCGAGGAAGTAGAAATTGTGTTTGTCGTCCAAAAGAAATTCCACCGTGCCCGCGCCCCCATAATCGCAGGCTTTTGCGACTTTCACGGCAGCCTCGCCCATTTGGTTGCGCAGTTCCGGCGTCAAAACAGAGGAAGGCGCTTCCTCTACTACTTTTTGGTGACGACGCTGAATGCTGCATTCCCGCTCAAAAAGATGGACGGTGTTGCCAAAATTATCAGCCAAAACCTGGATTTCGATGTGCCGCGGCGATGTGACAAATTTTTCAATAAAGACGGAGCCGTCGCCGAAAGCATTTTCGGCCTCGCTGATGGCGCGTTTCATTTGGTCCTCAAATTCTTTGGAATTTTCAACGATGCGCATTCCTTTTCCGCCACCGCCAGCGGAAGCTTTTATGAGAATTGGGAAGCCAATCTCTTTTGCGATTTCCTTTGCTGCGGCAACATCGGTAATGGCCTCATCGGTGCCGGGAACCATTGGGATATCGTATTTTTTCACGGCGTCCTTCGCGGCGAGCTTGCTTCCCATGATGCGGATGGCGTGCGATTTTGGGCCGATGAAAATCATGCCGCTTTTTTCGACACTTTCACCGAATTCGGCATTTTCACTTAAAAATCCGTAGCCGGGGTGGATGGCA
>MDSW01069739.1_pt1 | contig 11285 bp, 9 predicted proteins | sample 811171 | NCBI WGS metagenome assembly MDSW01 (sample SAMN05326641, study PRJNA326480) | marine metagenome | isolation source: seawater | place: Atlantic Ocean: North West | collected 2012
ATTGATAGTTCGGTATCTATCTATAAACCTTATTCTATTATTTCAAGATTAAATACAGGTGAACAAGTTCAAACAGATGATATTTTTAATTCAGTTTATTCTGATGCAGTACGTGTATATAATAATACTAAAGGTTATTTTGATTGTACCGTATCCCCATTAGTATCTTATTGGGGATTTTATAAGAATTGGGGACAAGAAGATGTTAATATAGACTCTTCTGAAATACAAGAGATTCTAAAAAATATTGGAACTCATAGAACAGAAAGAATCGATGGTTCTGTATACTTAGATCCAGGTGTTCAAATAGATTTTAATGCAATTGCACAGGGTTATTCTGTAGATTTAATTGCTGATTTATTAGAGAACAAAGGTATTCAGAATTATTTGATAGAAGTAGGCGGAGAAATAAAAGCGAAAGGAGTGAATGCGGATGCTGATATTTGGAAGGTAGGAATAGATAAACCACGAGAAGAAATGGATGTGGAAGATCGTTTTCAGTTTATCTTAGAATTGGGTAATAAATCATTGGCTACTTCTGGTAATTATAGAAAATTTTATGAGAAGGATGGGGTTAAATATTCTCACACTATAAATCCAATGACTGGATTCCCTGTTCAAAATCGTTTATTAAGTGTTACGGTTGTTACTAATGAATGCTCGTTAGCGGACGCTTATGCTACGGCTTTTATGGCAATGGGAGTAAAGAAAACTAAACAATTAATAGAGTTTATTGATGATCAGTTAGACGTATACTTAGTTTATACTGATAAAAATGGAGATTGGAAAACTTATATTAGTCCAGGGATGCAGAAAAGAATATTAAATTAAGATTCTTCTTTTTTACACTTTTCTTCTGGTTCGGCTCCGCAAAAACCACATGCTTCTCCTTCTTTATTTAAAAAAGGATTTTGGCTTGCGCAAGTTCCAGCAAATTCACCATTTTTTTTAAGAAGTATTTTTATTCCAATACCCGTAAACACAAATACCATAAAACCTAACGTGATTATAAAAATACTTAAGAAGTTGTCCATAATAAAATTGTTTAATGCAAAATTATAGGTTTTATTAGGAATAACTAAGTTTGCATTAAATATTTTATTAATGAAGAAAAAAATAGAAGCATTTTCAAGACTTTTAACTATAATGGATGAGTTAAGAGAAAAATGTCCTTGGGACATTAAACAAACAATTGAAAGTTTAAGATATCTAACCATTGAAGAAATATATGAACTTTCAGACGCTATACTAGAGAATGATATGCAAGAAATAAAAAAAGAACTTGGAGATATATTACTACATATTGTCTTTTACTCTAAGATTGCTTCAGAAACAGATGATTTTGATATATCTGATGTCATAAACAGCTTATGTGATAAATTAGTTCATAGACACCCACATATTTATGGAGATGTAAAAGTTATAGATGAGTTAGAGGTCAAAAAAAATTGGGAAAAGTTAAAGTTGCAAGAAGGAAAGAAGTCAGTATTGGAAGGAGTGCCCAAGTCTTTACCTGCAATAGTTAAGTCTTTAAGAATACAAGAAAAAGTTAGAGGAATTGGATTTGATTGGGATAATAATCATCAGGTTTGGGATAAGGTATTAGAAGAAATTGAGGAACTGAAAGTTGAGATTGAAAAAGGAAATCAGGATCGGATTGAATCTGAATTTGGAGATGTGTTATTTGCACTTATAAATTACTCAAGATTTATTAATGTCAATCCGGAAGATGCTTTAGAAAGAACAAATAAGCGTTTTATTAAAAGGTTCCAGATAATGGAAGATTTAATTGATAAAGAAGGGTTAATATTATCTGAAATGACACTATCTGAAATGGATATTTTTTGGGGAAAATCTAAAAAAAAATTGCAAAAAATAATTAATATTTAGTTGTATCTTTGCTTCGAAAAAAAAATCAAATGAAGAAAATTTTATTATCATTAATTTTAATTAATACCGTTTTTTTTCTAAATGGACAAAATTTTAATGGATTTGCATTATATAATGCTCAGGGATCAAACACCACTTATTTAATTGATGAAAATCAAAATATAGCTCATACTTGGAATTTAAATACTGAGTGTAACTATACTGTATTGCTTAAAAAGAATGGAAACTTAATAAGAGGAACAAAATATAACAATAATATTTTAGGAGGAGCTGCAGAAGGAGGAAGAGTGCAAGAAATCTCTCCAGATGGTTCTATAGTTTGGGACTATATTTATTCTAATTCAGATCACTTGAGTCATCATGATTTAACTTTAGTAGGAGATAATGTTTTACTGACAGCTTGGGAAGTTAAAACACAATCAGATTTAATAAATGCTGGGTTCACTGGTAACATTTCGGGTTCTGGAAAGTGGCCTACGCATTTCGTAGAAATAGCTCCTAATGGAAATGGTGGAGCAAATATAGTTTGGGAATGGCATATTTGGGATCATTTATGTCAAGATACTGATCCAAACAAACCCAATTATGTTTCTAATATTTCTGACCATCCAGAGTTAATAGATATTAACATGATATCAGGTGGCGGTGGAGGTGGTCCTGGTGGAAATAATGGAGATTGGTTTCATGTAAATGGAGTTAATTATAATGAGGAATTAGATCAAATTGCTTTCTCTTCCCGTTTTGCTTCAGAGATATATATTATTGATCATAGTACTTCATCAACAGAAGCTGCGGGTCATTCTGGAGGTAATTCTGGAATGGGAGGAGATATATTATATAGATGGGGAAATCCTTCTAATTATGGAATGTCCGGCTCTCAAGTTATTCCATCTGCAGTACATGACGTTAGATGGATTATAAATGACGGAAGACCGAATGGTGGATACTTACAAATTTTTAATAATAGTGGAAATGGTAGTGGTCAATCAACAATTGATGGAATAGAAACTCCATTAGATCCTGCTACAGGATATACTTATCTAAGAAGTCCAGGACAACCATTTGGTCCCGCTTCATTTACTACTAGATATAATTGTCAATACTCAGCACCTGGTCAGTCTGCTTCTGATAGAATGTCTAATGGAAATATTTTTGTTAATGCTTCTGGAGGACAAGGTGGGTCTGGTTTAATGTATGAGGTAGACATTAACGAAAATATTGTTTGGGGCCCATATAATGCTCAATCACCAAAAGCTTTCAGGTATGAATGTGATTATCCTGGAATAGTTGCATTAGAACCCTATATGAATAATACGTCTACGACTTCATGTTTTGATCTTGTATCTATTGATAATAAAATTTCTAATGAAATTATGATTTACCCCAATCCAACAACTTTTGATGTTACTATTAATTTTCAGTCTAATAATTATGATAATTTAATTTTAAAAATGTATAATACATTTGGTCAAGAGGTTTTAAGTGAAGAGTTAAAAAGTAATTTTGGAAAGTTTTTTCATCAATTAGATTTCAGAAATTTGCCTGTTGGAATATATTTGTTAGAAATTAATAATGTTAATGAAAGACTGTTGACTAAACAAATTTCTTATATACATTAAGAATGTTTAAGAGTTTTCTGATCTTTCTTTTTTCCACAGTATTTTATATTCATACTTTTTCTCAATCTCATTTTTATACTGTCGATACCATAAGAGAAGTTAGGATTTATTTTTATGATTCTGATTGGGATAGTCTTTTAGATAGTTTTTATGTAGCAGGAGATAATGAACGAATTCTAGCTGATATTATTATTGATGGATTGTCTTACGATAGTGTTGGGGTTAGATATAAAGGATTTAGTTCGGTAAGTGTAAACAGAATTAAAAATCCGTTTAATATCAAACTAGATTATATTATTGATGATCAAGATCATCAAGGAATAGATAAAATTAAACTCTCTAATGTCATTCAGGACCCATCTTTTATTAGAGAGGTTTTAAGTTATGAAATTGCCCGAAAGTATATGCCAGCATCACAAGCAAATTTTACAAATGTATTTATTAACGACACATTATGGGGACTTTATACTAATGTAGAAGCGGTTAACAAATCCTTTTTGATAGATCAGTTTGATAATAAGTATAATACTTTTATAAAATGTAATCCTGAGAACTTAAATATTCAAATAGGAGCAGAAAACGCTAACTTGAGCAATACACATGGAACAGATAGTACAAATTATGAGCCGTATTATAGTATGAAATCTGATAATGGATGGACGGATTTATATAATTTGATAGATACTTTAAATAATTTTACTGATAGTATAGAAGAAGTTCTGAATGTAGATAGGACCCTTTGGATGCATGCGATTAACTATTCTCTTATCAATTTTGATTCCTATATAGGATATGGTCAGAATTATTATTTGTATAAAGATATAACAAGACAATTTAATCCTATTATATGGGATCTCAATATGTCTTTTGGGGGGTTTAGATTAACAGATGCTTCTCAATTGTATTTTAATGGATTTGATATTATACAAGCCCAGGAGATGGATCCATTAATACACCACAATTTTATATCTGTATCTCCAAGACCTTTATTAAGAAATTTATTTACTTCTGAAAGGAATAGGAAAATGTATTTGGCACATATTAGAACCATCATGGAAGATAATTTTGTTAATCAGGATTATTTTGTTAGGGGACAATACTTACAAAACCTAATTGATCAAGCTGTGCAAAATGACACCAATAAGTTTTATTCATATTCAGATTTTAATACTAATCTCACTAATCAAGTTTCATTAGTTTCATCTATTTGCCCAGGAATTAAACAATTAATGGACGCTCGTTCTATTTATTTAAGTTCTTATTATGGATATTCTGGAGAGCCTTCTATTAGTAACACTTCATCTTCTCAAAATACAAGTTTGGGAGTTGATCTTTGGATAACTGCTGAGGTTTCTGATGCTACTTATGTAAGAGTCTCTTATCGTTTTGGTAAAAATAAAATTTTTAGTCATAAAGAAATGTTTGATGATGGAATGCATAATGATGGTGCCTCAGGAGATGGAGTTTATGGATGTAAAATAAGTAATTGTTCTAATTCAATTGATTATTATTTTTATGCTGATAATGATAGTGCGGGAGTCTTTTCTCCTGAAAGAGCTGCTTATGAGTATTATTCACATCATTTTAGTATTAATTCTGGAGATTTAGTAATTAATGAAATTATGTCTAATAATGTGAGTGTAGTTACAGATAATAGTGGTAAGTATGAAGATTGGATTGAGCTATTTAATACTACAAATTCTCCAATTTCTACAAATAATTTGTTTATAACTGATACTGTTACTAATCTTCACAAATGGGATTTACCTAATCATATTATTCCTCCAAATTCATATTTTATTATTTGGGCTGATGAAGATGGACATCAAGGTGGCGAACATGCAAATTTTAAACTTTCTAATCTTGGAGAACAACTTATACTGTCTAATTCCGATAGTTCTATTATTGATTCTGTAACTTTTCCTCCTCAATTAGATGATATTTCTTTTGCTAGATACCCAAATGGAACAGGGTCTTTTACAATGATGACTCCAACATTTAACCAAAATAATACCACTAGTGTAAGTGAAGATATTCTCATGTCATCTAATGTGTGTTTTCCTAATCCATTTTCAGATAAATTAAATGTACTTTCTGAAGAAGGATTTTATGTAATGGATATTTTTGGTAGAATTATTATAGAGTCAAATAATTCAGAAAAACCTATTAACACTTCTTCTTGGGGTAACGGACTTTATTTTGTAAATTTGAAGGGTGATATTAATACAACAATTAAACTAATTAAAATCAAATATAAATGAAACTTTTTTCTTTGTTAATTTCTCTCCTTTTCTTGTTTAATATTAATGCTCAGACAATTACGAACTATACTACTGCAGATGGTCTTATGGATAATTTTGTAGAATGTGTTAATGTCGATGTAGATGATAATATATGGTTTGGAACAAGTGTTGGTTTTCAAAAGTATGATCCATCCACATCTGATTGGACTAATTTTGATATAGCTAACTATCCTGATATGGTTTCAAATAATATTAAACAGATTAATAGCACGCTTAATTCTATCTGGATTGGTTCTGACTATGGTATTAACACATGGAATGAACCAGTATTTACAACTTATAACTCTACTAATGGTTTAGCTAGTAATCAAGTTCGGAGTATAGATGTCAAAGATAACTCTCCTGACGATATTTGGATTGGTACTAATCAAGGAGTTTCTCATTTTGATGGTTCATCCTGGATGTCTTATTCTTCTCCTGATTTACATTGGAGTGGAGTAAATGCTACAGCTTTTGACTCAAATGGTGATAAGTGGTTTGCTTCTCCTCTTGGAGGTGTTACGCATTTTGATGGGACTTCATTTACTGTATATGATACTTCAAACGGATTGCTTTCACAAAATGTAACTGCATTACTAATTGATAACCAGGATAATAAGTGGATAGGTACCGGAAGTGGAATATCTGTTTTGAATGCATCTAATACATCTTTTACTCATCACACTAGGATGTATATAATGCCTCCACCTGACACTTTAAATCCAGTAGTGGATATTGCAATGGATTCGTATGGAAGAATATGGGCTGCTATATATGTTGGTTATTTGGCAGAAGGAGGAATAGCTTTTTGGGATGGAAATCAATGGGAAGATTTTCATGTTTCAGATGGGTTAGTTGGACCAAATGTTAGAGGACTATCAATTGATTCTGAAGATAATGTTTGGGTAGTTACTAGTACAGGAGTCTCTAAGATATCGTCAATCGTTAGTTCTCTAAATTCAGTGATAGATGTAAACATTGATTTGTTTCCAAATCCTAGTGACGGTAAAATACAAATTTTTAATAAAGAATGTGACCTTACGGATGTTTCAGTATATAATATGTTAGGAAGTTTGATGTATTCTGAAATACTTATTTCTGAACCTCAATTAACTCTTGATTTATCATTTCTTTCTTCTGGAATTTATCAGTTGGTTTTCAGTTCTAATCAAGGCATTTTAAATCAGAAAGTTATTATAGAATAAGTTTCTTTTAAATGTTTAACTTTACACAAAATTTACAATGAACAGAATCACTCTTTCTTTTTTTATTTTATTCTATTCTTTTTCATCTTTTTCTCAAGATGTATTTGATTTAGGAGTTCGAACTATTGAAATCTTTTTTAATGAACCAAATTGGGATGATACACTAGATCAATATTATTCTAACAATACTGGCCAAAGGTTAATAGCTGATTCAATTTTAATAGATGGAATTGCCGATCAGGATGTTGGTATAAAGTATAAAGGAAATAGTTCTTATAATGTAAATAATACAAAGAACCCTCTAAATATAAAACTAGATTATATTAATAACGGACAATCTATTGATGGATATAATGTTTTAAAGTTATCTAATGGTTTTCGGGACCCTAGTTTTGTAAGGGAGGTATTATCTTATCAAATAGCTAGAGAATATATGCCCGCTCCAAAAGCAACATACGCTAATGTATATATTAATGGCAATCTAATGGGATTATATACTTGTGTTCAGTCTATTGATGATGATTTTACCAATGAAAATTTTTATGAGAGAAAAGGACCTTTTTTTAAGGTGGAAAATACAGGGTTTTCAATAAGTGGATGTGGTGGACAATTAGGGATTTTAGAATATTATAATGATACAAATTGCTATCAAAGAGCGTATGAAATGCAGTCTTCAAATGATTGGTGGAAATTAGGTAATTTTTTGGATACATTTAACAATCATTTTACAAGTATTGAAAATGTCATGGATATTGACCGGACATTATGGATGATGGCCTTAGAAAATTTAACAGTATGTTTAGACGGTCCTATTAATTCAATCCCACATAATTTTTATTTATTTAAGGACAATAATGGGAGATTCTCACCTATATTATGGGATATGAATATGTCATTTGGATCATTTACTAATGGATTGTCTTCACCAGTATCTGTTAGTGATTTACAAGATTTGGATATTTTTCATAAATTTAATGATCCTAAAAATAAATTAACTTCTCAAATATTTGCTAATGAACGCTATAGAAAAATGTATGTAGCTCACATGCGAACAATTATGAATGAGAAATTTACAAATAATTCTTATATTAATATAGCTTCAAATTTACAATCTATCATTTCTTCTTATGTAAGTTCAGATCCAAATACATTTTATAGTTATGTCCAGTTTACAGATAATCTTAATTCATCTGTAGGATCTAATCCTGTAGTGGGTATATCTGAATTAATGGACTCAAGAGTTTCTTTTTTAGCATCACTTAATGAGTTTTCTTTTCAACCACCTATAATTTCTAATATTTCGTCAAACCCTACTAATGTTTTACCTCACACTACTATTAATATTACAGCTCAGATTACGGACGCAAATTATGTATATTTAGGTTATAGGTTTAAGTTTTCAGAAAAATTTCAGAAGGTACAAATGTATGATGACGGAAACCATGGTGATGGTATTGCTGGTGATGGTGTTTATGGATCTACTATTGATGTAGATGCCCGTGATGTTCAGTATTATATTTATTCAGAAAACAATAACGCGGGTATTTTTTCTCCAGAAAGAGCTGAGAAAGAATTTCATCAGATACCTGTAGTTAGTGGTCTGGTGATTAATGAGATCATGGCTGCAAATTTTTCGTCTGTTTCTGATCAAAGTGGGGAGTTTGATGATTGGGTAGAATTATATAATGGGGGAAATAACACAATTAATTTAAATGGTTTTTATCTTTCTGATAATGAAAATGATCTTACAAAATGGTCTTTTCCAAATGTTTCAATTCAACCAAATGATTACTTAATTATTTGGTGTGATACTGCTGGAACATCACAAAGTGGATTACATACAACTTATAGACTTTCAGCAGATCAAGAAGAAGTTTATCTGTCCGACCCTAGTGGTGTTGTTATAGATGCTGTACATTTTGTAAATATGAATTCCGATATTGCATATGCAAGAGTTCCAAATGGTTATGGTCCTTTTGTTAATCAACTTCATTCTCAAAATTTAAGTAATAATACTGTAGCATCGGATAATAATTTTACAATACTTTCAGAAATGAGAGTTTATCCAAATCCATCAAATAATAGAATTTATATCTTAGGAACTTCTGCAACATTAGAAGTATTTAATATAATTGGGGAGAGTGTTTTTAAGTCAGAGAATGTTAATTCAATAAATATTGCTGATTGGAAGAGTGGGATATATTTTGTGAAATCAGGCAAATCTGTTGTCAAATTTATAAAACAATAATTATGAGAAATATAATATTTTTAACAGTAATGACTCTTTGTTTTTATTCTTGTGAAAAACCAGCGGGAGAAGGAGGTAGTTCAGAAATAAATGGTAAGGTAACTTATTTTACTATTTCATATAATGCGCAAACCTCATCTAATGACACAACTTATTATCCTAAATCCGGAAAGGATATTTTTATCATCTATTCTAATAATGAAGATGATTTATTTGATGATAAAACAGAAACAGATTGGAATGGAAATTTCAAGTTTCAATATTTAAGAAAAGGAGATTATATCATTTACACTTATGTAGATAGTGTTGTAGTTAATGATATTACATACGATCATCCAGTTTTTAATCATGTAAGTATATCTGAAAACAATAGCTCCATCAGTCTAGAAGAATATATAATTGAAAACTAGTGAATCTTAGCACTTCTCTAAATACAAGTTTTGAATCTATTACATTATCCGAAATGGATGATGTAAAACTAATGAGTAGAACAGATACTAAATTTGCTTTTAGTATAAAACACCTGCCAAAAATCCTTTCCCGAATGGGAGAGTATTATAGAGTATTAGAAATTGATGGAGAAAGAGTGCATCATTATAAGTCTTTGTATTATGATACAGAAGATAGAAAGTTTTATCTAGATCATCATAATCAGAGAGTAAATAGAAATAAAATCAGATTTAGAGAGTATGTAGGAAGTAATCTAACATTTTTAGAAATAAAACTTAAAAATAATAAGGGAAAAACAATTAAAAAAAGAACTAAGGTAAAAGAGATTCCAGAGTCGCTTACAGAAAAACAACAAGATTATATAGAAAAAACAATAGGATTCCCTATTGATTTAGGAGCCAGACAATGGATTAATTTTAGTAGAATTACATTTGTACATAAAACTCAACAAGAGAGAATGACTATGGATATAAACTTGACCTTTAAGAACAAGAAGAAAAGTGGAGATTTAAAGAATATTATAATAGCAGAAGTAAAACAAGAAAGAATGAGTAGATCCTCTGATTTTATGAGAATTGTAAAAGAAATGAGTATATTGCCCATGCGTTTAAGTAAGTATTGCATCTCAACTTTATCACTAAATCCTAATTTGAAAGGTAATAGATTTAAAGAAAAATTATTATTTATAAATAAATTAAAACAAGCATAATGGAACTATTAACAATTTTATTTTCAGACTTTACAATATTTGGAGCTCCTCTTTGGGATCCTGAAGATTTTTGGAAATTACTTGTAAAAGCAATCTTTAATCTCTTTATAATTACAATTATTATTAGATATTTATATTATCCCGCAACTAAAAATAAAGATTACTTGTTTACTTATTTCCTTATTAGTTTAACGGTATTTATTCTGTGTATATTACTAGATAATGTAAAATTAGAATTAGGATTTGCATTAGGTTTATTCGCAATCTTTGGTATTATCCGATATCGAACTGACCCTATACCTATTAAAGAAATGACCTATCTTTTCTTAGTTATTGGAGTTTCTGTATTAAATGCTTTAGCTAATAAGAAGATCAGTCATGCAGAGTTATTGTTGGGTAATTTTTTGATTGTAATTATAACATTTGGATTGGAAAAAATATGGTTGTTAAAACATGAAACCAGAAAGAATATTACTTACGAGAAGATTGAATTAATTGTTCCTGAAAGACGGGAGGAGTTAATAGCAGATTTATGTAGTCGTACAGGTTTAGATATCATAAGAATAGAAATCAGAAGAATTGATTTTTTAAAAGACACTGCAAACATCAGGATTTTCTATTATGAGGACGATTCGAAATAGTATAATTCTATTATTAATTTTTTCTTTTCCTGCTTCATCTCAACAAAATGACTTCCAGAATTGGACAAGTTTTAGACTTACTAAAAAGATTTATAAAAGAACTAATATTTCAATCAAAGAAGGAGTGAGGTTCAGAGAGAATACTTCTATTTTATCAAAAGTATTTACAGATGTAAAACTTTCTCATAAAATAAAAAAAACAGATATAAAACTAGGACTTGGTTATCGCTTTTCAGATGAA
>MDSW01121456.1_pt1 | contig 11285 bp, 10 predicted proteins | sample 811171 | NCBI WGS metagenome assembly MDSW01 (sample SAMN05326641, study PRJNA326480) | marine metagenome | isolation source: seawater | place: Atlantic Ocean: North West | collected 2012
CCAGTCGGTCGGTGCGAAGCGGAAGACCTTGTCCCCCATGCTGGCGCGGAAGCGCGAGGTCTCGCGGAAGTTCTCGCCTTTCACGTCGAGTACCACGGCAGAGCCTTTGTAGGTGAGCAGATTCGGGATCACAAATCCCACGCCCTTGCCGCGGCCCGTGGGCGCCACGATCAGTGCGTGGGGGAAGGTTTTTGAGACAAGGAACGGGCGCTTGGACTTCGGGGAGCCAAGCTTGCCCAGAAGGAAGCCGCCACCGGGCTTGGCAAAGAAACCGTTCCTCTTCATCTCGCTGCGGGTCTGCCAATGCGTCGTCCCGAAGCGGGTCAATGCATCCCCCAGAAGCGTGACGCTCAGCATCAGCGATGCCAGGCCGAAGCCGCCAAGGATGAGGTTCACCCAGAGGAAGTCCTTCGGCGCAGACTGAGACAGACCCCGATATTCGCGGGCGAGTAGGGTGACGTCGAAACGCGTGGGTGAAAGCCCATAGCGGAACATGACAAAGCCGGTCGCCACGACATAGCCCATGGCGAGACCGACCAGCACGAGGCTCAACACACCGAGGGCAATCTTGCCTTTATCCATGGGTGATCCCCTTCTCACCATGTGCCGCGGCGTGGCGCGCGCGCTGCGCCTCGATCTGCTCTTCGGCCAGAGCATCGAGAACGCGCTCCATGGCCGGGCCATGCGCGGTGACCTCGCTGCCTTGAAGATAGGTCTTGGCGAGTTCCAGCTGGCGCAGCGGATCCTCGGTGAATGTGTCCAGGACGTCCGCGTTACCGGCCCGCAGTGCGTCGATTGCGTCGGGGCTTAGCCGTTCGTTGACCTGCCGGACGATGTCCTGCTGCTCTGACTCGGAGAGCGGGCCCTCGACGTCGGCGTTTTGCACAAAGGCCATGACCGTTGGCGCGGTCTCTTCCAGATAACGGCGCTCGGCGTAGTCTTGTCGCGCCTGGTCCTCGATAATGAGGCTGCGCTCGCTGATATAGGCACGCGACGCGCCGAGCGAACGAAGGTGGTTGATTTCGTCCTGGACGGCCTGCCCGAACTCGTCATCCGGCATCTCCGTGCGATAGCGGGCGAGGGTGCGGAGCTCTTCGGTGATCGGACCGAGATGATCCGAAGGATCCCGCAAGGAGAGGTCCATGTCGCCAGCATGAAGCGTGCGGTCCTGCTCCGATACCGCATATTGCGGCGGCATTCGACTGTCAGTCATCTGTTCCCAAGCCATCGAGGCCAATTCGGCATGTTGCGGAGATCTCTGCGCATAGGCGTCGAACGCGACGCGGGCCTCTTCAACCTCCACGGCGCCGGCCCGCCTTACAGACGGGTCGTCGGAGAACGGATGATCGAAATCCGTCCGGCGGAACTGCGCCACCAGCGCTCTGAACGCCTGCCGCTCCGATGGGGCAAAGATGTCGGACCCATCTTGCGCGAGATCACTCCCAGGTGTCGTCAACCGCTCATCAAGCGCTGCCTCAGCGTTATCCACCTCGTCGACCTCGGTTGGCACACGCAGGACGCGTACATCGGTCAGAACATCGCCCAACCGAACATGCGTGGCTTCCAGCCGGTCGAGCGCTTCTTCCCGGTCCGCAGATTTCTCCAGATCAAGGCCACCTTCTTTGGCAATCGCCTGAAGATCCTGTGCCAGCCACTGGCGTTCCAATGTGGCATTGCCTGCCCCCTCCCGCAGCCGCGCGGCCACAGCCTCGGCATCGATGCCTGTGCCTTGCAACGCCTCGGCCAGCTTTGGTGCCACCTCTCCATCGTCAAGACGCGCGAGGTGATCTTCACTTAAGTTCGGCCTTGCATAGATGCCGTCCCGGGACGGGGCATCGACCAGGGCGGCGGAGCGATCCCCGAGCGGGTTCAAATGCGCGACCGAGGCCAGCACGTCGGTCAGCTTGCGCTCGATCACCGGCCTCTCGGCCGCCGGCGCCCTGTCGATTGCCGCCTCGATCTGGCGAATGTTCTGAGAAAACTCGGTGATCAGCGTGTCGAACGCTGGCTCAACTTGGGACATGTAGATGGCTCCGTCAGATTGAATCTGACCGCCACTGGCAAGGATGGTGCTGGCCCTCTCAAGCGCATCGGCCACGTCGTCGAAATTCGAACGTGACGCCTCCGCCGCGAGCCCGTGGTAGATCAAAGCGTTGCTTCGGACAGTTTCCAGCGCAGCCGCCAGGTCAGCGCCGGTTCTCTGGCGCTCGACAGGGGGACGACCTTCGTCGCGAGCCTTGTAGATTTCATCGATCTCGGCGCGGTAGGTCGTGACGCCGCGATCCAGACGACGCGTCGCCTCAAGGCGGATCCCATGAACCCGGGCCGCCTCGACCATCGCCTCGCGAAAGGCGTCGTAGTTGAAGTGATGATCCTTCCCGAGAAAGAACATTTCGCCATCCTTGCTGCGGCGGTTCAGAACGATATGCGCATGTGGATGCGCGCGATCTTGGTGTATTGCAGCAATATAGTCGAATTGCGACCCCTCACCTTGAAAGAACTTCTCGCAGACCGCCTGGGTGATATCGCGCACCTCTTCACCCCTGGTCCCAACCGGGAATGCCATCAGCAGATGCGACGTATGGCCAAGCTTGGGGCTGTAGCGCTCTTTCCACTGGTTCTCGAACCGCCGCGCCACTCGGTTGATCTCGGCTTCCGAGAGTTGCTTCTTCCCGTCATGGGTGCCGCGGCTGTCGAGGATATGGGTCGACTTCGTCGTAAGATAGGTGAGCTGCGCCCGTAGCTGCGCCCCGGTGTGACAGCCCCCTTTCGAGATAGCCTTGAAGATCGCTGGCGAATGGCCGCGCGCGGCCCGAACCATCTGCGCGCCCTTGGAAAGCCCCTGCCAGGATCCCGAAACCCGGCTCCAGCCGCGGTCAAAGAGCGCCGGGTCGATGCCACGGACCCGGTCACTCCGCGCCATTCTCATCCCTACCGGCGAAGCCCGCCAGAGCAGAACTGATCTCAAGGTCCAGCACGCTGCGCCGAGCACGCGACATCTCCTGGACCTGGTCGGCCAGATCGAAGACCAGACCCGCAAGGGCGCGGACGTCACGGTGACTTGAGGCCGGGTAGGACAGTCTCTCGCCCCGCACCTTGGCCTCGTTCAGACGTCGCGCGATCTGGTTCACGTTGTTGCCGACCCGGTTGAGCGCGGCGCCGAGGCTGCGCAACTCGTCGCACATCTCGTCGTCGGGCAGGAAGACACCTTCGGCCGCCAGCATCAGGCGGCGCATCGCATTCGAGCGGTGCGCAATCCCGCGCCGCGACAGCGCCGCGTCGAACCGGCGCAGGTCGTCGTCCGAGACCCGGATCCCCACAACCCGCGATCGGCTGCCGTTCGCTGTCTGACGCTCGTCCCGGTGGTTCACCACGTTGTAGATCGTCTTCAGGCTGACATCGTAGCGCGCGGCCAATGACGCCGCGGAGACGCCGTTCCGGCGCTCCTGGGCGATGGTCAATCGCTCGATCTCTGACAGTCTGCGGCGGCGGGGCATTTTGAAGTTAACGTTCCTATTTCTTGCCAACTTCGTACAAGCCCGCCGACTCCCAACGCAAGTGGAGTCGGCTATAAGGGCTTGTACTCAATGTAGAAAATCGCCCTGCAGGGGCGATTTCCCGTCCTTTGTCAAATGGATCGCGCTTCGCGCTCATGGCACCACGCGATGCGGTCCCCGCATCGCGTATCGCGTCTTTGGCGCCCCGTCCCTTGCACCCCGCAAGACGGGTTTTGCCGCGTGCTGACCGTCTCGCGTCACCCGCGTAACGACATACGCGAGACTGCCTCCCGTCGTCTGGCGCGCGCTATCCGTCACCTGCATTCCGTCCGCAGTACATCGCCGAGCGCATCCCGACATTTGGAGGGTGTGTCGTGCCCCGCGACGAATGCTGAAGGCGCCACGGCAGACGTCGCACGGTCATCGCACAACGCCGCCCGCTGCATGCCAAACGCGGGTCGCATCCCGACTTCTGCTTGACCCCTCCGCCTCATGCGTTTAGCGACACTTTAGCATTATCGTTGCGATTCACTATTTTTGCCGAGGGTCAGAATGCCGAACGAAAATCTTGTGGTGATCGCAGCGATGGCCCGGAAAGGGGGCAGTGGCAAAACGACGCTTTCGCGCGCCTTGATCAGCGCCGCGATCGCCGCCGGACGCAGAGTGATGTTGATCGACACGGACAGCACGAGAGTACTCGGTGCCTGGCATGCTCGGGCGGAAGCCGGTGGGCTGAGTTCGCCGCTTCTCTGCTCGGCCACCGTCGAAAGCGTGGCGGGTGTCGAGGATCAGATCGATCAGGTCTACATGGCAGGCACGGCAGACTTCATCTTCATCGATACCGCAGGGGTCGGTGCCGAATGGTCAGACGGCATCGCGGTGCTTGCGGACCACATTGTGACGCCCGTCATGCTGTCGACGTCTGATTTCGATGTCGGCGCGCAGACTGCCGATTGGTATGAGAAGCTGAAATCCCGTGTTGACGACCCCTCCAGCCTTCCGCGCCACCACGTTGTCCTCAACATGGTCGACCCGAAAACGACCCGTGCTGACGCCGCCCTGATTGAAGAAGCGCTCACCCGTTTTCCGGTGATTGAGACCGTCATGATGCGACGGAACACTTACAAGGAGATGGACCAGAAGGGGCTTCTCCACGCCTTGGCGCTGGAAAAGCAATCCGATCCGAACCCCCTTATGCGTCCACATGTACGTCATGTCGTCGAGGCGCTTGAGGAGGCGACGGACATTCTCAACAACATTCTTGCTGCGTGAGGACAGTCGATTGCGCAAGAAGATCCCGACCATCACCAGGCCCGACCCAGCCTACGCCGCCACCCTGCAACAAGGTGACCGCGAGATTCCCGGGAAGGAAGATGAGGCACAGGTCACAGCAACAAAGACAGGCACCCCAGTCGCTGACGTTGGCGCTGATCGGCACGAGTCGGAGCGTGCGCCGAAAAGTGCCGTGGCGCCGCACCATGTCACCGCGGAAAGCTCTGACCCGCATACCAGCCTGAGAGCTCCCGTTTCGGCACGCGCTTTGAGCCCGACCCGGAAGATCGACATCAGGGTCAACGCACTCGAGCGACAGGAAGGGGCGCTGGAGGCTTGTGGTGTTGAACCCGCCCATGTGGTGCGTGCCGCCCTGCGCCGTGCAGTCAAAGGCTGGCAACTGTCGCCGGTCTTTGCGCCAATTGCTGAGGAGCGGCGCACTCGAAACACGCAGTGGCAGGCCCGTACATCTCTGGCAGTAGATGCGGCCAGCCTGGGTGTCCTCCTCCGGGACCACGACCCCCTCGACGTCTTGAGTAAATGGGCTCTGATCCGCGGCCAAGTGGAACCACGCATATGGGGCGAGATCGACAAAATCTTGGAAGAAATTGCGGTTCGCGCTGCATCGCCGCATGAACCGTAAGATACCTATCTGAAAAGATAACTTGCGTTTCGCCGGTGGATTTTCGCCCACCGGCGGAAGCTCGCCTTGCAGTTGCGGAAAGCGTGGCGCTAATGAGCGTCATAGGGAATTTCAGACCTCAGTGGTGACGAGTTACGAGGTCCATTTTGGAGGAACGCATTATGAACACGAAGCCCCGCCTGACTGGCGAACCGATCATGCGCATCCTCTGCAAGACATCTGAAAATCTGGTTGGCTACCTTTACCAATGGAACAATGGTGACGTGCAGCCTGCCTGGTTCGACGGTGCCATGGCGGACGTTCGCTATGAGCCATTCATTCCAGCGCCGGAACAGAACCCTGTCGATCCAAAGATCCCCAGACCGCGTCAGCAAGATCTGACGCACCTTGAAAAGGCCTAGCTCAAGGCCTCGCGTCGGTTTGTGGGTCATACCATCCCGCAGGTCCTTTGAGCGATAGAGTTGACTTCTATGCCTCAGAGGTGATCTAGATATGAGTTATAGAAAGGATGTCTATAACTCATGGCTTGGAACTGGACGCTGCCCGATTGGCCGGATTTCCGGTATGACGCCTCCGCTCTGGAGGCGTTCGAGCAGAAGTTTCTGCTGTCGTCCGGAGAAATCCTCGGCGCGGTCCATCATGTCAGCCAGCCGGAGCGCGAGCAACTCCGCATCGAACTTCTCAGCGAGGAAGCGATGCAGACGAGCGCCATCGAGGGTGAAATCCTCGATCGGCTCAGTGTCCAGTCTTCGCTGCGCCGCCATCTGGGCCTCGATCCGGACAGCTACCCTGCCAAACCGCGCGAACAGGGCGTCGCGGAAATGATGGTCGACGTCTATTCCAATTTTGCAGAGCCGCTGACCCATGAGACACTGTACCGCTGGCATCGGATGCTCCTGTCCCATGATCGTCGGTTGGAAACCATCGGGGCCTACCGACAACACGCCGAGGCGATGCAAATCGTTTCCGGCCGCCTTGACCGGCCCACGATACATTTCGAAGCGCCACCCTCGGAGCGGGTCATGCCTGAGATGGAGCGATACGCGGATTGGTTCAACAAGACCGGGCCGGGGGGAGCAGAGCCGCGTCCAGCGCTGACGCGCGCAGGGCTAAGCCACCTCTATTTCGAGAGCATCCACCCATTCGAAGACGGCAACGGTCGCTTGGGTCGCGCCCTCGCTGAAAAGTCGCTGGCGCAGAACATTGACCAGCCGACCCTCATCTCGCTCGCCTTCACCATCGAGAAGGAGCGCAAGGCATACTACGACCAGCTCGAGCAGCATCAAAAAACGCTCGACGTGACCGATTGGCTCGTCTGGTTCGCAGAAGTTGTCTTGAAGGCCCAACAGGCAACACTCGACCGCGTCGGCTTCTTCATCAGCAAGGCACACTTCTACGATCGTCACAGAGACCACTTGAACGAACGCCAGGCCAAGGCCATCGCTCGAATGTTTCAGGAAGGCCCTGGCGGTTTCAAAGGCGGCCTTAGCGCCGACAACTATCTCAAGATCACCGGAACTTCACGCGCAACCGCGACCCGCGATCTGCAGGACCTGGTCGAGAAAGGTGCGCTCAGCCGGACCGGTGAGCGACGCCATACGAGGTACTGGTTGAACCTCAACCAAGATGCTTCAAAATTGTAATTAAAACCGTGGCTTACCAAAAATCCGATAATCCAATTTATGTAAGATCAGATAGTTCAATAGTTACTCGGGATCACCAGGCTTTTCTTCCATTTCTTTCTCCCTGTCCGGGTCGAACCGGTCAGCTTGACGAATGCCTTCGGCAAACGCGTTGAAAATATCCTCCGTCGTCCTGAAGATTGGCTTGGTTCGGAAATGCTCGGCGACCTCCGAGCGAATACTCTCTGTGGACTTGGCCTCTGGATTCCCCGCTGCCCACGCTCGACCTGGATGTATCGTATCCCACGGCGATTTGTTGTTCGCACGGGTGGACGCGGCGTCACCATGTTTGCCGATCCCGAAAAGTATCTTGGTTTCGTTGTTCCATATCGGCCAGAACAGACGGATTAGATGGTTCTCGGCGGCGGCTTGGTAACCACTTTGCACGGCCAAGGCTCGGCACTCGAAGTCCTTGAGATCGATCCCCGCCACTTTCTCGATGTTTTTACGATGCTCGTTCAATCGACTAAAGAGTCTTGTCTCCTGCTCCACAACAGTTTTCGCACCGGTCGGGGGATCGGCCTTCCCAACATAGATGGGAGTCTCGGTGCCGGAAATCGGCGCGTAAATATCGGCAGGCCCCCTGTAGTAAATCGCATACACACCGGACCCATAGAAAGGCGTGATCGCTCCGAGCGGCAAGCGTTCTTGCGATAGCAGGGCCAAGGCCACAAAATGCCCAATCAAACGCGGTTCCGAGGGATCAAAAAACGCATCCGGCAATCGTATCGGATCAATGTTCCGCTCCAGTTGGAGTAAAGCCTCCTTCATATCGGAGATGGCCGCCAGAACGCGCTTGCGCGAAGGTGCGGTCATCTCCGCTACCCGCACCATTTCTGCGAACTGCTCCAAAGCAGCCGATGTCTCATCCGCTTTCTCGAGCTCAGGTCGGCGTGCCATCGCTAAGCGGCCTCGGACTCGTTCAGCCTCGCGGCAACGCTGTCGCCGACAACTCTCGCAAGCTCTGCGGGAACGGCGTTCCCCAGTTGTCGCATGCATTCAGTCCATGCGCCGTGAAATTTGTACCCATCGGGGAATGTTTGGATCCTGGCACCTTCGCGAACCGTGAAATATCGGACAGAGCCATCTGCCCGGCGCAGCATGTTCTCTCCGCCGGGCACACCGTGAACTCCGGCCTTAAGGGTTTTGGATGGCTCATCGAGATAGCTGCCGGTATGGCCTGGATAGACCTTCGCGTTGGGTTGGAAGCGATGATCCAGGACCTGGTGCGAACTCTTAGCTCCCTCCGGGTCCGGCAGGTCTCCAATCGCGTCCCGCGTCGTGCGCCACGGCAGGCTCTCCGGCTTCTCTTCGACCGATAGGCGCTTTGACAACTGCAGTGCCCGTCCTTCGAGAACTCGGTCTTTCTTGGCAACGCTATGACGCTCCCAGTAGTCACCGAACATCTGGTCCCAAACGAGTGCCTCTTGTGTGAAATCGCCCGGCCCGAATGACCACCTCGCGTCCACGTCGTCTCGAAAACCAACGAAGAGCACACGCTCGCGCTTTTGCGGCACTCCATAGTTCGCCGAGTTCAGAAGCTTTGTGACCACCTGATAATGCAGTCCGGGGCGTCTTGTGGAGGTATGATGTTGCTCGAGACGGCGAAGGTGGTCCTGCCACTCCTCGTCAGGACGAGCGACTAGCTCGGGGTGTTCCATCTGGAGCTTCACATATTCAAAGTAACTGAGAAATGACGCCCGGGTCAGTCCTTTTACGTTCTCGAAGACAAATGCCCGAGGCCGTGCCTCCCGAACCGCCCGAACCGCTTGTGGAAACATGTCGCGAGCGTCATCGTATGCGCGGTGACGCCCACCAAGGCTGAAGGGTTGGCATGGTGGACCACCTGAGATCAGATCGAGTTTTCCCGCCAACGGTCTGAAGTCGACCTTGCGGACATCGCCCTCAAAAACCCGCCACGGGCTCTTACCATCTGACCGACCGTCATCGCCAAGGATTCCGTGATTGTCGCGGAGTGTGTCGCAGCACCATTTGTTGTACTCGACCACCATCTGTGGAACGAAACCCGACTGCGCAAGCCCAATGCCAAGACCGCCCGCACCAGCGAAAAGCTCCACCGATTTCCGTATCAAGGGCTTGACAGGCTGCTCGCTCGACATGCCGTTCCTCCTGCAGGTGTTTTCACCGACTTAGACCAAAGTCCGTGTCAAGTATCAAGAAAAGATTGACAACATCTGGTTAAACCCCTAACAAGCATCCCCCACAGATTGGTCTCCACTTCGATCGCCGTTCTGCCCTTCAAATTCTTCGAAATTCTTACCCGAGACCAACCAAGCGCCGACTGCGTCAAGCAAGGCTTCCGGTTTCCATCGACCCTTGCCCACCATGCAACACTCCCAAACAATCAGAACTCGCCAACCGGCCTGAACAAGAAGGCGCTCGTTTTCCCGATCCCTCTCGCGATTTCGGTCGATCTTTGTATTCCAGAAATCCTGGTGCGTGTTGGGCCGTCGACCGCAGCCGTCATGCCCATGCCAAAAGCACCCTCTGACCTCTATTACGGCCCCGTGCTTTTTAAGCACTACATCGGGAGTTCCGGGCAGGTTTTTCTGGTGCAGTCGATAGCGATAGCCTCGAGCATGGAGCCCGCGCCGTATAAGCATCTCGGGTTTCGTGTTCTTGGATCGAATCCGCGACATCTGCTCCGATCGCGTCAACAGCGTTCCCCGTCGCTTCACGTCAATAGCCCGCCGAGTGACCGATTGGAGACGGCCAAATCGCCTCCGTCGCCAAGAACTCATGGATGACTGAACGCACAACAAGCGCGCCCTGATCGACAAGCTGATAGCGGTATGCCCCCTCCTGAACCGTGATCCATCCTGTCGATAGTCCGTAGAGTCCTTCCCTCACCGCGTAGGGCAAATTCTCAAGCACGCAAATGGAGATCTTAGACGGTCGCGGAGCAACCCCGAGAGCGAGAAACATGTGGCCAACCGCATTCTTGGACACGACACGCCGGAGACGCTGTTCATCTGGCTCGAGCGCAATGCGTTGCTTGGCATCCGACGTAACGATGAAAAGGCTATCGTCAAGATCGTCCTGAAGAACCCAATTACTCTCGAGAATTCGCTCCAGCTGTGACTTCGGTTCGTCCCCGTTCCAGAGCAGCGTCCCAAGGAACGCCGCCATATACTCCTCGTCCTGCGCGAACGATCTGTTGCATTCGGTGCAAACCCGGATCGTTTCAATGTTGTCAGGGTAAGGGTGAACAAGGAGGAACTTGGATGGAATATGATCACGGGAGCTGGTCGAGCGCGTAATTGCTCGAGCGCAGTGTATACAGCGTTTCTCAACCAAATCGGTCTTCATCGAACGATCTCCTTTTGCTTTTCACCCTACCACCAGACTACGAGACCCCACGCGCAAGCGTTGGAATTACCGGTATTTCCTGGCGCTTTCACTCTATGCACCCCTAAGCAACAGAAAAGGGGGCTCACGCCCCCTTCTCGAACTTCATGACTGGGATACCCAGCTTCGTGGCCTTGTCGGCTAGGTTTTCCTGGATACCGGTCCCGGGGAAGACGAGGACTCCGACCGGGAGCACATCCAGCATCGCATCGTTTCGTTTGAAGGGCGCGGCCTTGGCGTGTTTGGTCCAGTCAGGCTTGAAGGCAACCTGCGTCACGCCCCGGGCTTCGGCCCATTTGGCGGCGATGAGTTCTGCGCCTTTGGGGCTGCCACCGTGTAACAGGACCATGTCGGGATACTTGGTCCGGACCTGGTCGAGCTTGCCCCAGATCAGGCGGTGATCGTTGAAGTCGGTCCCGCCGGTGAGGGCGACCTTGGGGCCTGCGGGCAACATCACCTCGGTTTCCGCGCGGCGCTTCGCGGCCAGGAAGTCGCGGCTGTCGATCAGCGCAGCGGTCATGTGCTGGCAGTTCACCATCGAACCGGTGCGAGGCCGCCAGGTCGATCCCGTGTGATGGACGAACTCGGTCGCGGCGTGATCGCGCATCATGTCCATGCAGTTGCGCCGTTCGATCAGCGTCAGGCCTTCGGCCGTCAGACGCTCGAGTTCGGTGGATTTCACCTCGGAGCCGTCCTGCTCACGCTGGAGGCGGCGCTGCGCCTGCTCGTTCTCATCGAGCGACCGCTCGATCCGGGCCGTGGCGCGGTGGAAGAGGTTGACCTGGCCCCAGAGCACCTCTTCGAGGTCCGGTTCCATGCGGG
>MDSW01044936.1_pt1 | contig 11284 bp, 9 predicted proteins | sample 811171 | NCBI WGS metagenome assembly MDSW01 (sample SAMN05326641, study PRJNA326480) | marine metagenome | isolation source: seawater | place: Atlantic Ocean: North West | collected 2012
GGCGTCGGGAGGATGTCTGTGAAATCCTGGCGAGCGGCGATAAAGCTCACTTCCGGAGTCAGTGCGCCCAGAATGTCTTCGCCGAAGTCTCGGCCGGAAAAGAATGTCGTGAGATTTGCGTCAGCTTCCGCCATTCCATCGTTGACTCCTTCCGTAAAGAGATCCGGCGCCCTGAGCCACATTTCAGAGAAGTTGCGATAGGTGCTCAGGCTGAACAAAGGTGACTTCACTGCCGGAATGGAAGGAGCTCTGCCGGCACCGTCAGGTCCAAAATAAAATTCCCGTTGTTCAGGCACCCATGACGCATCGTGTGGAAGAGAAACCTTCGCTTCCAGTGCCTCATGTCCCACGCGAATGCTGGCCGTGAGCCATGGCGTTTTCTGAAGAACACTCTGGATGCCTCCGGCAATGAGTTCTGCACCTGGATTGTCTGACGGTTGCTGCCGAAAGAGTTCGGGGGCTCCGCCGGCATCACGAATGAACTTGAGATTCAAAAACGCCCATGCAGTTGCGTCTCGCGATTGGGTTGCCCTGGCCTGTTGAAAAAACTCGTTTTGGTCCAGTCCTGATGCATTGCCATCAAGCAGTTTGTCAATGGCTGCTTTGCCCGTATCCGGGTGATTGGTCAGCAGCAACCAGTTGCGAACCAGTGCGAACCGTGCTTCACCTGCCTGGTAAACCGGCAGATCACGGTAGGTGCCCTTCTTCAGCTGATCCGCCGGCCCCAACTGACTGAATTGCAGTGCTTTATCGTGAAGAGTCTGCATTGCATCCGCGTCGTCACCCTGAATGGCGACCAGTACGGCTTCATTAGCCGGGTCGAACCCAAAGGCAATTCCCCTGCCGGTTGCTGTTTTCACTGCTTCACGCCATTTCATCCCCAACACACCCTCCACAAATACAAGCCCGGTATTGAACTGAGCGTATTCAGGAGTCGATGTTGCCTGCTTCCATGGTTCGAGGGACTCGATCTTCTGCCGTAGTGGATGATCGAAAATGGCTGAAATCAGGCCTGACGGGTCCGGGACCTCAACGTAGAAGACAGTTGATTCCGGCATGAGCTGCGAAGCTGTGGGGTTTTCGTCAGCTGTGCTGGATGCTCCCAGGAAAACGGTGAGGCACAGAAGAAGTGGCATCGATCGCATGGGAGACCCGGTTAATCAAAGAGTGAAGCGAGGACCGCAGATTGTACCCGCAGCCGTCAAGAGTGGCACCAAAGACCGGCGAATCGCCGTTGGAGTTCGCTTTCTCCCCGGCATTCCTGGTCAGCTACCCGGCCCCAGGTGGCAGAATCTGACGGAGAGTTGTCGCGGATGGAAAATGTCGATCGGAAAATCGAACCTCCCGGTTGTGTGGCCTGTCAACGGTCTGTAGCATCCCCACACGATCACCAGCCCTGGTGGCGGAATTGGCAGACGCGCATGATTCAGGTTCATGTGCCCGTAATGGGCGTGGAGGTTCGACTCCTCTCCAGGGCATCAGGCACGGTTTCAAAACCGTGCTTTTTTATTGCGCGACTGGTTTTTCCCTGCTCCAGTCCAACAACCACGCCTTCGCCATTCTTACCACTTCGTGCCGTTTCGCATGGCTTGTGTGCCACCTGTTCATTGAATCGATCGAAGTGATGATCGTCGACTTTCACATAGTTGGGTCGTTTCCTGGGGTGAGTTTCTGAGCGTCGCCATCATTGATGGCAGAAGAATATGAAATCATGATGCACAACCCCGGTCTTGACTCGGAGGTGTACATAAATGTTCCTGGATCACTCTGGAATGTTGATCGGCAAGCAGAGGAAACGGGATTCGAACGGTGGTGCCCTGCCCCACTGCAGTTTCAGCATTGACCGACCCACCATGGGGCTGAACGATTCCCTGCATTGCTGCGAGGCCGTGGTTCTTCTCTGGTTGAGAAGTCCAGGTCGAACATGCGAGCTTTGACGTCTGCCGTCATTCCCTAACCAGTGTCCGAAACTCTCAGCAGAGCCGTCTGTGGGCTGGCAGAGCCTGTGACATCCACCTGCTTCAGTCTTCCATCGTGAGCCGCGTGAGAGCATCACGCAGAATCGGATACTGAGACTGAACAGAGTAGTTTTGCTTAACGAAGCTGCGTCCTGCAGTGCCCATTTGTTGACGCAGTTCATGGTCCCCAAGGAGTGCTCGCAGAGCAGCTTCCCATTCCTCCACGCTGTCTGCACAGAATCCGTGCTGATTGTCGCCGATGATGTCTCCGTTGACACCAACCGGTGAAGCAATTCCTGGTGTTCCCACTGCCAGATACTGCAGTAGTTTTGCGCCGCATTTGTAGCGGGCCCAGTCTTCACCGGATCGCAGCGGCATGAGTCCGATGTCCATGCCATGGAGCTGGGCGATCTCTGTGTGCTCCGACCATTGCTCGTGGTCAATCGCAACTCCTGACAGGTTCATTGCTTTAAGAGCACTGGTGTCCGGCACAACAAGCAGTAAGCGAAAGTCAATGTCTGCCGCGACGCGACAGATCGCCTCTGCAGCCTGACTCAGGTATTGAAGGTTGCCTGAGGTCCCCATCCATCCCACAACCGGGACGCCCGCCTCAGTCATCGGCGGCCGTTGTTGATATCGATCCATGTCAACACATGTTGGAATGATCAGAGTACGTGACTCTGCATCTGTGACGTCTGTGACGCGCTCCTCGAGGAAGCGGTTTCCACAGACAACGAGGTCCGCCTGCCGAACAAGGTGTTCAAACTTGTCGGGGTATCGCAGAAATACGGCATCGTCAAAGTCGACTACCATTCGACGACAGGACTCGCGAAAACGAAGTTCAGTCTCATGAGCTGGGTCATCAAAGATCTCACGATCAATATAGACGATGTCGTAGCGTGTCAGTTTTGTTCTTAGCCAGTGCCACCATCGAACACTTCGCTTGAGCAACTGGCTTGGCCGGAACCCCATCCACGGAAAGTAGTCATACTTCTGCGGAAAACTATGCGCGACTGTGCAGCGATGTCCATCCTGTGCAAGTAGCCTGGCAAACGGCAGAATGCGAAATCGCGACGAGGGCACCTGCGGGCCGGATGACAAAAAGAGAATTCTCATCCCGCCTCCGATCCAGTACTGGGCTTCACTGCCGTTACGGTCAGTCGACCTCCCTGACGGAGAAATGCAAGACCGATAGCCAGGGGGCTCAACAGCAGTTGCAGCCAGAGGCGTGGTGATTCCGGATAGCGAATCAGGCGTTCTCCGATGCCCGCAGTGAGACGTTTCAACAACGGTATTCGTTTTAACAGGATACCAAGGCTGCCAATGAGGTTGAGCGCGTTGCGTTGATGAACAATCCGGATGTCGGTGAAACCTGCTTCCCGGAGCAGTCGCTTCAGAATCCGAGAGGAAAAGAAATGCAGATGGCGTGGCGGTTCCCAGACATACCAGGAACCCCGAAACAGAGCCGACTCAATTCCTCCGGCATTGGGCACGCTAAAGCTGAGTTGCCCGCCTGGTCTTAGAGCAGCTGCGAGTTCGCGAAGTGTCTCAGACGGATCGTAAACGTGTTCAAGCACCATCCATGCGGCTGCAACGTCGAAAGTTCCAGTTTCGAGCTCGACCTCTGACAGCAGACCCGTTTGGACGTTGAGACCGGCGTCTCGAGCCGTCTGCGCAGGAGCGTCTCCGGGTTCCACACCGGTGACGCACCAGCCAGCCTGCTGAGCCCGTAACAGCCATGCGCCGGTACTGCATCCCAACTCAAGGAGCTTTGGCTGGTCGTTTTCGGGGAGTTTAGGAATCGGATGCCCCAGGTCGTCTGTCAGCCAGAAGTAAAGTGCCCTGAGTCCCGGGATTCGCCGGAGTGGCAGGTACCGGAGATACCACGGGACAGGTGCTGTATCTTCTACGGGCGATTCACTGCTTGTGGCTACAGATGAGGCAGCAGTCTGATGAGGTCCATAGTTCTGTGGATAGCACAGATGGACCGAGTCAGGAGTGGGTTGTGGATTCAGGAAACGATGGCCACAGTTACGACAGCGAACAACAGAGTACTCGCCCGGTATGTGAAACAGGTAGTCGATCGTTCTGAGCACCAGCGCGTGATCATCGGAACCACAGACGCAGCAACTGGATGGTCTTGTTTGAGGAAGTTGCGAAGTCATGCGGCACCCTCCTGCTGATGCCACCGGCGTCGTGTCACAAGCCAGACAGTCACCCAGATCGGACTTTGAATTGCCCCAACTCCGATCAGGTAGCCTATGCCGGCCCCCTGAATGCTGTAGTGCCACCCGAGAACTGAAACGAGAGTCGCAATAGAGAGACTGGAGACGATGGCCGGAATCAAAAATGGATCTCGTTTGTGTGCTCGAACATACAGATTCGTGCAGAGCGCCGGCTGATAGCTTACAAATGCGACGGCAAACGTCAGCGTGGCCAACGGTGTTGGCAGGCGATCTGCGATGTGATCGAAGTAGGGCAGGTCGAATTCATTCACAACGTACACGCCGGAAACCACCAGCGTCGCGCCTGCCAGGACCAGTGCCATCGAAATCTGTGACATGCGGAAGAACTGACGATCAAGTTCAGTGTAATTCTTTTCAGCGATCAGCTGACCGAAGAGCGGACGCCGCGTTTCGACCCATGCCATGGAAGCAGACTGGACGGCCGTCAGTACGGTCCACATTAATCCAAATCGGCCCCCCGTCGCCTCACCGTGAACCTTAAACAGGACGAGCCCGGCAAGGTGACTGGCAAACCAGTAGAGCACTCCCTGGACTGCGATCCGCCACTGCAGAGGGACGACTTCCTGTTTCCAGTCGATCGCGTGTTCATCGGTGACTTCCTCTAACGACTGAAAGAATCCGCGATACTTTGTGGCGACAAGGTAGTACTCACCGATCAGTCGCACGAACGCTGCGCCACACATCGCCCAGATGGCGCCTCCGGACACCATAATTGTCCAGACAACAGCCGAACCCGCCAGCGCCTGCCAGAATCGAATGCGGTTGATCGTGGGCAGCTGACCACAACCTTCCAGGATGGCGGTCTTCGGCAGAATACACAGCTGGAGTCCGGTGAGGACGACAAGGCACAGCCACGGTGCCGTCCATGCGACCGTGTGTGTGGCATCTTTGACGAAGTCAGCCGGTGAAAAGTAGATCAGGCCGGAGATGCCCACGAGCACAGTGAAGAGAACGGCTGCAATGGAATACCATTTGGTCGATGTCCGGGTCAGTGCAGAGAGGCGGGCTTTTGCTGTCGAGTCTCCCTCGACCTGCGAGTGCTCATGACGCAGCTGCGACCATTCATGACTGGCAACATTGATCAGCACCACGTGCAGCCCCAGCTCCACAAAGATCTGCATGGCCAGCAGATACAAAAAGGCGTAGTAGTAGCCCTGCTCCGTTTTGGTCAGGCAAAAGACGATGGCCAGAGCCGTCAGCTGCCCGGCAATCAGTTGCCATGCCTTTGCTGCGACCGCATAAGCGACTGCCTGATCAACGCCAAATCGGCGAGCAAGTGCTGTTACGGAAAGAGCCAAAGAAAGACCTCTGGGCCGGGCTGGGCCGAAGAAACACGTATTCTGAGCGCAGATTCGTACGAACTGTGAGTGGCGGATTATGGCATAAACCCAGCTTTGGACGCGTAAATCCCTGATTCCAGCGAGGTTATGACGACTGCTGGCGGGCCCCTCAGGCATCCCTATGGCGGCAGTTTTGGCCGAAAACTACAATTTGCGGCCATTCCTGCTCTGACGGTCTGCAGAGGCAGCCCGCGCAGGATCCGTATCACCTTCTGCCTCCGGAGCATGGATGCTCAACTGGCTGCGACAAAAGTTTTCCGCTGACCTGGCGATCGACATGGGCACATCGTCCACGCGCATCGGTCTGCCCGGCGAAGGAATCCGTCTGGACGAGCCGTCTGTCGTCGCTGTCGGGAAGAATCCCACTGCCGTGATTGGACGAGGTGCGGCCGTCGGTCGGCTGGCTTATCAGATGCTCGGCAGAACGCCGGAAGGAATTCGCGCCGTTCGTCCGGTCGAACACGGAGTGATCAGTGATTATGAGCTGACGGAAGCAATGCTCCGGTATTTCCTCCAGAAGGCGACCGGACGTCGACTGGGAATTCGTCCGCGGGTCATCATCGCAGTCCCCGGCTGTATGACGGCTGTCGAGAAACGCGCAATCATCAACAGTGCTGAACGAGCAGGCGCCGGACAGATCTGGCTCATTGAAAAGTCACGAGCCGCTGCCATCGGAGCTGGTCTCCCCGTGTCTGAGCCGCTGGCCAGTCTTGTCTGTGATATCGGAGGTGGGACCACCGAAGTGGCAGTCATGAGTCTGGGTGACATCGTGGCCTCACGCAGCCTGCGAACCGCCGGTGATGTCATGGACAAGGCTGTTGTGCAGTTTCTCCGGAGAAGATACTCGCTCAGAATCGGAGAACAGTCGGCCGAGCAATTGAAGATTCTGATCGGCAGCGCGGCTCCTCTTGATCACGAAACCAGTCACGAGATCAGTGGGCTTGATACTGCCAGTGGAATTCCGCGGCGCGCAATGATCACCAGTGAAGAGGTTCGGGAATCACTTCAGGTGGCTCTCATGGAAATCGTTGACGGAGTGCGCGGCACGATAGAGCAGTGTCCGCCGGAACTTGTTTCGGACCTTGCTGATACAGGGATGGTGCTGACAGGAGGCGGAGCTCAGTTGCGGGGAATCAGTCAGTTTATGTCACAGTGCCTGGGGATTCCGGTACGAGTGGCAGACGCTCCCCGAACGATCGTGACGCGCGGAGGCATGATCTGCCTGGACCACCTCGAGCAATGGCAGAGTCGACTGGAACGAGGGCGATAGAGGCGCAACCTGAAGGTTGGTCGACTGACTGGTGATCAACTGAACGTGGAGAACAGACATTGGAGCATGGCGGCTGGAAGCCGCCACACGACCCTGCTGAATCTGTGGAATGAACTCGGAACCGAACAACACACGACTGGGAATCGCGACAGCAATTGTGTTTGCTGCCTGTCTGTGTGTGTGGTGCGCGGACCAGATGCGCAGCCTTGAGTCTGTGCGCATGAGTGTGCTGAATTCTGTCAGCCCGGGTCGACTGGTGGTCGCCGCGATCTCCGGCCAGCGATCCACTGACGAGGCGACTCCTGATTTGCAACTGGAACAATTGCAGGCAGACCTGTTGACCAATGAGCTGCAACGTCGACAGCTGATTATTGAGAATGCGCAGCTGCATCGGCAGCTGGAACATCTCAGTCGGCTGAACGAGATTAACTCGGTTAGCGGATTCGATCTGGTGGAATTCGCATCTGTCCCGGCGCATGTACTCAGTCGACCTGAGATACCGGACAGTCTGAGGACTTTGTTTATCGATGCCGGCGCTTCTCAGGGACTCCGGGAGTCCGGACTTGTTGTTGACGGAACGGGGCTTGTGATCGATCGAGGGGAACGGTTCTCTCTGGTTCCCGGCATGAAAGTAACAACAGGTCGGGCTGTGATTGGACGTATTTCGGCCGTGTCCCGCTGGGTCAGCATGGTCCAGCTGACGACAGACGCGGACTTCTCAGCTGCCGTCCAGGTTGTCCGCATGGATTCACTTAGGCCATCCTTTGGAGCTCGAGGGCTGCTGGAAGGCACGGGCGACGGGCTCTGCCGAGTTACCGGAATTCCTTACACCAGTGCAGTTGCCGTGGGTGATGAAATCTTCTCTGCTGATATCGATCAGATCAACGGACCACGGCTGTATTACGGTCGAGTCACCAGAGCAGAGTACAACGAAGGTGGTGAGTGGGAGATCGTCGTCACGCCTGGCGTGGCCCCTGACACTGTTGAACGTGTGGATGTGATTCATCCGGTGATGAATACGGCCACCGGACAGCATGATGGAGGCCCATGATGAAACAGGCGGCGTTCTGGTTAATGGCGTTCTGGTTTGCGCTGGTCCTCGAACAGGCACGTCCTGACCTGTTCCCTGCAGGCTCAATATTCCTGCCGACGGCGTGTGCATGCATCTTTTGGGCCTGTACCGCATCCGGCATGCTGCTCTCAGGAGTCGGACTGCTGGCCTGGCTGGTCATCAACCCACTGCACATTGCCGCCGTCTGCACTCTGGCAGTGGCCAGCGGCTGGCTTGCAGGACGGCTCAATCGCAAACGTCGCTGGTCAGACGTGCGCAGGAAGATGCAATGGGCTCATCCGATTCTCGCCGTGCTGATTTCCTTCGGCGGATATCTTGTTCCAGTCTTGAGGGAGGGTCCGCCAGTCGCAGGATTCTTCATTCACTGGCTGAGCGTCGGCCTGTCTGCCACCCTGGTGCTGATGATTGTCAGCAGACTGTCGGAAGAGCTGGGACTGCGCCGACAGGTTGATGTCCTGTCAGGCCAGAGGTAGGCAGGCAATCTCTGCGTTCCTCTGTGGACTCGGTGGTTAATCAAGAGGGTATCACCACAGAGGGCACAGAGAGACACGGAGTTAAGTGTAGGCAGGCCGTTTGTGGGTGGGACGGCAGGAGACCGCCCCACAACAAGGAGACACGCAGCGGAAGTAGGGTGGGCACGGCCCACCGCTCTTAATGTTACGCACATATAGTGCGTTGGTGGGCCGTGCCCACCCTACTTAAGCCGGACCGAGTGAGGCAACGACGTCCTTCAGAAATCTCGCGGCGGGTGCTCCGTCTGTGACCTGATGATCGAATGTCAGTGACAGCGTCATCTGCTGACGCCATTCCACGCTGCCTTCCTCCATGCCAGGTCGAGCAACCATGCGAATTGCTCCAACACCAAGGATTGCTCCTTCTCCCGGATTGATGACAGGAGTGAACTCGTCAATCCCGAGCGCCCCCAGACTTGTCACTGTAAAGGTACCACCTGACATGTCACTCTTCATGAGTCGTCGTTGACGAGCCGACTCGATGAGGCGGGCTGACTCCTCCGCGATCTCCTCGAGTGACAACTGGTCGGCATTGCGAATGACAGGGACAAGGAGGCCATGTTCTGTATCCACCGCCAGACCGATATGGACGCCGTTTGGTCGCAGGATCTCTCCATTCATCCAGCAACTGTTCAGGTCAGGATGCTCTGCCAGCCCTTTTGCAACGGCACGAATGATGTAGTCATGAACGGATGGGATCCGGGGCGCCGAGGATTCTCGTCGTCGGCTGCGATCCTCAAGCAGGTCATCGACGATCGCGATAGAGTTCAGGGTCACTGGCACCGTGGACCGCACACTTTCTGCCATTCGTTCGGCCGTCATTGCACGGACGGTTGAGGCTGAATCCCATGTGCCTTCCGGGAGGGAAGTCAGTCCGGCCGCAGCAAGAACATCCTTCTCCGAGATTCGGCCGGAGGTTCCGGAGGAAGTCAGCTGAGTCCAGTTTATGCTCAGCCGTCTCGCTGTTCGGGCGGCTCGAGGGGAGATTGTCGGGAGACCGGGATGACTGTTTCGCGCGACGTTTCCGGATCCCGTGGCCGGTATGAAAATCTGTGTTGGCTGAACTCCGTCTGCGGCACGTCGAACATCGTGTTCAGAGATGGTCCCCGTGAATCCCAGTGAACCGAGATCCACATTCAGCTGGCGAGCCAGGCGGCGTACGGAAGGAGACGCGACACATTGTGCCTTATCAATGTGGGGCACTGGTTCCGGTTGAGCAACACTTGCTTTCGCAGGTCCTGGTGCAGGCGAAGCAGGGACATTCGCAGTTTCCGGTGGCTCAGTTGGAGTCGCTACAGGTGGTGCCTCACCTTCCGCGAGCAGCCATGCCACCACTGTGCCCACTCGGACGGTATCGCCCTGCCCCGGGCCGTCGCTGACGATATGCAGGATGCCGGAATCAACGGACTCGACTTCCTGAAGTGCCTTCTCGGTTTCCAGCAGGAACAGAGGGTCACCCGCGTTAATCTGGTCACCCGTCTGTCGGACCCATTCGCCGAACAGACCCTCATCCATGCTCCATCCAAGACGTGGAATAGTGATCGGAATTGCCATGACAGATCCCCTTTCTATTCCGCTGCCAGAGCTCGGATGGCTGCTGCGATCTCATCGGTCCCCGGCACCACGGCGTCTTCAAGGCTGGGTGCATAAGGAGTCGGAGTAAAGAGTCCGTTCAGGCATCGAATGGGAGCATCCAGTTCATCGAAACCACGTTCCACAATTCTCGCAGAGATTTCTGAGGCCACACTGCAGGGCTGAAACGCCTCATCCACGACCAGAAGGCGACCGGTCTTTGCGACTGACTGCAGAATTGTGTCAGTATCCAGCGGCGAGACGCAGCGTGGATCGATCACTTCCACCGAAAGTCCTTCTTCCGCAAGGTGTTCGGCGGCAGCAAGTGCACGGTGCAGCATCAATGATACTCCCACCACTGTGATATCTGATCCGTTGCGGGCAATGTGTGCTTTGCCAAACTCAATCTCATACGGCTCTTCCGGCACCGCCTGTTTGACGCCAAACAGTTCACGGTGTTCGAGAAACAGGACTGGGTCGTTGCAGCGAAGGGCGTGATGGAAGAGTCCCTTGGCATCGTACGGTGTCGCGGGAACAACAACTCGCAGTCCCGGGATATGGGCATAGATGGAATGGTAGCTGCCGGAATGATGAGTGGCGGCGGAATGGCCGATCCCGATGCATCCCCGCAACAGCACAGGCATCCTGAGTCGACCACTGGACATGTACTGCATTTTGGCAATCTGATTGATCAATTCGCCAAAAGCATCATTGATGAAATCGATGAACATGAAGTCGATGACAGGGCGAGAACCCGACATGGCCGCGCCACATGACAGCCCGACAAATCCTCGTTCGCAGATGGGAGTGTCACACATGCGCGTCGGTCCGTATTTGTCATACAGACCAACTGTTGTGGCAAAATTGCCTCCCCGTGCTCCGATTCCCTCCCCCATGACGAAGATGCCTGGATTACGCTCCATTTCGTAGTCGAGTGCCTCCAGTGTGCCGGTGACCCATGTCGCTTCTCGCGTGCCTGCAGGCGGAGCAGGTGAAACAGACTGACTGCTGGCTGCATAAACGTGAGTCGCAGCATTTGCGCCATCCGGATACGGAGCGGCTTCTGCCTCTGCTGTTCCCTGTTCGACGACTGCTCGAATCTCTTCGGCAATGGAATCAAAGTCATTTTGCGTTGCCAGCTCTTCAGCGAGACAGTGCTCCGCGAATCGCTGAATCGGGCACCGTTGTTTCCATTCCGCGACGTCTTCCCGTGTTCGATATGTGTAATCGCCCATGCCTTCAGCATGAGCCCGCGTTCGATAGGTCTTGCATTCAATCAGCGTGGGGCCATGTCCACGTCGAGCACGTTCAACA
>MDSW01056419.1_pt1 | contig 11284 bp, 10 predicted proteins | sample 811171 | NCBI WGS metagenome assembly MDSW01 (sample SAMN05326641, study PRJNA326480) | marine metagenome | isolation source: seawater | place: Atlantic Ocean: North West | collected 2012
AGAAAATGTTATTATTTCTCTTGGGGGTGGCTCAATATTATCCAAAGAAATTAGATACAAAATTAAAGATAGCTCATTTTCTGTTTTTTTAGACACACCATTAATTATATTAAATGAAAGACTGTTATTTACTAATAAAAGACCTTTATTAAAAAATCAAAATATTAAAAAAAAATTAAAAATTCTAGACAAAGAAAGAAGAAAGTATTATCTAAATTCAGATTTAATAATCAAAAATGAAGACTCAGTTAGAAAATCGTATATAGACTTTGCTAAAAGTTTTTTAAAATTTAATGATAAATAAAATAAGACTAAAAACTAAGAGTAAAAATTACAATATTACTATTGGTAATTCACTTTTCAAAAAATTTTTGGAATCTCAAGCTAAATCTTCAAATAAAACTTTTTTGTTAATTGACAATATAATTTATATTAAGTTTAAAAAAGAAATAAAAAAAAATAAAAATTTAATTACTATCAATGTTAATGGTTCAGAAAAAATAAAAAATATAAATTTTTATTGGAAAATATTATCAATATTATTTAAAAATAAAATAGATCGATCTTCATTACTAGTTGCAGTTGGAGGGGGGACAGTTGGAGATTTAGCAGGTTTTATAGCAAGCACTGCTTTAAGAGGAATTAAATATATTCTTGTTCCAACAACCTTGCTAGCACAAGTTGATAGTTCGATAGGTGGTAAAAATGGAATCAATACAAAATTTGGCAAAAACCTTATTGGCACCTTTTATCATCCTGAAAAAGTAATTATAGATATATCTTTTTTAAAAACTTTACCAATAAGACAAATAAAATCGGGTTATGCAGAAGTAGTTAAACATGCACTAATTAATGATAAATATTTTTATTATTGGTTAAAAAAAAATTATAAGGGAATTTTTAATTTAAATACCAAAAAACTTATATATGCTATTAAAAAAAGTATCAAAATTAAATCTAAATTTATATCAAAAGATGAAAAAGAATTACTTAAGAGCTCTTTATCGAGATCTATGTTAAATTATGGACATACCTTTGGTCATGCATTAGAATCCATGAATAAATATAATAGAACACTTACACACGGAGAGGCAATATCTATTGGCATGATAATTAGTGCAAAAATTTCATATAAAAAAAATTATATTACAAAACGAAAGTTAGAAGATATAATAGAACACTTCAAAAATGCAAAATTACCAGTAACATCTAAATTAATTAAAAAAGATTTATTTTATAAAAAAATAATGAATGATAAAAAAAATTTTAATGAAAAGATAAACATTGTTTTATTAAAAGATTTAGGAAAATCTTATTTCGCAAGAAATCACAGTATTGACGATATAAAAAAATTAGTTTTAGGTATTTAATTTAGTTTGAATAAATTGTTTTTAAATGAATATTATTGATTTATTACTTTTAATTTTTATAATTTTTTTAATTTTAATTTCAGGATTTTTGTCTGGTTCTGAAACAGCTATTACTGCTGTGTCAAAACATAGAATTTCTTCTAAAATAAAACAAGGAAGTAAAAGGGCTGAATATGTTAAAAAGATAATAGATATAAAAGAAGTAGTTATATCTTCACTTTTATTATCTAATAATTTGGTTAATATTTTAGCATCAGCTTTAGCAACAGCATTTTTTTACAATATATTTGGAGCAACGGGTATATTATATGCGACTGCTTTAATGACATTTCTTTTAGTTGTTTTTGCAGAAGTTTTGCCTAAAACATATTCAATTAATAAACCAACCAGGACTGCGATATTTATTGGTCCAATTATATTTTATTTAAGTAGAATTCTTTATCCTTTTGTTTTGACAATTAATTCTATTGTAAATCTTTTTATAAAAAAAATTATTGTTACAAATGAAAAAATAAAAGATCAACAAACTGAGGAAGAATTAATAGGTGCGATTGATTTGTATAAAACTTCCAATCCAGATTCAGAACATGAAAAAGAAATGTTGCAAAGCATACTAAGTCTAAATGATACGGCAGTTGAAGAAGTTTTTACGCATAGAAAAAATATTTATTCTATTAACATAGATTTAAATTTTAAAGAAATAACTGATAAAATTAATCAAAGTAATTTCACAAGAATTCCATTTTGGAGAAATAATCCTGAGAATATTATAGGAATATTAGATAAAAGATCTCTAGATTTTAGTTTTTTTAACGATAATGCAGATAAAAGTAAAATTATAGAGCTTTTAAAAAAACCATGGTTTATTCCTGAAACAACTAATCTGTTAGATCAACTTGTTTTGTTTAAAAAAAAGAAAGAGCATTTATCTTTTGTTGTTGATGAATATGGTGAATTGTTAGGTCTTTTAACTTTAGAAGATATTATTGAAGAAATTGTTGGAGAAATTGTAGATGAACTTGATGAGCCTATTGATGAATTTGCTATAAATAGTGAAGGCAAAATAATATCTGATGGAACTATGAATATAAAAGATCTTTATAAAGAATTTAATTTGGATCCTATTCAAACTGAAGCTAGTACAATTGGTGGCTACATAATTAACTTAGCTAAAAGAATCCCTTTGTATGGAGAAACAATTAATGATGAATTTTTTACTTTTAAAATATTATCCCACTCAAGAAAACAGATATTAAAAATTGAAATATCAAAAATTAATTGACAATACATAATAATAATTATTTAATTCCTTTTTGAGATTTAGAAAAATTACCTTATATTATGTAAATGACCAAATTTAAGCCAAGAATAATAAAAAAGAATCTTTCATGGGAAGGGGTCAATTCAATATATAAATGTGATCATCACAAATGCTCAGAAGTTGGAAAATATAAAGCTCCCAAATCAAGATTAAGTTTAAATGAATATTATTTCTTTTGTTTAAAGCATGTTTCAGAATACAACAAATCTTGGGATTTTTATAAAGGTTTGAATGTTGATCAAATTGAATTATCAATGAGAAAAGATGCGGTATGGGATAGGCCTTCCTGGCCACTAAAAGGAAGTCCTCACACAATAATAGATCAATTAAAAGATTTTCTTAACAACGATTATAGCTTATTCGAAAAAGAGAAAGATTATCAAAAATTTATAAATAATAAATTAATTGATGAAAATTTAACACCTCAAGAAAACAATAGTTTAGAGATCTTGGGGGTTTCTTTACCTATTTCAATTGAAGATATTAAAAAAAGATATAAAAAGTTAGTGAAAATATTTCATCCTGATGTAAATAAGAACAATATTGAAGCTGAAAACAATTTTAAAAGAATAAATGAGGCCTATAAAATATTACTAAAAAAATTTATAAAAAAAAAGAGTGATAAGAAAACATAATTATGGATATCGATAATAATAAATTAAAAAATTTTGATGATACATTATTCACAGTTGATACGAAAAAAATTTTTGGTATAGAATGTAATTTTGATGTTTATGGTTTTAAAAACAAAAGTGTATATGTTCCACAAAAAGATGAGTCTTATATTTTTGATAAAAATACTACTTTATCTATATTGGCTGGTTTTGCTGGAAATAGACGAGTTCTTATTCAAGGTTTTCATGGAACGGGTAAATCAACCCATATTGAACAAGTAGCAGCAAGACTAAATTGGCCATGTATAAGAATCAATTTAGACAGCCACATAAGTAGAATTGATTTAATAGGTAAAGATGCAATAATTATTAAAGAAGGAAAACAAGTTACTGAATTTCAAGATGGAATGCTTCCTTGGTCTTATCAAAATCCTATAGCATTAGTTTTTGATGAATATGATGCTGGTAGGCCGGATGTTATGTTTATAATCCAAAGAATATTAGAGTCTGAGGGTAAGCTTACTTTGCTTGACCAATCTAGAATTTTGAATCCAAATAAATATTTTAGATTATTTGCCACAGCAAATACAGTTGGGTTAGGTGACTCCTCAGGATTATATCATGGAACTCAACAAATTAATCAGGGACAAATGGATAGATGGAGCATAGTAACTTCTCTAAATTATCTTCAAAAAGATCAGGAAGAAAAAATAATTTTAAGTAAAATAAAAGATTTAAACAATAAAGAAGGAAGGGAATTAGTTAAATCTATGGTTGCAACAGCTGATTTGACTCGTTCTGGATTTATTAATGGAGATATTTCAACTGTAATGAGCCCTAGAACTATAATAACTTGGGCAGAAAATTATATAATGTTTAATGATATAGAATATTCTTTTAAGTTAGCTTTCCTTAACAGATGTGATGATTTGGAAAAATCAGTTATACATGAATATTATCAAAGATCTTTTGGGGAAGATCTCTCTGAAGTGAAAATTATTAATGCCGGAAAATAATAATATATTAGATATTTTTAAACGATCATTAACTGCAACAATAAGGTCGATAGGTAAAACACAAAATATTGATATTGAGTTTGTTAATGAAAATCCAGGAAGAGTTGGTAATAAATTAAATTTATCTTTGCCAAATAATTCGATTTTAAGAAGAAATTTAAATTATATAAGAGGTGAAGCTGATAGTTTAGCTTTAGAAATAAGATTACATAATGAAAACCTTCATAAAAAATATTTGAGTAAAGATGAAATCGTCAATAAAATATTTAATGCTATTGAACAATCTAGAGTTGAAGCAAAGGGATCAAAAATATTCAAGGGTATAAAAAAAAATATTTTGAATAAACATGATACAGATCTTAAAAAATCAACAAATAAAAATGATCAAGATAAAATAATTAACGCTTTCAAATATGTTAGTTATAGTGAATTAACAAATCAAAAATTATCTGGAGAATATATAAATTATGAAAAATTTATTAAAAATAAACTTGGAAAAAATTATTCAAAATATTTTAAATCTCTTAAAGACAAAATAGATGATCAGGAAGAATATGCAAATCGAATATATAAAATGTTGGATAATTTAGGTTTATTAAATGAATTTAAAAACAAAGATTCAGATATTGAAGATGAAAAAGAAAATGAAAAAAATAATGAAAATAAAAACAACAATCAACAAAATACTAAAAAACCAGAAATGGATAAAAGTGATGCTAAAAAAACTGAAGAGATTAAACAATCATATTCCGTTGATCAGCAAGATGACTTAGGTGATGATACTTCGGAAAAAGATACTGATTTTAGTCAAAATATTGAATATATAGACATTGATAAAGGTTATAAAATTTATACAAAAAAATTTGATGAAACAGTTAAAGCAGAAGAATTAAGTGATGATCAAGAACTTATAAAATTAAGATTATCTTTGGATCAGCAAGTTTTTTCATTTCAACCTTTAATTGCCAAAATTGCCAATAGGCTTCAAAGAAAACTTTTAGCACTTCAAAATAGACAATGGGAATTTAATCTTGAAGAGGGTTATTTAGATAATGCAAGATTAGCTAGGATAATAGCAAACCCTATGAATAAACTTTCTTTTAAAAAAGAAAAAAATATTGAATTTAAGGATACTATAGTTACTTTGTTAATTGACAATTCTGGTTCAATGAGAGGGAGACCAATCACTGTGGCTGCCTTATGCTCTGATATACTAGCAAGAACATTAGAAAGATGCTTAATTAAAACAGAGGTCCTAGGCTTTACAACTAAAGCATGGAAAGGTGGAAAATCAAGAGAACAATGGATTAAAGATGGCAAACCTTCCCAACCTGGAAGATTAAATGATATTAGACATATAATTTACAAAAGTGGTGACTCAGCTTGGAGAAGGGCAAAAAAAAATTTAGGTCTTTTATTGAAAGAAGGAATTTTAAAAGAAAATGTAGATGGGGAAGCTTTGATTTGGGCTTTTAATAGATTAGACAAAAGACAAGAAAAAAGAAAGATTCTAATAATTATTAGTGATGGAGCGCCAGTAGATGACTCAACTTTATCTGTAAATCCAGGAAATTATTTGGAAACTAATTTAAAAAAATCAATAAATAAAATTGAAAATGAGTCCAATGTTGATTTAATAGCTATAGGAATCGGACATGACGTATCAAGATATTATAAAAAGGCAATTACTATAATGGATGTTGATCAATTAGGAGAAGTTCTGTTAAATGAATTATCTAATATTTTAACACCCCAAAAAAATAAATTGAATTAATTTTCAAACCACTTACTTTCTGATTCGTCTATTGTATCATTTTCAATAGCTTTCCTAATATATTTCATTAATTCATTAATAAAATAAACATTATGAATTGACAGCAACTGAAAACCTAAAAGCTCATTAGCTTTGAAAAGATGATGTAAATAAGATTTAGAATATTTTAAACAAGTTAGACATTCACAATTTTTTTCTAAAGGAAAAAGATTATCTTTATTTTTTGAATTCTTAATATTAATAGTACCTTTTGAAGATTTAGATAAGGCTGTGCCATGTCTAGCTAATCTAGTTGGATTGACACAATCAAAAGTATCAATTCCACATTTTACTAATTTCCAAATATCTTTTGGATCACCAATTCCTAGTAAATGAATTGGTTTAACATCTCCTAATTTAAGAGCGGTTTTTTCTACAACTTCATACATCTGGTTTTTTGTTGAACCAAGACTACCCCCTATTGCTAAACCAAAAAAATCATTTTCTAAATTAAATTCTATACTTTCATTTCTTAAATCCTCATAAATTCCACCTTGAATTATCCCATACAATGCTTGTTTGCCTGATGAACCAGAAAATGGCTCGAAAACATCTTGGCGAGAAAATTCGTTTATAGATCTTTGAGACCATCTATGGCTTCTTTCCATTGATTTAGATGTATAATCTTTATCTACATGAAAAGGTGTACATTCATCAAAAACTAAAATTATATCTGCACCTATTTTTCTTTGTATCATAATTGATTTTTCTGGTGTTAAAAGTTTTTCATCACCATCTATGTACGATTTAAAAAGAGCGCCCTCTTCTGAAATTTTTAATAGTGATCTATTTCTATTTTTTGAAATACTTTTTCCTTTGATTTCATCAGCTACAGATCCATGACCTAAAGAAAATATTTGAAATCCTCCGCTATCAGTTAACATTGGGCCATCCCAATTCATAAATTTATGAAGACCTCCATGCTTAGCAATAATATCTCCACCTGGTTGGAGCATTAAATGATATGTGTTTGATAATAATATCTGTGTTCCACAATTTTTTATCTGATCTGTATTTAAAGTCTTTAAGGATGCTTTTGTTGCACAAAAAATAAAAGCTGGGGTATTTATTTTTCCATGTGGTGTATGAATTACACCAGTCCTTGCCTTACAAGATGATGATTTCTTGGTTATTTCCCATTGGAAATTTTTCATAGCATTATTTTATAAATTTAGCCAAATAAATGAAGGGTGTATCAATTAAAGCAATAAATAGTCTTAAGAAATAAGTTCCTAAAATAAATGTAAATAAAACTGTACTGAATTCCAAAGGATTTGGATTTAATATTATCCAAGCAAAAATACTAAAAACTGTATTATCAATTAAAGATGAAATCATTGTTGATAGATTATTTCTAAACCATAAAAATTTCTTTTTAGTAATATTTGATATTTTTTGAAAAAACCAAACATCAAAATACTGACTTACTAAATAAGCAAGCATGCTTGAAATAAAAAAAATAGGAAAAGGTAAAAAAATACCTAATAAATTCTCTTGTGTTTGAAAAGCCCATTGATACTCTTGACCTACAGAGAGATCATCAATAGGTTTAAATCCTAAAGTAAATAACATAAAAAAAGTCATAAGTAAAAAACTTGAAAATCCAATTAAAATATTTTTCCTTGCTTCTTTAGCTCCATATTCTTCTGCAAGTATATCAGTACACAAAAATGTTGAAGCAAAAAGTATTGTTCCTAATGCAATTGGATCTTCAAAAAAAGAAAATTTTACAAGTTTTAAAACCTGAATATTTGCTGCTATAATTGCTACAGCTGTATAAACATAAAGACCAATTACGCCAAACAATTTAAAAAAAAGTATAACACATAAAAATGTGAAAATTAAAAAAACAACCCAGGTATATTCAATGGTAATAGAATTATAAATTTCAACAAATTTATTAAAATCAAATCTTAAGATTTGGAGCAAGCCAATAAAAATATTAGTGAAATCCACTTTTTATTTTGATGATGCGAGAATTAGTTTTTTAATTTTTATAGCAGATAAGTGCAACTTAGTGTTGGAAGTAGAAATTAAATATTCGTCTAAACCACCTTTTTTTTCAACTGTCCTAATAGTACTCGCAGCAACTTTAAACTGGATATTTTTTTTAAGTTTTTCACTGTTAAAAGATACTTTTTGTAAATTTGGTAAAAAACGTCTTTTAGTTTTATTGTTAGCATGACTAACATTATTACCACTTATGTATGTTTTACCTGTTAATTGACAAACTTTAGCCATAATGGAGAAAGCTTTTATTGATAAAATACGGCTTGGTCAAGTTGTGTTAGGCTAAAACTTAAATATTGATGTATAATAAGAGGGGTTAATATTATATTGTATTAGTTTGTTACCTTCTTGATTCCAAGATTTTCCTTTAAAAATTAAATCTGATTTATGTATTCCTGAGGTGATTAGCAAGCTGTCTATTTCATAATTATTAGCTCCTTTAATATCATGGAAAATAGAGTCACCTATTGCTAAAAATCTTGACTTTTCAATATCTTTAAGTTTTTTTGCTGATTCAATATAAATATTTATATCAGGTTTACCGAGAATAAATGTCTTTCCTCCAATTTGTTTATATAATTCCGCAATACTTCCCATGCATATAGACAATTTATTTTTTGAATTCTCTATAGTTTCGTAGTCAGGATTTGCACAAATAAAAGGAATGTTTTTTTCAATTGCTTTTTTCAACAAAGGAACATAGTCGATTGTTGACTTATTTTTTTCGGTTGCACATCCTAATATAAAATCAGCATCTTTAATATTTTCAACAAAATTATAATCTAAGTCTTTTCTAAAATACAAAGAGTCTTCTTTGTCCTTGTCATAAAGATGTAAGCAGTTCATTCCAACATCTTTAATAAAATTATGTGATTTGTTTTTAAGAAATTGCCATATCATTTCACCACTTGTCATTACTTCAATAAAATTTGAAGGATCAAATCCTAATTCTGGCAATCTTTTGACTGTAGTAATTTTTCTTTTTGAAGAATTAGAAATTATAATAATTTTTTTTTTGTTTTTAATTAATTCTTGAACACATTTTATTGCATTAGGATATCCTGTTTTTCCATCATGCATAACGCCCCATTGATCTAAAATGAAAAGATCATATAAATCTAGAACTTCCGATATAGAATTAATGTATGAAGTTTTTTTCAAGCTTCCTTCCCTATAGCATCTTTTATGTTTTTGTATCCATCATTTTTAATACAATCCACTAGCTCTTTCTGCATACTTTCTACTACTTTTGGGCCTTGATATATCAAAGAGGTGTAAAGTTGAACTAATGAGGCTCCAGATTTTATTTTTTGATAACAGTCCTTACCATTACTTACCCCACCTACTCCTATTAAAGGAATTTTACCTTCAGTAAATGAATACATCTTCTTCAAAATATTTGTTGATTTGTTAAATAACGGCCTTCCACTTAAGCCTCCTAATTTATCTTTATTATTTGAAATTAGAGATGTGGATCTTTCAGTCGTTGTATTGCTAATTATAATTCCATTTATATCTAATTCCATACTAATTTTTGCAATACTATTTAATTCATGATCTTTAAGATCAGGAGCTATTTTTAAAAGTAAAATTTTTTTTTCTAAATTTGAATTTTGTTTTTTTATAATATTCAGTTGATTAAATAGTTTTTTTATTTCTGCTTCATTTTGTAAATCTCTTAATCCTTTAGTATTTGGTGAAGAAATATTAATTGTTACATAATCAACTAATGGTCCAAGTTTCTTTAAGCACAAAGAATAATCACTGATATAATCTTGACTATCTCTATTTTTTCCTATGTTTACTCCAATGATTCCATTAATTGGATTAATATTCTTAAGCTTTGAAAGCTTAATTTTAACTTTATCTGCTCCAATATTGTTAAAACCTAAATTGTTAATTATTGCTTCATCTTCAAGTAACCGAAAAACCCTTGGTTTTGTATTTCCTTTTTGAGGAAGAGGTGTGACTGTTCCAACCTCTATAAAGCCAAAGCCTAGATTAATTAATGGCAATATAACTTCTGCATTTTTATCAAATCCTGCTGCAATACCAATAGGGTTATTAAAATTTAAACCCCAAATTTGCTGTTTTAATGTATGATTTTCAATAAAATTTAAATTAGAAAAATTATTTTTTAATTTTAAATATTTAAAAAAAAATTCGTGAGCAACTTCTGGGGGTAAAATTTTTAATAAAAAAGAATAATAATTAAACATCAATTATTTATTTCGATAATGTTCCATTTTTAATAATTTTTTCAATAAGTTTGCAAGTATTTTTAATTCCATACAATTTTACAAAAGATCCTAATCGAGGACCATTATCTTGACCAAGTAACACCCTATAAATTAATCTAAAAAAATCTCTTAGGTTTTCAAAGTTATGTTTTTTACCGATTTCGTAAATTTCTTTTTGAATGTCTTCTGGTAATACATCTGTCCTTAATTTTTCTAAAAAATTTAATATATCAATAAATATAGACTTTTGTGTTTCATCAACTTTTGAGTAATTTTTATTTGGCAAAATAAAATCATTATAATAATTTATTGAGTGTTGAATTAATTTATCAAGATCTTCATTGAAATCTTTTTTAAGATTATTATCATAACTATTAACAAAATCCCAAATGATATTCTTGTCAGTAGAATTAGATATACTTACTAAATTGATAATTGAATTAAAATTTATTTCAATATCAAAATTTGGTGGCAATCCTTTATGAATATGCCATACTGGATTATTATATTTTTTATCATTTTCTTCAGTATGATATTTCCTTAGATGAGAATAATAATCATCTACACTTTTTGGAATTATATCAAAAAAGAGTTTTTTAGCTGATCTTGGTTTTAAAAACATATAATATGATAAGCTTTCAGGATTAGCGTATCTCAACCATTGCTCAATACTAATACCATTGCCAATAGATTTTGAAATCTTTTCACCATTTTCATCTAAAAACATTTCATAAATTAAATTAGTTGGGGGTTTTTTTTGCATAACCTTGCATATCTTTGAAGCTATTTCAACACTCTCAGTTAAATCTTTGCCACACATTTCATAATCTACTTCTAAGGCCATCCATCTCATAGCCCAATCTACCTTCCACTGAAGTTTACAATTTCCATTAAGTATAT
>MDSW01176250.1_pt1 | contig 11283 bp, 5 predicted proteins | sample 811171 | NCBI WGS metagenome assembly MDSW01 (sample SAMN05326641, study PRJNA326480) | marine metagenome | isolation source: seawater | place: Atlantic Ocean: North West | collected 2012
GCCCTCGCACGAATGCATCACAGACTTTCGTCGCTCACGTTTCCTTTTCGCGTCAGAACATCCTCAGCCTCACCCCTCCCCCCCCGCCCCCCGCCCCGTTCGCCCCGGCCTCCCAATCCCGCGCCTCCCGTTTCCCCCCGCGCCCCGCCCGCTCCCGTTCCTCCCTGAGCTCCGCGACCCGCCTCGTGAGCCGCGGCGTCGCCCTCGCGGCGCTCGCGACGACGGTGCAATCCCCCTCATCCCTCGAAACCCCCGCCGCCCGCCCCCTCGACGCCGCCGGGTTGATCTCCACGATCGCCCGAACGCCCGCGCCCCCCCCCACACCACCACCACCACCACCCCGGGCGTCGTCGTGAAGGCGGCAGAGTTCCGGGAGCGCCGCGGCGGGGTACACGCTCAGCGATGTCCCTATCACGACGATCGCGTCCGCGGCGGCGCACGCCGCCGTCGCCGCCCGCAGCGCCGACTCGGGAAGCGCCTCGCCGAAGAGCGTCGCGTCGGGCTTCGCCGGCGCCGCGCCGCACCCGCCGCAAACAGGGTACGACGAAGCGAGCTCCGAAGCGTTCACCTTCCCGCCGGGAGTAGTAGTACTCTGGCTCCGGTACCGTCGCAGGAACGCGCGGGTCTCCTCGGTCCACCCGCAATTATCCAAACAAGTCACCCGCCGCAGAGATCCGTGAATCTCCAAAATCGGCGTCGACGAAGGACTTCGGGTGGTATTTCGGGACCTCGACGCGTCCGCCCCGGAGGCGCGCGATCCTCCTACACCCCGCCGCGCCTCGGCCTCCTCCTCCTTCGCCCGCTCTCGCTCTCGCTCTCGCGCCGCCCTCGCGTGGAGCCCGTCGACGTTTTGCGTGACGACGACGGTCTCGAACCACCCGCGCCGCGCGCCCAAATCCGCGAATGCCGCGATCGCCGCGTGCGCGGCGTTGGGCCGGGTCCGCGCCACTCGGTCGACGAGCGCCGCGTGCGCGGCCCAGCACGCCGCGGGGTCCGCACGAAATGCCGCCGCCGTCGCCACCTTCTCGGGGTCCAGCGTGTCCCACAGAGGCCCGGCGCGCCGTGGCGAGCGCGCGGCGCGTTCTTCGAGGGGATCGAGATCTTCTTCGACTTCGAGGGGGTGATCCTCCCCGGGAAAATGATCGAGGGCCTCCTCCCCGGGAAGAAGATCAAGATCGCGCTCGAGATCATCATCCACGGGGACGCCGTCCGCGTCGGCGACTCGGTGGGCGAAGGCGGGTTCGCGAAACGTCGGGACGCCGGATTCCGCCGAGACGCCGGCGCCGGTGAAGAAGACGATCCTCCGCGTCGACGGCGACGAGAGAAGGCACGCGGCGCGCTCGATCTCGAGCGACGCGCAGTGCCAGGGCCCGTGCCAGATGGGCCAGTACTCCGAGGGAAGGACGCCGGAATACGTAGCGGACGAACCCGGAGGAAAAGATGATCCCTTCGATCCCTTCCCGCCGGGGTCGAGTTTTTCGCAGACGGCGAACGAGGCGCCGCCGAACGCCGCGGCGCTCGCGCGCATCTCCTCGCGGCGAAGGCGCGCCGAGGCGCCGCGGCCTCGCGTTCGCTCGAACAACAGCGCGTCACCCGCGATCGCCTCCGCGGTGCCGTCCGCGAAGCATAACACCGCGCCGGTTCGCGCGAGCGACGCGCCTCGGGGATTCGCGACGCCTCCATCGTCGCGAGGCTCCGCGGCGGCTTTTTCGTCGGGGACGTTGGCGACGGCGCGCGCCAGGCGCCGCGCGACCTCGGCGTCGTCGGCGGCGAGATGCTTCGGGGCGACGCGGAGGTGTTCGAAGGGACCGCACGTTTCCCCCGCCGCCTCGCCGACGGTGATCACGAGGGCGCCGCGCCGGCGGTGCAACTCGAGGACGGGGACGAGGGGAGGAGGGGAGGCGCGCGGCGGAGGACGACGCGAGGGGGCCGCGTCGGGGTCGGATTCGCGCGACGGAGGGGGGCTCACGACGGCGACGACGTGGGGCGCAGCGTCGTCCGCGTCGTCGTCGCCGAGGTCGTGGTCGTCGCGCCACGCCGCGACGCGGTAGCCGTCGCGGGCGTCACGCTCGCCCAACGCGCGATCGCACGCCTCGAGGAACTCGCGACGCGCGTCGGGGTCGGGGCGGGCGGGGTCGAGGTCCGCGATCGCGACGCGCAGAACGCGCGCCCGGGGGTGCCGAGCCCTCAGCGCGTGCGCGAGCGCGCGCAGGACGTCGTGCGCCACGCGAAGCGGGGGCGCGCGAGGGCCGCGGGGAACGCGCTCGGGGATCGGCGAGGCGAGCGCGGCCACGCTCCCGAGCAGAAGCGTCGGGGCGGGGCCCGCGGGGGCGACCCCGACGGGCGGGAGGAGCATCTGACGAGGGGGGGGGCCTGAGCGTGAAACCTGACGCCTCTTGAAGCGACTCGGCCGGTAGCCGGGCCTCGCGGCTGGCGGTCGGGGCGAAACGTGTTCGTGGACGGTGCGGGCAATAAAATGAGGGTAAAGGTCAACCCAGAAACGACGGTTCGGAAACGCTTGACGCGCGCCTCGATTTCTCGCGAGGCGCTTCTCCCCAACAGCGCACGCGCTCTCGCCGCTCGCGGCCCCTCAGAGCGCGCGGACGCCGGCGGCGCAGCCCCCTGGCGACCATGAGCATGTTCGGAGACGACAAGGAGAGCGACTATGGCGCGGTGAAGAAGGTTCGTTCCGTTCCCCGGAACCCCACCCGTCGCGCGCGGTCGGTCGGGTCGGCGCGCGAGATCCCTAAGACCTTTCCCGATCTCGCGCCATCGGCGCCCCCGCGCTCGTCTCGCGCCCGCCGCGTTCCGCCCCGTGCATCGTCCCTGACCCCCGCCCGGCTCCGGTTCTCCTCCTCCCCCCTCGCTCGCAGGTGTCCGGCCCCGTCGTCGTGGCGGACAAGATGTACGGCGCGGCGATGTACGAGCTCGTCCGCGTGGGCGGCGATCAGCTCATCGGCGAGATCATCCGCCTGGAGGGCGAGACGGCGACGATCCAGTGCTACGAGGAAACCTCGGGCCTGACCGTCGGCGACCCGGTGTTGCGCACGCGCCAACCCCTGAGCGTGGAGCTCGGCCCCGGCGTGATGGGGAACATCTTCGACGGGATCCAGCGCCCGCTCCGCAAGATCGCGGAGGTGGCGGGCGACTGCTTCATCCCGCGCGGGATCAACGTCCCCTCGCTCGATCGATCCGCGGCGTACGAGTTCAACGCCCCCGTCGTGAACGCGTTCAAGGTGGGCGACCACATCGCCGGCGGCGACATCTTCGGCGTCGTCCCGGAGAACAACCTCATCTCGCACAGGATCATGCTCCCTCCCAACGCGAAGGGCCGGATCACGTACGTCGCCCCCCCGGGCGAGTACACGCTCGAGGACAAGGTGATCGAGGTGGAGTTTGCCGGGGAACGCAAGAGCTACACGATGCTGCAGCAGTGGCCCGTGCGCGCGCCGCGCCCGGTGGCGGAGAAGCTCCCCGCAAACTACCCGCTCTTGACGGGCCAGCGCGTGTTGGACGTCATGTTCCCGTCCGTCCTGGGCGGGACGTGTGCCATCCCGGGTGCGTTCGGGTGCGGGAAGACGGTCATCTCGCAGGCGCTCTCGAAGTACTCCAACTCGGACGGCATCATCTACGTCGGGTGCGGCGAGCGCGGGAACGAGATGGCGGAGGTGCTCGCCGAGTTCCCCGAGCTCACGATGACGCTTCCCGACGGCTCCGAGGAGTCCATCATGAAGCGCACGACGCTCGTGGCGAACACGAGTAACATGCCCGTGGCGGCGCGCGAGGCGAGCATCTACACCGGCATCACCCTCGCGGAGTACTTCCGCGACCAGGGGTACAACATCTCGATGATGGCGGACTCCACGAGCCGGTGGGCGGAGGCGCTGCGAGAGATCTCCGGGCGGCTCGCGGAGATGCCCGCGGACAGCGGGTACCCGGCGTATCTGGGAGCGCGCCTGGCTTCGTTCTACGAGCGCGCGGGCCGCGTGCGGTGCCTGGGCGGGCCGAACCGCGAGGGGAGCGTGACGATCGTCGGCGCGGTGAGCCCGCCCGGCGGCGACTTCTCGGACCCGGTGACCTCCGCGACGCTCGGCATCGTGCAGGTGTTCTGGGGCCTGGACAAGAAGCTCGCGCAGAGGAAACACTTCCCGAGCGTCAACTGGCTCATCTCGTACAGCAAGTACAACAACGCGCTCGAACCCTTCTACGAAAAGACCGACCCGGAGTTCTTGGCGCTCAGGGCGAAAGCGCGGGAGGTGCTGCAGAAGGAGGACGAGCTCAACGAGATCGTGCAGCTCGTCGGGAAGGACTCGCTCGCGGAGTCGGACAAGATCACGCTCGAGACGGCCAAGTTCCTCAAGGAGGACTTTTTGCAGCAAAACTCGTTCACGGCGTACGACAAGTACTGCCCCTTCTACAAATCCGCGGGGATGCTTAGGAACATGGTCAAGTTCCACACCCTCGCCAACGCCGCCGTGGAGCGCACCGCGAACGGCGAGGGGGGGAAGATCACCTACAACGTCATCAAGGCGAGGATGGGCGACCTGATGTATCGCATCGCGTCGCAGAAATTCGAGGACCCGGCGGAGGGAGAGGAGAAGGTCGTCAGGGTCCTCAGCGATATCGGAGACGACCTCGAGCGGTCGTTCAGGCAGCTCGAGGAGGAGTTCAGGTGAGCGATCGAGCGGGTCTCAGTTTGGGGGAGGGGGGGGGCAGAGAGGCGATCGTACGACGCAAACGCGACGCGCGCGTGTGATGAGACGCCACCCGTCGTCACGTTCGCGTCCCCGTCAACACGTTTCAATTCTTCGCTCCCATCTGTGAAAAAGTTTCTTTTTTTGACCCCGTCGCGGGGCGTTTCAACGACGCTCCGCGCGGGTCGAATCTCGTCGAGCGCTCGGTTGGGCACCGCTTCGTCCGCGCCGCTTCACCGGTACGGCACCTTCAAGCGACGCGCGCGGCGTCGTGACTGGACGTTTTGCGGATAGCGCGTCTTCTGGCGCCGATCGCGCGGTGGTTCCCTCACACCACCCTCGCGCGATGCTCCGCGCCGCCGCCCAGCGCCTCGCGAAGCGCGCCGCGCCCCGCTGGGGTGCGGCCGCCAGGCCCGCCCTCGCGCCCCTGGCGCGCCACTACGCGGACGACGCGAACCTCCTGAAGACCGCGCTCTACGACTTCCACCTCGAGATGGGCGGCAAGATGGTACGCGCGCGCGCGCGGGTCCCCCACGCGCCCCGCGGCGCGACGGGTCCGGCGCTTCGCGCTCGCGACGCCGCGCCGTCCGCGTCGCGTCGCGCGCTCGCCGCGTCGATCGAACCGATCGAAGCGCTCGCGATCGACCGCAGGGTCGCGCGAACGCCGCGGTCCCGGTGGCGACCCGACGACGCCCACCGGCGCGAAAGACCGCAAAACCCACCCGAAATCGCTCGAAATCGCGTCGGACGGAGCGAGCCAGCTGGAAACCGCGTCGAACCTGGGGCACTTTTTCTGACCGATCGATCGCGCCCCCTCTCCCCCGGCCCCCTCGCTCGCGTTCGTTCTCGCGTTCTCAGGTCCCCTTCGCGGGCCACTCCATGCCCATTCAGTACAAGGACTCGATCATGGAGGCGACGAAGCACTGCCGCTCGTCCGCCTCCATCTTCGACGTCTCGCACATGCTCGGCTCCTCCATCCGCGGCAAGGACGCGGTGGCGTTCACGCAGCGTCTCGTCGTCGGCGACATCGCCGGGCTGAAGCCCGGCACGGGCACGCTGTCCGTCGTCACGAACGAACAGGGCGGCATCATCGACGACACCGTGGTCACCAAGGTGACGGACGAGGACATCTACATCGTCCTCAACGGCGCGTGCTCGGAGAAGGACCAGGCCCACATCAACAAGCACCTGGCGGAGTGGAAGGCGAAGGGGAAGGACGTCGATTTCGTCGTCCACGGCGATCGCTCGCTGCTCGCGTTCCAGGGCCCCAAGGCGGTGGACGTCCTCCAGCCGCTCACGGACCTGGACCTGTCTAAGCTGTACTTCGGGATGTTCACCGAGACCACGATCGCGGGCAAGCCGGTCTGGCTCACGCGCACGGGGTACACGGGCGAGGACGGGTTCGAGATTTCTCTGCTCAAGTCGGACACCGTCCACCTGACGAAGACGCTCCTCGAGAACCCCGCGGCGAGGATGTGCGGCCTCGGCGCGCGCGACTCCCTGCGCCTCGAGGCCGGCCTGTGCCTGTACGGCAACGACCTCGACGAGACCATCTCCCCGCTCGAGGCTGGCCTGACGTGGACGATCGGCAAGTCCCGCCGCGACGCGTGCGACTTCGTCGGCGGCGACGCGATCAAGAAGCAGCTCGCCGAGGGCGTCGCCCGCAGGCGCGTCGGGCTCAAGTTCACGGGCAAGGGCGCGCCCGCGCGAGGCGGGAGCAAGATCTTCACCCCCGAGGGCGAGGAGGTCGGCCACGTCACCAGCGGCGGGTTCTCGCCCGTGCTCGGCGAGAACATCGCCATGGGGTACGTCGCCAAGGGGAAGGCCAAGGCGGGCACGGAGCTCCTCGTGGAGACGCGCGGGAAGCGCACCCCGGCCGTCACCGCCAAGATGCCCTTCGTCACCTGCCACTACCACAGGCCCGCGTAGAGTGGAGGCCGAAGAGGCGAAAGAGAGGCGGGTCGACAACGAGAGGTGGAATCGAACGGATCGATGAGAGAGGAAGGGAGAGGAGGGAGAGGAAGAGCGAGGCGTCGCGTCGTATCCGTCGTCGTCGAAAGCGGACATTCGAGGATTTTTTTCGAGAACTGCTGATTTTCTCGATCCCTCACAGTTCCGTTCGTGATGAGCGGCAATCCCAATCGTCACGCGACCGATGACGCGGACCGCGCCGAGGCCCGGCGCGCGCCCCGATCGTGACGTCGCGACTCGAGCGACGATTCGAGGGTGTTTGGCGGGAAACGGGGGCGCGATCGGGTCAGTGTCGACGAGCCCCCGATGCATCGCGCGGGCAAGTTGGCCAACCGTCTTCCCACCATGTCCTCCATCTCCCTCACCGGCTCTTTCCTCGCGGGCGACCTCGCCAAGGTGCGCTCGCGTCGCGGGTTCCGGCCCCGCCCCGCCCCTCTCGCTCCCGCGCGACGCGCGATCGTCTTGTTATTTTCTCGGGGGCGCCCGATCGCGCCGCGGGCGCGCGGAACCCCCACCTCCCCTCCCCCCCCCCTCTCTCGTCTCGCTCGACCGTCGACGCCCCGATCCCTCCCCCATCTCCTCACCTCCCCTCCCCCCTTCCTCCGTTCCCTCAGACCGCGCGCGTCGCCCCCCGCCCCGCGGCCTCGTCCCGCCGCTTCCACGCGATCCCCCCCCGACCCGGTCGCGGCGCGATCGTTCGCGCCGCGGCGGCGGGCGGCGGCGGCGGCGACGCCGACTCCTCCGCCTTCAGCACCGGCGGCGGCTCCCTCGCCTCGCGCCTCCTCGCGGAGTCCAGGCGGAGCGCCGCCTTCTCCAGCTCGAGCGCCGCGGGCGCGAAGCAGGCGGCGGCGGCCAAGTCCTCCAAGCCCGCGAAGAAGAGTTCCGGGTCCAAGGGCTCCGTCGCCGCTTCCGGCGCGAGCTCCTCCTCGAAGTCTCAGCCCCCCGCCGCTAAGGAGGACTCCCCCGAGAAGGAGGCGAAGAGGAAGGCGCTCGACCGCGTCCTCGGCGAGATCGACGCCAACTTCGGCAAGGGGTCGATCATGAAGCTCGGCCAGGCGAGCCAGGCGAAGGTTTCGACGTTCCCCTCCGGCGCCATGACGCTCGACATCGCGCTCGGCGGCGGCATGCCCCGCGGCCGCATCGTCGAGATCTACGGCCCCGAGTCCTCGGGCAAGACCACCCTGGCTCTGCACGCGATGGCGGAGATGCAGAAGCTCGGCGGGACCGTCGCGCTGATCGACGCCGAGCACGCCTTCGACCCCGAGTACTCCGAGCGCCTCGGCCTCGACGTCGACGAGGTGGTCGTCTGCCAGCCCGAGACGGGGGAGATGGCGCTCGAGGTCGTCGACACCCTGGTCCGATCCTCCGCGGTCGATCTGGTCGTCGTCGACTCCGTCGCGGCGCTCGTTCCCAGGTCCGAGATCGAGGGCGAGATCGGGATGGTCCAGGTGGGCGCGCACGCGAGGCTCATGTCGCAGGCGCTGCGGAAGATCAACGTCAACGCCGCGAGAGCCGGGGTGACGATCATCTTCCTCAACCAGCTCCGCTCGAAGGTGGGCGTGATCTACGGGAACCCCGAGATCACGACCGGCGGGAACGCGCTCAAGTTCTACGCCTCCGTGCGCCTCGACATCAGGCGCCGCGAGGTCATCAAGGGCAAGGCGGGGGCGGAGGACGAGGGCACCCGGGTCAAGGTGAAGGTGGCGAAGAACAAAGTCGCCCCGCCGTACCGCGTCGCGGAGTTCGACATGCTCTTCGGCCGCGGCATCTCGAAGCTCGGGTGCCTCCTCGACGCCGCGGACGAGATGGCCGTCGTGGAGAGGCGCGGAAGCTGGTACTCCTACGGCGAGGAGAGGCTCGGGCAGGGGAGGGAGAAAGCCGTCGAGTACCTCACCGAGAACCCGGCCGTCCTCGAAGCCGTCGAGAGCGACGTCAGGAGGCTCATCGCCGAGAAGCTCGCGGGGAAGTACGGCGCGCCGATCGATAAGAAGGAAGGCGTCGAGGAACTCAAAGCGTTCGCGAAGGATTCGCCGTTCGATCCGCCCCCGGGCGGAGGAATCGGCCTCGAGGAGTTCGAGGACGATACCGGGGCGCGCTGATGGAGACGCGCAAGCCGGCGACGACGCCGAAGAGACGAAAGAACGTTTTTCCCCAAGGAAGGAGGGCGCCGCGCGAAATCACGGAGTGAGAGAGGGGTCTGCTGCAATTTTATGACTGAAACACCAGTGTCGATGATTTTTCCCCAAAGTTTGTGACTGGCACGACTGTACGATCCGTGTGACTGACTACTCTCGCCCCGCGTCGTCGTCGCCCCCCGCCGCCCACGCCTCTTTCAACGGTCACCTGCGTTTTTTTGTCCCCCCCCGTGCGCCTCGGACGGGCCGAGCCCCCGCGCGCGCATTGCACCCCGCACCTCCGCCGCTTTCCTCGCGAAGGCGCCGAGACGTCCGGCCCAGCGTCACGCGGTATCGTCCGCGAGCAGGCCCGCGCTCGAACGCGCCGTCGCTCACCCTCCCCCCCGCCTCCGACCGGCGCGTCGCTCGGGGCGATTGTTTTTGGCGTTTCGCGCGCGCTCCCCGCGATGGGTCGCGAGGCGCGGTCCCCCCCCGTGGCGGGCGCGCCCTCGGGCGCGGTCGCGGGCAAGTCCGACATCGCCCCCGTCGCGACCGCGCCGGAGTTCCGCACCCCCGGCGGGTCGAAGTCCATGCGCAGGGCGCCCTGGCGCAGCCCCGGGGTGGCGCTCGCGCGCCGCGACGACAACGCGCGCGACCCGGTCGTTCGCGCCCCCGCGTCGAGCAAGCGCAACGCCCGCAAGCTCGACGCGCGAAGCCCCGCGACGGCGGCGGCCGGGAAGACCCGCGGAGGCGGCAGACCGCGAACGTTCACCCCAAACCCCGCGAACGACGACGAGCGGGAGCGGGAGACCAGCGACGCGCGATCCCCGGCGCCACCCGCCGCCGCCGCCGCGGCGGATGACGACGCCGCCGCCGCTCATCCCTCCGACGACGCCCGCCGCCGCGCCTCCTCCCCCTCCGCGGCGGAACTCAACGCCCCCCACACCGACACCTTCGCCTCCGTCTACGAGGCCCTCATCAGCCCGAGCCCGGCTCGGGACGGCCTCGGGAGGGCTCCTCGGGACGGCCTCGTCGCGCCCCCGCCCCCCGCGCGAACCCCCGGGTCTCCCCTCGGGGGCGTCCCCGACGCGATCGACGACGCCGTCCCCGAGCCAAACGACTTGGTGGACCCCGTCGCCGCCGCCGTGCGTCCGTCGTTCGGGACGCGCGAACCGCCCACCCTCGGACCCATCGCCGCCCTCCCGGACGAAGCCACCGACGGGGGTTTAGGCGGCGACTTCGAAGACGACGCGGGGGACGACTTTTATCCCTCCGAGAACGCGCTTCCCTCCGCGGAAAAGGCGGCGGAAAAGGCGGCGCCCGGGGGCTCGTCCAGACCGAAGACGCCCGCGGGCGTCTTCGGTCTGGGGAGCCCCTTCTCGGCGCCGGCGTCGTCGCCCGCGGCGGCGGCGGGGGCGGCGCTCGGCGGTTCGCTGTTCACCCCCGCGCACGGCGTCGCGGACCTCACCCCCCTCGCGCCGCACGCGATGCGCGGCGGGGACGCCGCGCCGACGATGACGATGGGGATGCACCTCCCCACGCCGACGATGGACCTCACCCCGCTCGACCGCGGCGCGCCCACCGGCGCCGTCCCGAGGATGCGCGCGGCGTCGGTCACGCCCGCGGGGTTCCCGCCGGTCACGACCCGCGGAGGAAAGGGTTCACAGCCGGAGGAGGAGGAGGAGGAAAACGACGACGGGGAGGGCGTTCCGTCGGTTCCGGATGATGAGGAGGACGATCACGCGCGCGCGAGGCCGGGGTCGCGAAGGACGTCGACGTTCAAGACGCCGGGCGCGGCGGCGCCCGCTCGCACGCCGGGCCTCCCGCCTCGGGCGTCCGCCGCCAAGACCCCCGCGGCCCGCGTCTCGTCCCCCGCGCGCGGGACGCCCGGGTGGGCGCGCGACGCGAAGGCGTGGCACGCGGAGCAGCGCCGCGACATGGAGGCGATGATGGCGAAGGCGAAGGAGGCCACGGAGGCGGACCGCGCGGCGCTCGCGCTCGAGACGGCACGAAGGAAGGAGGAGATGGAGCGCGCGTCGCGAGCGCTCGAGGCGCAGCGCGAGGAGGTGCGCGCGGCGACGGAGAAGGCGCGGGAGACGGCGGAGTTGGCCGCCGCGGAGCGCGAACGCATGAAGGCGGAGCTCAGGGCGCAGATCGAGGCCCAGGAGCGCACGAGGCGGAGGCTCTCGGAGATGGCGGCGGCGGGGGCGCGGAGGAGCGAGCGCGCGGAGGAGCCCCCCGCGAGCCGCCCCCGACCCGCCGCCGCGCTGCCGGACCTCGCGCCGGTGGAGGACGAACTGCGGCGGTGCCGCGCGGCGATCGAGACGCGCGCGGCGGAGTCCGAGCGCATCGCCGCGCGCCAACGCGAGCTCCAGCGCGAGGAGGCCGACCTCCACCTCCGCGTCGTCGAGCTGCAGAGGTACCTCCTCCGCGTCGTCGCCGACCCCGCCGCGTCGGCGACGGCGCCCCCGGCGCCCAGCCGCGCCGTCGCCGACGCGGCGAGA